>JAAUXT010021000.1_pt1 | contig 10430 bp, 7 predicted proteins | sample 7278171 | NCBI WGS metagenome assembly JAAUXT01 (sample SAMN14350112, study PRJNA611818) | marine sediment metagenome | isolation source: surface marine sediment (1.8m) | place: French Polynesia: Moorea | collected 2018-08 | reverse complement strand
TGATGGGTTTGAATGTGTCCAACCGACAAATCGCCCACGAAGCGGATCTCAACGCCAGTGATGTCCAGGAGATGGCCAACCTGCTGCGTCGTGGCGTCGTCGAGCGCCGCCCGGGGGTGCGTTTGGAAGGCGAGGTGGAGTGTGATGAGGTGTATGTGATTGCCGGGGCTGACGCAAACGCAGGCTGCCGAGGTACTGCATATTACCCAACCTCGGGTCAGTGCCTTGCTAAAGGGAAAGATCAACGATTTCCGATTGGACAGCCTGGTAGATATGGCCCACCGACTGGGAATGCACGTTTCGATCACCGTGGCCACCGCATAGGCCGAGCCGGTACAACGCTGAGATACCTGCGTTCGAATCGGATGGACCGGGCGTACCGGGATTTTTGCGCCCTGAAACCCGGCTCCCCTGTAAACGGGCGGCGGTGCCTTTTTTGGTTCAACCGAGCTGAAGAGGGTGGCTGCCATCACACATGATACACAGCGCCTCAAATCCTCGGCGTCGTGCCCCTGGTCATCGCCACCGGTGCCGGCGCCAACAGCCGTGGCTAACCCAGCGGCCGGCGACGGGGGCCAGCAGGATGATCGCAAACAGTCGCACCAGGTGATGGAAAGCCACGAACCCCGGATCGATGTCGAAAGCCACGGCGATAATGATGAACGCAGCCCCATGGGTACTGCCACCGGCAAACGGGCCAGGCTGGCGCCGATATTGGCCATCATGGGCCCCAGCATCCAGGCCAGGGGCAGATTGAGGTAATGGAACAGGCAGCTGCCTACCGCGCCAATGGTCAGGGCGAGGCAAAGGCGCCCGATGACTCCTCGGCTTGGGGGCAATTTCAGCGTGGGCAATCCAACCATCGACCTCAACGGGGAGCATCGAGGTCGGCCGGTACGTCGATATCGCGCAGAATACCCGCATCCGGACAATCGAAGAGTGTCAGACGCTCCCGGTGGCGCCGTAATAGCGTTCGCGCGCCCCGATCACCCTCGAGCTGACACAGCTCCCGGCCCAGGGCGTTGGCGAAGCCGACCGGATGACCCCGCCGACCCTGGTAGGTCGGCGCTACCAGCAGAGTCCCTCGGACCAGCTCTGCCACGACCCGCCGGTGCGTTTGTACCCGGATGAACGGCATATCACCCAGGGCGATCACCCAGCCATCGGCCTCCGGGCTGGCCTTGACACCCTCGGCAAGGCTCACCCCCATGCCTTGATCTGCGTTGGCGCACGCCGTTACGGCAACGCCCTCCATGGCCAGTATGCGGGCCAGTTCATCCTCGCCGGGGCGTACCACCGCCAGGGTTTTGTCCACAGCAGCGCCCAGACTGCGGGCCGCCTTGATGACCATGGGCACCTCGCCGGCCAGGGGGACCAGGAGTTTTTGCCCACCGAAGCGGTGCCCAGCCCCCGCGGCCAGGAGAATACCGACGATCATAGGGTGGCGGCGGGGCGGATTTCGAGTTCATTCGCCGGCGCGGCAACGACGGGATATTTACCATTCCGCACCGCTACCAGCTCGGCCAGTATCGCCACGGCGATCTCCGGCGGTGTGCGGCTGCCGATGGGCAGGCCGACGGGGCCATGCAGGCGTGCCAGCTGCTCGGGGGTGAGATCGAAGTGCTGAGCGAGCCGCTGGCGGCGTTTGGCGTTGTTGGCCCGGGAACCCAGGGCCCCGACGTAGCGGGCATCGGAGACCAGGGCCTCCAGCAGCGCCATGTCGTCGAGCCGGGGATCATGGGTGAGGGCCACGATGAAGGTGCGCTGGTCGGGCGCGATGGCCCGGATCACATCATCGGGCATGCCTTCCAGGTACTTGGTGTCCCTTACGTCCCATTCCCGGGTGTACTCATCGCGGGGATCGCAGAGCAATATCTGGTAATCCAGTGCCTGGGCCATCCGTGCCAGGTAGGCCGAAGTCTGGCCAGCGCCGATGAGCAGCAGCCGCCAGCGGGGACCGTAGATGCTGACCAGGGTTTCGCCATCGAACTGGAGCTCTCCTTCGTCTGCGTCCACCAGCTCGGCCAGACCGCTGCCGAGATCGAGCCGACGGCCCACGATCCGCCGAGCGCGGATGGCATCGAGGGCCATTCGCATGCTTTCCACCGAGCGCACGGGTTCCACCACCAGCTCCAGCACGCCGCCGCAGGGCAGTTGCAGCCGCCGCGCCTCCTCGGCGCTGACACCGAAGCGAATCACCTGGGGTCGTGCCGGCGGGGCTTGGGCCAGGCGGGTCACGAGCTCGTCCTCCACACAGCCGCCCGAGACGGAACCGCGGAAACGGCCATCGTCAGCCACCGCCAGCAGTGCTCCCACGGGTCGTGGCGAAGAGCCATAGGTGCGCACCACCGTTACCAGAGACACGTTTCGCCCCGCGTCGAGCCAGTCCACGGCCTGGCCGAGTACCTCCAGATCGACGCTGTCCATCAGGCGTCCCTCAGGTCCTCGGGGCGGATCGGCAGACGCCAGACCCGTTTGCCGGTGGCGGCGAACAGGGCGTTGGCCACCGCCGGGGCGATCACCGGTGTGCCGGGCTCGCCCACGCCCGTGGGCGGCGCAGTGGAGGCCACGATATGCACTTCGATAGCGGGCATCTGGTTGAACCGCAGTACCTGGTAGTCGTGGAAGTTGGACTGCTTGACCCGGCCTTCGTCCAGGGTGATCTCGCTCACCATCACCGCTGACAGGCCGAAGCCGATACCGCCCTCCATCTGGGCACGAATGATGTCCGGGTTGATCGCGACGCCGCAGTCCACCGCGCACACCACCCGATCCACCGTGTAATTGCCGTCGTCCTTCACCGTGACCTCGGCGACCTGGGCCACATAACTGTTGAAGGACTCGTGTACCGCGACGCCGCGGCCGCGCCCTGCGGGCAAGGGACTGCCCCAACCGGCCTTATCGGCGGCCAGCTGCAGCACCCCCTGGTGGCGGGGATGAGCATCCAGCAGGCGCAGACGAAACGCCACCGGGTCTTCGCCGGCGGCCACGGCCAACTCATCCACGAAGGTCTCGGTGGAAAATGCCGTGTGGGTCGAACCCACGGCACGCCACCACTGTATCGGTACCCCCAGCTCGGGGGAGTGTAAATCAAGATAGAAGTTGGGAATCCGGTAGGGGAGGTTGACTGCGCCTTCCACCGAGGTGGCGTCGACGCCGTCCTTGACCAACATGGCCTCGAAGGCGTTGCCCGTCGCGATGGACTGTCCCACGATACGCTGGTGCCAGGCCACCGGGTTGTTGTCCGCGTCCAGACCTGCCTTGAGGGCATGGACGTACAGGGGACGAAAGTAGCCCGCACGAGTATCGTCTTCCCGGGTCCAGACCAGCTTGACCGGTGCCTTGGCGCCACTTGCCTTGGCGATGGTCGTGGCCTCCACTACATAATCGGAGTGGGGGTTGGCGCGCCGGCCAAAGCTGCCACCCGCGTACAGGGTATTGATCTTGACCTGTTGGGGTTCGATGCCGAGGGTCTTGGCCACGGCCGCTTGGTCGCCCGTTTGCAGTTGGGCACCGTTCCAGATCTCGCATCCGTTCTCGCTCAGCTGTACCACACAATTCATGGGTTCCAGGGTGGCATGGGCGAGGAACGGGAATTCGTAGACACCTTCCAGTACCTGGGCGGCCTGGCCCAGGGCCTTCTCGGCATCGCCATCACGGCGGGCGACCGCGCCGGGTTTTTGGGCCAATTCTTTATACTGGGCCATGATTTCGGACGATCCAAGCTTGAAAGCCTGGCTCTCGTCCCACTGGATCTCCAGGGCGTCACGGCCGGTCTTGGCGCTCCAGAAATCCTTGGCCAGCACGGCCACGCCGGTGGGGATCGCCACCACGTCCACCACACCCTTTGTCTTTTTGGCTTTACCGGCATCGAAGGATTTGAGCCTGGCGCCGAAGCCCAGCGGGTGGGCCACCACGGCGGTGAGCAGGCCCGGCAGTTTGACGTCCTGGGTGAAGCGGGCGGTACCGTCGGTCTTTCCCTTGTCCTTGCGGGGTACGTACTTGCCGATGTAGACGAAATCCTCGGGCGCTTTCAGGAAGACCTCCCGGGGCAGCGGTTGTGAGGCAGCTGCCTCGGCGAGGTCGCCAAAGGTTGCCTGTCGGCCCGAGCTTCCATGACTGATCACCCCCTTGCTGACGGCTATCTCCCGAGCCGGCACCTGCCATTGCTCAGCGGCCGCGGACACCAGCATGGCTCGGGCGGCGGCCCCGGCCTGGCGCATCTGTTCGAAGGCGTTGGCGATGGCGGTACTGCCGCCGGTGCCCTGGTTCGGTCCCCAGAACAGATTATTGTAGCGGCTGCTATCGGCGGGGGCGGCCTCGGGTTCGATCTGCGCCCAGTCGGCGTCCAGCTCTTCGGCGACCAGAGTGGATAACCCAGTGTACGTACCCTGGCCCATCTCCAGATGCTTGATGATCACCGTGACGGTATTATCGCGGCCGATGCGCACGAATGCATTGGGTTCGAAGATGCCATCAATCACGGCGCCGGCGGCGGTCTTACCGGGTCCGGATTGACCCTGGCTGAAGGCCGTGGGCACGTATATCCCCAGGGTTAGACCGGCGCCCATGGCGACGGAGTTGCGCAGAAACCGGCGCCGGCTGGCATTCACGATAAGCGGTTGTGTCATCGCCTGAATCTCCTCACGCCAACGCCTTGGCGGCCTCTTTGATGGCCGCGCGGATACGCCCGTAGGTCGCGCAGCGGCAGATGTTGCCGGCCATGGCCTGGTCGATATCGGCATCGCCGGGGGTTGGGTTGCCCGCGAGCAATGCGGTAGCCGCCATGATCTGACCCGATTGACAGTAACCACACTGGACCACATCCAGGCGTTCCCAGGCTCCCTGCACGGCCCGGGCTTCCCGGGAATCGAGACCTTCGATGGTGGTAACAGCTTTTCCCACGGCGACCGTGACCGGGGTGATGCAGGAGCGGATCGGCTGCCCGTCCAGATGTACGGTACAGGCGCCGCATTGGGCAAGGCCGCAGCCGAATTTGGTGCCGGTGAGTTCCACGTGATCGCGAATCACCCACAGCAGGGGTATATCGGGAGGGACGTCAACGGCATACTCCCGACCGTTGACCTGGAGGTTTATCGCCATGGATTTTCTCCTGTCACTAGAGCGAGAAACGAGTATTGACCTAACCCTGACCCTGACTTAGATGCCGAAAACCCTGGGTTCAAAGGCCCTCTACCCGGACTTTCCCCGATCGGACAGGTGTTCAGTGGATCGGTTCCGCGCTGCTGCAGGGCGATGTTCCTCGCTTGATTTTCATAACTAACCCCCTGCGGCGGGGATAGGGTAAGATGACTCGGCTTTTCGACCATTACTGAGCGAGAAACCATGAAAATCACTTGTGCTGATATTCTGACGGTGGAGATTCCGATGCGTTTCGCGGTATGCCATGCGCTCGCTGAGCGGCGGACGGCGCAGAACGTTCTGGTCGCGGTCCGGGATGAATCCGGGAACGTCGGCTGGGGGGAATGTTGCCCGCGACCCTACGTCACCGGCGAAACCGTGGACAGCGTCAAGAACGAGTTGGCGGCGGTTGTTTTGCCCAAGCTGCTCGGGCTGGAGTTCACCGATCTGAATGAGCTCGCCGCGGCCTTAACCCTGATGCTCGACGATCTGCGTCGTGATCAGCAGGCCGCGTTCTGTGCCAGCGAGCTGGCGTTGCTGGATCTGGCCGGTAAGGTATGGGGTGTCAGCGCCGGCAGCGTGCTGGGACCCGTGTTGACCGAGCAGATCCGCTATAGCGGCGTGATCGCGGCGGGCGATCTGGAGGCCGTCTCCGAGTACGTTAACCTTATCAAGGGGTTCGGCGTACCTGAGATAAAGGTCAAAATGGGACAATCACTGGATCTCAATCTGGCCATTCTCGAGAAGGTGCGGGAACTGCTGGGCGAGGCGTGCAACCTGCGCATCGACGCCAACGGCGCCTGGTCCGACGACGAGGCGTTGCGGCAGCTGGAGGCCATGGAGGATTACCGTTTGGTCGGGGTGGAACAACCGGTGCCCGCCGGCGACCTGGAGGGCATGCGCCGGGTGACCGCCGCGGGCCTGGTGCCGGTGGTTGCCGATGAGTCGTTGTGCTCGCTGCAGGATGCCGAAGCGTTGATCGATGCGGGGGCCTGCGATATTTTCAACGTGAGGGTGTCGAAGTGTGGTGGTTTGATCAACGTCGGGCGTATCCACCAGCGCGCCCGGGAGGCGGGGCTGCGTTGCCAGCTGGGGGCGCAGGTGGGCGAAACCGGGCTGCTGTCCGTGGCAGGACGCCATTACGCCACCCGCTGCCCGAACGTGCTCTGGTTCGAGGGCTCCTACGGTGGGTTGCAGTTGGAGGATGAGATCACCGAGCCCGATTCGACGTTGGGCCCGGATGGATGGGCGCCGGCCCTGGACACGCCGGGTTTGGGTGTGGAGCCGAGCGGAGCGAAGCTGGTCCGCTACCAGACCGATGTGTTCCGGGTGGAATAATGAAAAGCATTGGAACCGAAGGTGAAGCGAACCCGTGTCCCTCAAAACCCTGTTGATGCGTCTTGCCGGGGTGTTGCTCGTCGCTTCGAGCGTGCCTCCCTTTCGCTGACGGGGGCTTTGCCCATCAGTGGGCCTGTCGGTATCGGGAAATTCGATTGCCGTTACCGCGGATGATGCTCTCGATGACGCCTTCATCCCGAAGCTCGCCAAGGATCGAATTGATGGCGACGATGAGCCCTCGGGCCGGGGATTTCTTCGAAAACGCCAGGTAGTGCACATCCTCTCCCGTTGCCTTCGATGCCGCGACTATCTGGGCAACATGGTTGTGTTCCTTTGCCAAGGCATGGCCGACGGCATCATTTGACAGCACCAGATCGACGCGCTTTCCCGCCAGCATGGCGAACAGCTGCTCCACGGATGGCGCCTCGGTCACCCGCAGGGACCCGGCTTCGATGGCCTGGTCGATGGCGTCACCATAACTGTAGCCCCGCGTCACACCGATGCTGTAGGGCGTGAGATCCTCCAGGCGGTTCCAGGCAAAGCCGTCGGGAAATCGCCCGGTACAGTACCAAATCAGGTTATAGGACGTGAACAGGGGGTCCGTGTACTCCATATACTGCTCCCGCTCGGGTTTTTTCAGCAGCATAAAGATACCGTCCATCGTTCCCTTTTCCACCTCCCGCAGGGCCCGCTTCCAGGGAATGAGCAGGAATCTGACCTCCACCCCATCAAGCCGGTCGAATATCGCCTCCAACAGTTCGATACCCATCCCACCGCTCGCATTGCCACCCAGCTCTCCCACCACGTAAGGTGGCCAGGGGTCCCCGGTCAGCGTTACGACCTGTTGCGCCCGCACGCTGTCGCTGAGGCCTGGGTTTACGCCAACTGTCAATATCAAGATACGGATGAAATGCTTCACACTAACGCCCTCCATTGGGCTGCTGGCTCATTCAGGAACCGGCGTTCGAATTCATCGGCTGCCAACGGCTCACTCAGTAGGTTGCCCTGTAACACATCACAGCCCCGGGCTATGAGCCAATTGCGTTGGTCGTTGGTTTCCACGCCTTCCGCTACGGTGTCGAACTGCAACGTATCGGCCATCGCGATGACCATTTCCAGCACGGCCTTGCAGCTTTGCGAACCGGAGACGAAGGATTTATCTATCTTCAACGAATGGATGGGTAACCGGGTAAGATATGACAGCGATGAGTAGCCGGTCCCAAAATCATCGATGCTGATCATGACCCCGTTGTCGCGGAGCTGACGCAAGAGCTCGATGTTGCGCTCCAGGTCTTCGACCAGTATGCTTTCCCGGATTTCGAGCTCCAGCAGGTGGGGATCGATATCATGGCGTTTAGCGGTCTCCAGCACCTCCGAGACAAAATCGTGCGCATGCAATTGGCGCGAGGATATGTTCAGCGATACCGGGATCGACCCGAACCGTTGGCTCCATTGGGCGATCCTTTGACACACCTGATCGAGAACCCAATGGCCGATCTCGACGATAATTCCCGTCTCCTCGGCCACCGTGATAAAACTGCCCGCCGCCATGACCTCGCCGCCGTTGTGCCATCGCAGCAACGCTTCGCAACCGACCAGATGTCCACGGCGGGCATCGAGCTTGGGCTGAAAAACCAGTCGTAATTCGTCTTTTTCCAGGGCCTGGGCAAGGGCGGTCTCGATTTGCAGGCGAAAGACCAGGTGATCGCTCATTTCCGGGGCGAAAAAGCTCCAATGGGCTCTGCCCTCCTGCTTTGCGTTATACATCGCCAGGTCTGCCTGCCGTATCAGCATATCGGCGTCCTGGGCATGATCGGGAAAAAGGGCGATACCGATGCTGGCGGCGGTCCGGACCTCGTGGGAACCCAAGGCAATGGGTGAGTGCAGGGCATGGGCGATGCGCTGGACGATCGTTGCCGCCTCGCCCTTATCGCTGATGCTCTCCAACACGATCAGAAACTCATCGCCCCCCAGCCTTCCGACCGAATCGTGGGCACGGACGGCTCTGGTGAGCCTGGCGGCAACGGCAACGAGCAAAGCATCCCCCACGTCGTGGCCGAAGGAGTCGTTGATGTTCTTGAATCGGTCGAGGTCCAGGAACAGTACGGCCAAGCGATGGCTTCCCCTTTGCGCCCGTGACAGGGCTGTCGTAAGAATGGTCGTGATCACGGCGCGATTGGGAAGATCGGTCAGGGTGTCGCGGGTCGCAAGGGTACGCAGCTCTTCCTGGGTCGTGGAAAGTCGCTTGAGCATCTGGTTGGTCCGGGCCAGCAGATCTCCCAGTTCATTGTGTTCATGGAGCGAGGGTATTGACAGCGCCATGGCATCGGGACGTTCCGGATCGACGGCAGCAATGGTCTTGGCGATACGGTGCAAAGGGCCCGTGACGAGGCAGGATGAAAGCCACAGGAGCATCCCGCCGATCAGGAGCGCTTGGACCACGGTGGCAATGACGGTCCTGATCGCAAGGGCCAGAAAGCCACCCACTACGAAGCTGAGGTCAAGGGCTACCGACAGCATGCCGACCCCATGCACCCGGTCTCCGACGGTCACATGCAGTTCCCGCCGCGCCTGGATTTCATCACCGATGAATGTCCTGGCGAACCAGTGGACGAATGAGTCCCGGTCAGGGGCATCGCTCACAGCTCGAGCCAGGACGGCTCCATTTTCATCAGAGATCAGTGCTTCGCGCACGCCACCCACACCCATCATGCTCTTGACGACTTCTTCGGCCAGGTCGGGATCAAGCGTCCATGCCGCGGTCGTCGCCCCGCCCTCGGCGAGTATCAGAATCTCTTGGCTGAAGTCCACGGCCTCCTGACGTTGCTGAATGAGGGTATATCCCAACTGCAGGGCACTGAGTCCGAAGCCGATGACAAGGCTCACGATCAGCATTGCAATGGCTTGCGTCAGTCCGATTGATCTACCAATGTACTTGAAAAGCTTCATGCCCGGGCACGATATCGTTTACGATGTCATCGCCGATCCTGGCCTACTCACCCGAATTCAGAAAAGCCAAGATCCCCCAAAAGAAAACCAGATACCAGAACAGCGTGATTTGCGTAAATAATAGCATTTAAACCACAACTCGTTTGAAAGCTGGAGTTTGCGTAGGGTGCTGCGTCCCATGCACCAAAAATCCTGACTGCATCGACGCTCCGTCGCGATCAGAATCGCTTCCTTGAGATCATCGACGATCAATAACCGACAGATCGTTGTAGCTCACCACGATGGTGGCCCAGGGTCAGTCTGCCGATGCCACCGATCAGGGAAATGATGATGTAGGGTAGTACCATCATCTGCAGCAGGCCGATGTAGATGTCGCCAATGAATTTGATTTTGGAGTGTATTCGCCGAAGAAAAGGCCGGAGGCGACGCCGCCGATGATGGCGATCAATACCCACTGGGGTAGGCTGAGACCATTCTTAGGGGGTTCAGCGGACTTTATGGTGTCGACTTGGGTTGTGGTGCTCATCGAACGGGTTATCCTCTGAACATGCCTCAATATGGCTTTTAGAAATTTTTTCGATTTGACGCCATCAAGCCTATATATTCATTATGAACATTGGGCAGTAGTGACAAGGTAAACGACACGGCAACCGTTCGCAATGCTACACCAAGATTACCCATGTGATGTCGAATGAAAAATAAACTCAAGCTCGATCGCATTTATCTGAAAATACTTTCGGTGCTGCAAGGCCATGCTCGCATCACCAATCAACAGCTCGCCGACCGGGTGGGGCTATCCCCGAGCCCCTGCCTGGAGCGGGTCAAACGGCTCGAGCAGGAGGGGTTCATCAAGGGTTATCTGGGGCGTATCGATCTGGATCGGATCGGCGCCAATGTCATGGTGTATACCACGGTAGCCCTGCGTACCCATGAGCAGGACGATTTCCTGTGTTTTGAGGAAGCGGTACGGGCGATGCCGGAGATCGTCGAGTGTTACAAGG
>JAAUXT010080161.1_pt1:2500-10431 | contig 10431 bp, 6 predicted proteins | sample 7278171 | NCBI WGS metagenome assembly JAAUXT01 (sample SAMN14350112, study PRJNA611818) | marine sediment metagenome | isolation source: surface marine sediment (1.8m) | place: French Polynesia: Moorea | collected 2018-08 | reverse complement strand
TGGGGCATGGAGTGTGGGGCGTGGGGCATGGGGCATGGGGCATGGGGCATGGGGCATGGGGCGTGGGGTGTGGGGCATGGGGCGTGGGGCGTGGGGCATGGGGTGTGGGGCTGGGGCTGGGGCTGGGGCTGGGGCTGGGGCTGGGGCTGGGGCTGCGCCTGGGGCCTGGAATCCTGGGACCTGGAATCCTGGGGCCTGGGGCCTGGGGCCTGGGGCCTGGGGCCTGGGGCCTGGGGCCTGGGGCCTGGGGCCTTGGGCCTTGGGCCTGGGGCCTGGGGGTCTGGGGCCTGGAGGTCTGGGGGTCTGGGCCATGCAGGGGGCATGGGGGCCTCAGGGCCTCAGGGCCATCCATGGCGCCTGGGGTGTCAAGGGGGCCTGGGGCCCTGGGCCATAGAGGTGTAGGGGGCCTGGGGGCTATCAGGGCCATCCGAAGGGCCTTGGGGGCCAAGGTTCGGGGTCTGGCCAAGACGATGATGCCCGCGATTGATTCTTTGGACTTGGACATCTTCACAATTGGCTGGATCAATCTCAGCCCACAGTAGGTGTTGAGTTCTCCTGGACCAGACATCCGCCCCTGAGATGAATGGGATCGTTTGTGCGGAGCGAGATTTACTCGCCCATCGAGACTGATCAATCGCCCCGAGGTTCAGGAAGGAGGACGAACAGAGGCGCCTCCGCGTTGTTCTTCTGTTGTTTTATCTGTTGTTTTATTTGGAGGGAGCCTGATCTAAAATCTGAAACTGGGAGGGCGGGGCTTTTATGCTTTGACCGCCAAAGTGAAAAATGTTGCCCCAGGGGACAGAGGTGGCTTTTTGTGTTTTTTAACCATTCAAGTGGGAATAAGTTGTCCAAGACAATTGTTTGAATTCCGAACACATCCAGGAGTCGGTCATTGAATCGCTCATTTTTATCATCTGTTCAGGCGGATCACAACATCAAATGCATCCATCCACACCTGCACGGCTACTGAAGTTCATGGATTCGTTGAACATTCGATTCCCCCAAGTGATCAATTGCTCACCGGTCCAGGCGCATCGCCGATGCGGACGAACTCAGTGAACACACACACACACACACACACACACACACACACAAACACACAAACACACACACACAGCGCCACACACCCACAGGTCAGAGATTAGATTCCTTGACCATTCGATTCATCGAACTAATCGGTTACTCAACGGTCCAGACTGGTGGCACACACACGCACACGCACACACACACACACACACACACACACACACACACACACACACACACAGCGCAACACACCCACAGGAGACAGAGAACCAATCGGTGACTCACCGGTCGAGGCTGATGGCGCACAGGTTGAGTATGGACGCCGTGCAGAGCCACACGTCGACGGCCAGCCACACGCTGCACCACACGTACCCGAAGATCCAGTACCTGCAACGAGACGTCAGCGACGTTCAACGTGACGTGGCACGTCAACGTCGAGTGACATCTGTTTGCATTGAACGAGATTAGGTGTGTGTTTGAGGAAAACACAGTTGGAAAACTCAGGCCTGCAGACAACAAAAGTGGATTCTTGGGGTATGTGTGAAGCAATGATGGAAGAAGTTTGGACAGTGTCTCACTGCAGACAGCCCCCCTATCAGCAAGAAAAAAAACCAGATTCTTCAACTCAATCTCATTTCACGTTCACGATCACAGAGACCTTGGATAGTGAACTGTGAAGCAGGACGCAAGAACAGGAACGCCGCACAAACAAAGCGTGGCATATGGAGAATGGTTGAGTGTAATTTGACCTGTGAACCTGCAGCACGTAGCAGTGTGGAGCCACGCGCCACGACACGTGTCCGAACACAGCTGCTCAACGTCACTACCACATCGCAATACGTACTCCTGACGCCGGCTATTTACGAGAATAATTGGGAAATTCTATAGCGCCGCATGAGCATTGTCCAGACCGACAGATATTGCGTGCTGACCATTCAATGACCAGTTTGACCACCGCGCTATGCAGAGGCCAGAACACAAGTCAATGCTGCTGGGGAAGGGGCGGATGTGCAAACCTGAATTGAGATGATGGGGCACTATGGAAAGAAGACACTAAAAACAGTCTCGAGACGCATGATACGACCCGCTTGTGTGGAATCCCGATCAACATGAAAAAATTTTTGTGCCTCGATCCTGTCGAACCTTTCTCTTTTTTTCTCACTTTATCCCACTTAATCTGACCAATCTTTTGTGCAATGACAATTTAAAGCAGGGTCAACTGTAATTGTACAGTTTTGCACTGACAGACGCACAGTTGGAGGGATTGTTGGGAACCAGGGGGCTCTGGTCCAATGGCCGATGTGATCCTCATCCAGGGTTCACATCAGGTTGGACGAAGGCAATTGGGACCATGAGAACCATAGATCCACCGTCAGGAACCCGAGATCCGCCTCTTTGCTTGACCATGACGCTACCCAGAAGTACGAAACAGGTCTGGTCTGGCCATAACTTCATTTGATGCAAAATCCGGTTCTCGCTGTTTCCCCACCAGCTTCTGCAGTTTCTCTGGCATTGTTCGTTCCCAAAGAATAGACATCGTGCGGGTCAGCTGCACCCAGAAAAATTCAAGAAAAACAAAAATTCCAGCCGGGCAACGCATCTGTGGAACATCATGGACTTCGCAACAGATGCGTTTTCAGCACGTGACGCACGTTCTACAGTCTGTCTCGTCTCGGGAGAAAACTTAGTTTGCAAAGGGCCTTCAGCTCAATGCCTGTTTCACCTAAAGCCAATAGCGGTTTTCACATTGGTGACGCGCGGTCCTTTTCTTGACGTCGGCGTCAAAATTTAGCACTGAACCCAATGGTGGAATTTTTGACGTCAGCCCAGAAAACGACCGCGCGTCACCCAATGTGAAAACCCCTAATGCCTGTTTCACAAAAAACCAATGGATTCGACAGCCACTGAACACGTGGTGTATTCAGTATGAACCAGGGCTCAAGTCCTGCGGTGCAGCAGCCATTGGATTTCTGCAGATTCCCAATGCCCTGTCTGTCCATCAGGCGTGGAGAGCAACGGCGCAGCTCCCCATCTCTTGTGCAAAGCCGCAACGCATCTGGTGTGCAGGGTGTTTTCCTCAAGCCGGAAGACGCACGTAGTTCTCACTGACTCCTGGAGAGGCGCAATATGAGGGAAGTCCACAAAGTTTGGTTCTTTCCTTCGTCATTTCAAAATGGTGAGGCAAAATTGAACAAAAACAAGTCTGCAAGTACTTCTCATCATAACCTTCATACCTAGATTGAATATCTTAATGAAACAACAACAACAACAACAACAACAACAACAACAACAACAATTAAATTTGTGGTCCAAAAAGTCTTTGTATTCTACAGTTGGCTATCAATTTTGTACAACAATAAACCTCAGTGCAGAGAAGACACTGGAACTGAGAGGACAATTAATACCAATTGAAATGTTTCTTTACTGAGTATTTAGAAACCATTTAATTTTGATAAACAATTGAAGTGATCTCAAAAGCTGAGGAACATACTCAAAATTGGTGACAAACAGGACTTTGCGGATGTCCTTCGTACAAGGTGCATCAAGAGTTGTGAGCGCAACACAGCGTCCAGTACATCACACGTCCTGACGCATCTAGTGGGGAACAGGCCTTCATTTGCGTGTGGCCGCTGGAAGCCTGCAAAGCGCCCCTGCGTCTGTTCACTACAAAGGGACCGCGAGCCTTTGATGTCAAATCCAGTTGGAGAATTTAAAATTGAATTCTGCAGGCATTCGCTGCAACTTTCTTGTCAATAGCAGATTCTTCGTTCTCATGCTGCGGAGCAGGCAACGAACAGGTGGCATTTGATCTGTAAGTGAGTGAGAAGAAACTTGTGTGTGTGTGTGTGTGTGTGTGTGTGTGTGTGTGTATGTGTGTGTGTGTGTGTGTGTGCGTGTGCGTGTGCGTTAGTCAGGTATGCTGGCACCAACAGTCTGTTTGAACACCTCCCTGGGGCAGACAAACCAACGCTCTGTTAATCTGAGCGTGAGCGTGCGTGATTGTGTGTGCGTGTGTGTAAGCACGGTGTGCGTTCACGTGCATATCTACAGACACTTCCTGATTGGAGTTCGAGGACAGAAGAACCACGAGCCCCACACGTACGCGTGTGGTGACCAGTAAACCTGCGAACCAGTACATGGGCACCTGTGTGCGTGTGGGTCAGGTATGCGTGCACCACACTTACTTGAGCACCTCATTGGCATTTGAGAACGGCAGCACCAAGATCCCCACCAACAGGTCAGCGGCCGCCAGCGACACGATAAACGTGTGCGTGTGCGTGTGTGTGACAGGTATGCGTGCGCCATACTTACTTGAGCACCTCATTGGCGTTTGAGAACGGCAGCACCAAGATCCCCACCAGCAGGTCAGCGGCCGCGAGCGACACGATAAACGTGTGCGTCGGGGTGCGCAGCTTGGGCGACGTGAAGACGGCGGCGATGACGAGCGAGTTCCCGAACACGACGAGCACGTCGATGAGCAGCAGCAGCGCCGCCGGCACGATGAACGACGCCGACGCCAACTCCACCTGGGGGAGAGAAGGAGAAGTGATGGCGTTTGGCAATACAAACGCGGGTTCCGCCTCAGACACCTCGCGTGTGACGCACGTGAGGAACGAAGCCAAAGTCAAGTCCACCTGGTGGAGAAAGAAGGAAAATCAGATTTCGTGTGGCATTTGGCGTGTTGAGTTGCAGTCGTGATCAAGTCTGAACAATTTGTATCAGTTTCCAATTCTGCATGGTTTGCTCCATTCCTCAGATTGAATGACCCCAGGCAATACAGCTCAATGGATGCAAATTTGGCGGATCCAGAATTGGGCGCAAATTTTTGGAAGTGTGGTTCAAGCTTCAACTTTGCTGGACCCTTGATTTCAGACACGCAAGCAATCACCGGTACCTGCGCCGCCGGGTGCGGTGCGCCGCTGAACGCCGCCGCGCAGTTACGCCGCTCCTCCCCCGCCGCCGCCGCCGCCGCCGCCGCTCCCGACGCCAGCGTAGACGTGAGCGTCGACACGATGTCGGTCGTTTCTATTTCCGGTTCCGGCTCCATGACGCGCAGTCATAGTTCAGCCGAGACGCGCCTCAATCATTCCTGAAAATACACAACAACAGGGAGTTTTAGCCGTGGTAATATGTTGTCCGTGACAAAATCACGATTTCCATACACGAGATCCTTCTGTGGTATTTTCCGTGTTGAGTTGCAGTCGTAGTCGTAGTCAATTCTAATGTAAAGTTGTTGAAGAATAACGAAAGCAGATGGAAAGGCTCAATTCTCTTTGACAGTGCAATTGCGTCACACAGTACACCGGAGGAAAGTGGTCTGTGGACGAAAGTGAGGCTCCAATTTCCATTTCAGAGAAAGAAGAATTTTTACTTTGGAAACAACGGGTCAGGACCCGGAGCGTCCATCTTGACTTTGTGTGAGGAAAATCCTTTTGACTCATCCACTTTGCTCTCTCTGCACTCGTCGTAAGGCGTCACCCACGCAGCTGCCAAGTCAAATTTTGCACTTTATCTCCTCTGGGTCGGACAATGATCAGACTTGGCAAAGCTTCCAATGACCTGAATACTGCTCCAGGATTGAGGTCAAATAAACCCTGGTGGCCAAAGCTTGAAACCAGAAAACTTCACCATGGGAACCTCCACAAAATTGCACAAAAGTGAGAGCGGTTGCACCCCCTCCTACCCATCTGGATCCAATAGATCCTGGGCCTGTTGGAGTCAGAGCGTGACTCCAGTAGCGTGGAGTCGACCGACGCAATCGAATCAGGGAAAACACTGAGGGAGACGGATAGGATTGAACCGGGCGGTGCGGTTGGGTCCCAGACATAGCGGCACCTGTGCGGGACGGTTCCACATCGGATGCGCCAGGCGTTGCGTCACGTCAGCATGACATTCCGTACAGACTTTTAGCAAACAACCCGCAATCTGGAAACGCAAACGCAAACGTAACTTTTAACTATCACAGCATACCAAAAGTTACGTTTGCGTTTGCGTTTCCAGGCATGCGGGCTGTTTGCTGCTGCGTCCAAAGCAACACGTTCACGAACCCTAGATCTACACACGCCAAGTCGCAACAAACAAGAAATGTTGAGTACCCAAGCGCTGACTGAAGTTCCAGGCACACAGTGCCCCTTACCCTTCACAGGTATGCAGTAACCACTGACCCGAACAGGGAAACACTAGCCATTGAGTTGTGCAGGGAAACAGCACCCAGTGATGTGCAGGGATGAAGCACTCACTGACTAAAACAGAGAAAAGGGGTTTTCACATTGGTGACGCGTGCTCGTTTTCTGGGCGGACGTCAAAAATTCCACCATTAGCTTGATGTTAAATTTTGACGCCAACGTCAAACAAAACCACCGCGCGTCACTAATGTGAAAGCCCCAAAATAACACTCAAACAATGCGCAAGGAAGCAGGGTCCTTTGATATGTACAGAGACACAGCACCTCTGGCTCCAATGTGAAGATCGCTTTGGGGGAATTTATTGTGCGCAGACATCGCGGAACCTTCCCAGGGGAGGAGCGCATTAGGTGGAAAATCTACAGCCCGATTCATACCGCAGTGATGCGTGGTACGTTGTGCTTGTTCAGGTCGATGGCGTCAATGCGTCGCACAACGCACTTCTTGCTGCCTTGAGCGTTGCGTTGTGGCATCGGATGCGTCATGTAGATTTATTTATTGTTCCCCGATCAAGTGAATTGGAGGTGCATTTTTACACAAACACACGGGCACAGGCACACACACGCACACCACCACCACTCACGCACACACTCACACACTCACACTCACACACACACACACACACACACACACACACACACACAAATCCACATCCTAGAAGTCGGAAATGTGATCCTCATTGACTTGCACAGGGACACTTCCACCCATCGATTTGCCAACAACGCAACTTGTTCAGCCTCCTTGAGTGTCGTCCTATCCCGTGTGAACCCAGCCTGTGGGAGACATAGTGCGGGTGAGGCACTGAGGTACATCGAACGGGAGAATCCTCCACGGCGAAGGACATGGGAACAAGAATGTAAAATCCTCCAGAAGAAACAACAGATCCTGTCTCAGATACTGCGGAGGATCCTGGGGCTGCTGGGTGCGTGTCCTGCCGGTGTTGTCCCTCTGTCTGTTCCACGATTTTGAGGTCACGGTCCCAAACGTCTGTGCAGCCAAACTGCAACACTGGGCAATTTTTCTGTGCTCGCCGCACAAAACTGCGGGCCATACAAAGTTTTTCAGGGATCATGAGTTCCAAGTTTCGTGTCTTCTGAATCCACCACAGTGTCGCTCCATCTGATAAAAATATTCTTCTGCCCAATTCCGTGCTCGATGGCGCAACATTTGTCCTTTTTCCATGTCAAATTTGTCAAGATTGGAGTTTGCCCCCACATCCTGATACGGGCTCCCTCATGGTCTGGATCCTGGATCTGGATCTGCCTGAATCTCGGACGCTGAACCCGCAGAATCGTTGATGACCTGGATCCAGGGTCAGGTTGCTATTCGCATGCAGGAGGAGACTCCTTCGGTCTCATGACAACACAGAGGCAGGATCAATGCTCTTCCTCATACAAAGCAAGGTCCACCCTTCTTCAGAAGTTTTGCTACGCTTTCGGCCTGTCCCACATTGGGTTCGTCACGCGTTGTATCTGCTGTGTAGACAACGGAGGCTGTGACAACAGTGTGTTGACGTGTCAAGCAAATGCATCCAGTGCGAACAAGACCACCAGAGGTCTTTCCTGTCTGTCTTCCTGAACCACCACTGAAACTGTGTTCATACTGAATCCGTCAGGAGAGGCTTGGTGTGAAACGCATCCAGTGTGACACAGGCCAAAATGGATCTCTGACACCGTCCTCACTCCAAAGAACCACGAAAGATGATTTCACACAGGATGCGGC
>JAAUXT010051310.1_pt1 | contig 10431 bp, 7 predicted proteins | sample 7278171 | NCBI WGS metagenome assembly JAAUXT01 (sample SAMN14350112, study PRJNA611818) | marine sediment metagenome | isolation source: surface marine sediment (1.8m) | place: French Polynesia: Moorea | collected 2018-08 | reverse complement strand
TCCTCCAGCCCCCGACCACAGGCCGCTATCCCCAACTGATTGCCCCAACCACTCTCCTGCCCTATCCTCTCCGCCCTGGCTCTGACCCTCACCCAGCCACCCCCCCCCCTCCCCCTTCCCTCCTCCCCCGGCCCGGCCCCTCCCCGGCCCCTCTCCCCTGCCCAGCCCAGCCCCTTTCCCCCCACGCCAGCTCCTCTCCCCCGGCCCGGCCGCTCCCCTCCCCTCTCTGCGGCGGAATGAGCAGTCCCTCCCCGCGGCGCACTTCACGTCGCGGCCGCCGCTCCGTGAGCTGTTCCTTCTCACCAGCTTCATTCACCGGCCGCGCTCTCTCGTCTTGAAGCTGCGATCTCATCCAGTCAAGTGGGCGCCTCACGCACTGCGCCACTCACACACGGACGCGCACGCGCAAAACACAGACGCTGGCGTCAAATTTTTACGTGGACGTCAAAATTGACGACCGTGCTGCGTGTGACAAATCCTGTGGACTAGAAGCTGTGTCGTGTCCTGGAACTGGGACGGACGCCTGAACACAAAAACGTCACAAAACTGACGTAACGTCATAGTTGCGACGTGACTGGCAGGACGCAGGCGCAGCTGGACGCGGGCGTCACGCACGCGGGCGCCGTGTTGGGTGCGGGCGTTCCGGGCGGTGCACAGCGGGCACGACGCAGGCTCCAGCACACGGAGGTCACGGCTACAGCGGGTACGGCGCGCTCAGGCTTCAGGTACAGAAAGGTTCTGGGCCCACGGTCCTACAACCTGCCGCATCGCGTGGACAAGAACACACCACTGAAGGGAACAAACCTCGCTGGCTTTCACGCAGTATAATCCCGCTTTGAAAATACACACGTGTGGGCTCCAACTCTACCGCAGACTGCAACCCTGCAGAAAATTGGAGAGAGGAACGTGTGTTGTTTCTGCTGTATCTCTCAGTGTGGGACTGTGACCAGTTCTGACATAACGAGCATCATCCCTGTATCCGTGCGAACAGCAAACCTGATAGAAGCAACACCAGGCTGACACTGGGGCGAGGGCCGTCAACGCTGGATTGGAGAGAGTGAAGAGAAAGTGAAAGTGAAAGTGAAAGGATAAACAGTGTGAATTGGAGGGGGAAGTGTGTTATTGAGTGAACGCTTAGTGTCGTGCTCTGCGCACTGTAGATCCAACACACGGAGCCGTCACAAGTAAGTTCCGTCTTCATTCACCTGCTTGGCCCTTTCCTCCCCGGATCCATTGCATTGTTTTCCACTGGACGCAGTTGCTGAAGGGAGATTCCTGTTTTTCAGGGTTTTCACATAGATAGCGCAGCTTCAAAATTTTGACGCGAGGTCAGGAATGGACTGCCTTATTTTGTTACACTCTCCATCAAGTATTATGTAAACTTTGACACCTGCGCTTCAAAATTTTGACGCCAGCATAAAAAATTCTGCCGCTGCCCTGCCTGTGTGAAAACCCCTTTTGTCACGAGGGGGGTTGTTCTTATGGACGAGTGGTGGAGAGATCAGAAATGAGACCCACACGAGAAAGCCTATTGCGGGGACGCGGATCTTGGGGTCGGTCCATGCAGGGTCCGGGTGACAGGAGGAGGGGGGACAGGGGGCGACCCAATTAGGGTTTTCACACAGATAACGCGGCGTCAAAATTTTGACACGAGGCCAGGAATGGGCAAGACTGTTTTTTAAGCTCTCCATTGGGTGCCATATTCAAATTGATACCCGCGTCAAAATTTTGACGCCTCTGACGCCGCCCTGCCTGTGCAAAAAACCCTAATTCTTTGAGAAAACCTCACGTTTTGGAAACAGAACAACAGGGGAGGTTCAGCGTGCACGCCTAAAAATTCACATGTGCGGTGTCCCTTTTGCCAGACTAGCGACACACGCACACCAAAACCAGGTTTCCAAATTTGCTCTGAGAACCAATGACAAGTGACCAAATGGCATCTGTGTCACCGATCTGTCAATTGGGGCACATTGGAAAAGGACTGGACGTGTTTGCTGAACCTCTGTATTTACGTCAAACAAGGATTCGTGCTTCTGCAACTTCGACTTTGCTGTCTGAATCCGAGCTGAGATGGTTCTCCAATCCCTGGCAATTTGGAAACAAAATTGGAAGATAAAACCTGCATCTTTCTGTGGCATGGAGAACCAGGAAGTCTTTGATTCTGAGCGGAAGAGCCTCTGGCACAGCGGAACTCCTCCAGGCCCTCAGCCACTCCTCCGTTGTTTAGTAGGCGTCTCAAGAGTCTGTGGCTTTTGGCCCTCAGAACCACAAAAAAAAAAACCATAAATTTTGCGCTGGTGTGGCTGGGCTGGGCTTCAGACATGCTGGAAAATTAGACCCTGTGAAATCAAACAATGATTTTGGAGACCTTTGGTCAAGCAGAGTGTTGTGATTGAACAGGAACCACAGTGTGAACTCACTCCCACAACAATGAGAGGTCATGTACGAGAGGTGCTGTGACCGCAGAAACGATGGGAAAAATCGTGGACGCACTGGATCAGTTTGCAGTGGTCTGCTGCAGTGATTGGACCCACAGACTGCGTCCTTATTGGTCACGCCCTGCAGCCCTGTCAAGGTCCACGGACGCTGCATGGACGCTGCGTCTTCGTTTGCGCCACCTGGTGGACTGACTTGTGTCTTGGCGCAACGAATGAAGGTGTTTACACATTATGTGACGCGTAGTCGTTTTGTTGGGCTGACGTCAAAAATTCCACCATTGGGTTCAATGTTAAATTTTGACGCCGACGTCAAACAGACGACCGCGCGTCACCAATGTGAAAACCGCTTGACATGTCCAGGCAGTGTGACGAAGTTCCCATTCTAAACTTTTGAAAACGCTCGTCTTTCGCGACAAAAATCCTCACGCACAAAGATTTAACTTTTTGGAGCCTGTTTCCTTTTGGAAACGTGGCGTCCTTTTTCCTAGTCTACCATTGGCCCACGTCCACCAGGTCAACTTTTGGCGGTCTGTCCTCCTTTCCTATCCCCGTCCCATGTGTGGCAACTGGATTTCGTTGTTCGCTGTTGTATTGGCGACGAAGCTGCTCTTTGCCTGGTCCAGGCCTTTCTTCTCATTAAATTCACAGCTGTACACGGCAAATAACGGGCTGCATATCTGATGCTGATATCCGACCCCTGCGTTATGAATTGAAATGCCAATCAAGCGGCTTCCATGTTTGTCCGTGGAATCAGGAGTCGCGGCGACGGGGCCGCGGACCCGTATCTGATCCTCCGGTGCAGCGGGCAAGGGAGGCGTTCATGCTGAGGTGCTGCGTCATGGAGCACGCCAAAACGAGCTGCGTCAGTGAGAGCTGCGTCAGTAGGAACATCCCCGCGCAACATGTGAACCAGCATTTCATCCTGGAAAATCTGTGCTGAATTTTCTTTCCCATTTGTGGTGACCCATTTTTTATTGCAAATTCTTCTTCTGTTGAAATTGATTTGTTGCAGGAAAGATTGTGAAAGGAAATTGGTACAGTATTTGTACATGCAAAAACAAGTGAAACTGATTTCTAGTCTGTAATGCCACGTTGCACTCCACACGTGTGCAAACCTCCCCAGTTCGAGCTGCGTCAGTACGAGCTGCGTCAGTACGAGCTGCGTCAGTACGAGCTGCGTCAGTACGAACTGCGTCAGTACGAACTGCGTCAGTACGAGCTGCATCAGTACGAGCTGCGTCAGTATGAGCTGCGTCAGTACGAGCTGCATCAGTACGAGCTGCGTCAGTACGAGCTGCGTCAGTATGAGCTGCGTCAGTACAAGCTGCGTCAGTATGAGCTGCGTCAGTATGAGCTGCGTCAGTACGAGCTGTGTCAGTATGAGCTGAGTCAGTATGAACTGCGTCAGTACGAGCTGCATCAGTACGAGCTGCATCAGTATGAGCTGTGTCAGTATGAGCTGCGTCAGTATGAACTGCGTCAGTACGAGCTGTGTCAGTACGAGCTGTGTCACTACAAGCTGTGTCAGTATGAGCTGCATCAGTACGAGCTGCATCAGTATGAGCTGCGTCAGTATGAGCTGCATCAGTATAAGCTGTGTCAGTATGAGCTGCATCAGTACGAGCTATGTCAGTATGAGCTGCATCAGTACGAGCTGCATCAGTACACAAGCTGCGTCAGTATGAGCTGCGTCAGTACGAGCTGTGTCAGTACGAGCTGCATCAGTATGAGCTGTGTCAGTACGAGCTGTGTCAGTACAAGCTGCGTCAGTACGAGCTGCATCAGTACGAGCTACATCAGTATGAGCTGTGTCAGTACGAGCTGTGTCAGTACAAGCTGCGTCAGTACGAGCTGCGTCAGTACGAACTGCGTCAGTACGAGCTGCATCAGTACGAGCTGCGTCAGTACCAGCTGCGTCAGTACGAGCTACGCTGCGTCAAATTTGTGCAGGACGCACCGCATGACGTGTGCTGCTGACGTCACGCGGGACGCGTCACGCACTGCGTCCCCAGCTGTGCAGGTCAACATGCAGATAAGCCAGGCGTCCAATCACCAACGCACCTGCCCGCTTGGCTTTTGATGATGGAGGTGGCCATTTTCAACGTTCAAGCGCGCGTGCGATGTTTGAAGTTGAATTTGGATTTTCACACAGATCATGTGGCGTCACAATTTTGACGTGAGGCCAGGAGCGGACTGGACCATTTTTGTACGCTCTCCATTGGGCATCATGTAAAATTTGATGCTCACGCATCAAACTTTTGACGCCAGCGTCAAAAATTCTGACGCGGCCTTGCCTGTGTGAAAACCCCCATTCGCTTCAAGGACGCCGCGCGTGACGCTTCACTCAGTGTGAATCAGGCTCCAAAGGAAACGAGAGAGAGACTTGGTTCAATTGGCCAGAAAAACAGTGAAAACTGACAATGAAGAACAATGAGGATTATAAAACTGTGATGAAAGGCGCAAAGAAAACAATTCTCTTCACCATTGCGAAAACACATCAAAACAAACTGAGATTTCGAAGAACAAGACGATTTACCTATAAAAAAGATGTTGGTTGCGTGGTCGTCACTCCAAACAAGACACTGAAAATCACACAGTGGAAATTTCATCTCCAGCTGAAAAACAGGAATCTCATCACTGAATTGAAAGCGCGAATAAAGTCACGCCAACTTTGAATAGAAACTTTCAAACACTGTAGTTTTGCTTGAAAAACCCATATATGTGGAAACAATGAAATAGATCTGGGTGGATCGTGGCTGAAACAATAGGAGATTCCCGGAAACTGGGTCACGTGAGCAGAATCGTGACGCAGATCGTCTGCAGATCCCGCGTCGTTTTCTCACTGACGTGTGTCTGTAGGGATGCAGCGCCCACTGACGGGAAAACACTGCACGACGCACCCAGTGTAAAGCTCAGCAAACTGCGGGTTTTTCATCTTCCTTTTCACAAAAGTTGCCAAGGGTGTCATCCATAATTGTTTGAGTCGGAGTCTCTCGTCCCCCTGGTCCCCTCCCTTGGTCTCCTCCCCTCTACCTGGTTCCCTTCCCCTGGTTCCCCTCCCCCTGTTCCCCTCCCTCTAGTTCCCTCCCCTTGGTTCCCGGCAGCGAAAGATGTGTCTCCATTAGTAGAAGAATTCCTCCCATAAATCATGCATCACAAACCTCGCCGAGTCGCTTTATCTTCAGCGAGCGGAGGACTGAGAGCGGGGGGAGCTCGCTCAGGACTACACCTGCGCTCGGCTTCTTCGATCTCGACTCTCACGAGCTCGCCTGATTCGAACACACCCAAGATGAACATACCTGTGGGCCAATTGAGACAACTTCTAGCTCATTCTATTCGTTTCTGTCTTGTTTGTTTGTGCGAGCACAAAATTCTTGCTGTTGCTTCATTTGAAATGCAATGCAAACGTCACCTTTGCTCCAAATATTGGGTCATTCAAACTTCGTTTCCCACGGGTGAAAGAGTTTGGAGAAGGAAGGGACAGACTGTACAGTCTGGTGAGGCGCACAACGTAAGCGAAGCCGCGTTCCCATTGGCTGAGCTTCACCTCGTGACCTGACGTATCAGTGTTTTGTACGTGTTCTTCTTCCCAAGGAAACAACTCAGGGAACAACTGCAACCATGGGCATTTTTGCGTTGCAATGCACGCCAATTTGGACTTGAAAAACAGATGCAACGCACAATGCTCCGGTGCCATGGCGACCAAAGTTTAGTGAACAACTGTCTCTGTGATGTGCGGGTCTTTTGTCTCTTCTCTCCCGCGAAACGGAAGTGCGCTGAACTGCACCGGAAGTGAAGTGAACGAAAAGCAGCGGAAGTTCCCGAGTTTCAAACCGGAAGCGGATGTTGAGGGAACCCGTCAGAGGATCAGGACGTTTCCGCGTTGAGACTGAAGACTCTGTGGAGGGACTTCCGGTCCTGACCCAGAAAACCAGAGCTGAGGACCTGTGTTAATGATTGAAATTGGGACTGTCATCTCAGCAAAGTCTTTGACCCAGTGCAGAAAGTTCACGCAAAAGCTCAACACTGCCTTGCACTTCATCATGTGATGCAAAACACGCGGGAACCAGTCAAGTGTCACAAACGCGCGTCTGGCCCCAATACCGGGAACCAGACGAGACGCGGCATGCGGCGCCGCCATCTTGTGATGGAGTCATCAGCATCAGCTGATCTCACACACGCCTCGCGACGCCACGACTTAATGTAGTGGAAATTGTTCCTCTTTGAACATAAAAAGTAATTTTCAAATGGTTATTTGAAAAATAGCGCGGCTTCTTTTCCTCCTATCTATGGTTCAGATAAAGAGGCTTTTTACCTGTTCTTGTGAAGCTCTGTGATGTGGTGGGGGGAATAGGCAGGTTTGGTGGAGGTTTTCGCGTGGTTCGTGGGCAGTGGTAACCACAGCAAAACGTGTGTTTGAAGGGGGAACGTGAGACAGTGGTTCGTGGAAGACATTCACCGTTCAATGCTGCGGTGTTGCTCGCCTGTTGTGCACTTTGTGCACTTGCGTGGTTCTGCCACGTTCTTCTACGTCAGCGTCAACGTCACGCGTGACGTGCCACGCTGGATGCAGCTGGTACTGACGCAGAAAGGTCACCAAGCGTCAGTGAACACGTCCAACCCATAGAACACTGCAACGAGCCACGAAAAGCTGCAGAACGTGTGCTAAAACTCCCTATTGACGACAGTGCAGGAAGAAGACATTACCTCGTGTTTCTCTACAAAGCACAACAGACAGCGGTGGAGAAGGGACTTGCAGCAGGAATCAGGAAAAAGTCTCAATATCCATTACCACCGCAGGGACTGAAGAGCACGTCATGCAGGAGCCTGGGTCGGGAACACAGTGGAGGGCGGTGGTTCCTGGATCTACTGTGTACTCCACATACACGTTCTCCTGCAAGGTGTGGACAATTGACCCTGGGTGGGGGCCATACGCATCAGTCATTGAAGTGAACAAACAAGATAAGATTACACACAGTACTCTGAGCATGAAAGGCGTACATTCTCATGACAGAACCTGGGATGAAAATTTTGTCAGAGGATCTTGGAAGAAAGGAATTCTTAAATTTTTTTAATGAAGTGACAACAGTGTGACGAACGGTTACGTTGCTTGAAAATTATGTGCTTGGAGGTTTGTTGTTGAAGACAGGTTTTGTTTCTTTCTTGGTGTGTGTGTGTGTACACGTGTGTGTGTGGGTCGGAGGTAACTTACGGGAGGAGTTTCCACGTGGAGAGTTACGGTAGATGCTCTGAGGCGAGTGAAGTCATTGTCTGAGTTCCGGGTGTGAGCGGAGGGGAACGAATGGTCGCTGTGACCAAGACAAACAAGCGAGTCACGACCATGAATTGAATACAGCAAAGGCCTGACATCTTGTGACATAACACATGCAAAAATTACTGGGTTCTGGATGCAACTTTGAGGCTTGACGCGGCGTATCTGCTGCGTCCCTCCTCTCCCCGCGGTCTCTCTCCCCTTCCCTGTGAAACAGTATCCACCGCACATCAGAAGACTCCAGCCCCACAGAGACTGCGAGAAAAAAATTGACGGTGTGCGGTTTCACAGAACCAGATGCATATTGCATGTAAATGCGACGTGCGCGAAGGTTGTAGCCCCAGGTGTGTGTGTGGAGCTGGTTCACATCGGGTGCGACACGCCTGGCGTGTCTGGGGTGTATTGAGTCAAGGGTTTTCACACAGATGACGCAGCGTGAAAAGTTTGACTCAAGGCGACGAATGGACTGGACCATTCTTCTGATGCTCTCCATTGGGCGTCATGTTAAGTTTGACGTCCACGCGTCAAAATTTTGACGCCAGCGTCAAAAAATCTGACGCCGCTCTGAGATGCGTTGTGAGATGCGCGTGGTGTCTCTCTCAGGACGGAGTCCCTGAGGGGGGCGTCTCACTTTCGTCTCTGTGCTCGCTTGTGGGTTGCGTCAGCTCAGGGACTTGGTGGTACGTTTTCAGGGACACCACGCAAGAAGCAGACAGTGTGAACCAAGCTAAAGAATGAAGTCAGTGAGTTCGTGGAACACCTGAAGAAGGGAACTTCTGCAGTGATGACGTCACAGGCCGATGGGGGAACCAAGGCTGAGACGGCTGGGCTAAACATTGGGGTGTAGGATTGTGTTTGTGTGTAGGAAGGAGGCGTGGGGTGGGGACGGGGGGTGATAGTGGGCTGGGCGGGGCGGGATGGGAGGGTGGGGAGAGGATGAGCGGTGCGGGGCGGGGAGGGGCAGGGATGGTGTGGTGAGGGTGGGCTGGGTGGGCGGTGGTGGGATGGGTAGGATGTGGACGTGAAGTGGAGAAGGGTAATTTGGGGACAGGGTGATTGGAATGGGCGTGGTGGGTCGTGGCGGGCGGGGGTGGGGAGTGGGGGTGGAGCGGGTGGGGCAGGGGGGACGGTCAGACAGAGTGAGGCGCAAAACAGGTCTGGGCCTCCAGATCACCCAACCCATCCAGCCCAGCCCACGCCTCTCCCGCACCCACCCCCATCCGTGGACCATCCGTATCTAACAGCCTGACAATACCCCCTACACGCCCATGGATCACCAGCACCCAGGCCCGAAAATGGAGTTTTACGAGGAGGGGATAATTGCCTAATTTAATTTACTGTGACTTAAGCAGTGTCTTGATAAGACAATTTATCACAGGCAGGGATTACTGCATATTACTTATTGTGGGTAATCCCTTTAGCCCGGCTGAGGTATGGGTTGTCATGGGGACCGAGCCACGGCGGAATGTCTCCAGGGGATTAAAAGATGACAGCGCTCTGGGCCCGTAGCACGTGGGGTGCGTCAGTAACACGCGGTCCTTTTCTTGACGTCAGCGTCAAAATTTAACATTGCCCCTAATGGTGTAATTTTTGACGTCAGTGCGAAAAATGACCGCGCATCACCCAAGTGAAACCCTTTTCGTGTACTCTTGGTGTCAAGTACACTGACGCATGGATTCAAGCGGGAGGTGTATGCAAGCAGTCACTGACCCTGCACGGCAGAATTCACATTCAGTGCGTCAAGCGTTGTGTTGTGTACGTACCAGCGATGCTGAACGCGTGGCCACAGAAAGCAACGCAAGCGTGACGCATTGAGCGTGAAACAAGCTTCCATGCCAAGTTCTGTATTGCGGGCCTGTGTGAGGGTTCCAATGTGCGCGCTGGTGTGTGATGCATCTAGTGTGAACCCTGTGTGATGCATCTAGTGTGAACCCAGTGTGATGCATCTAGTGTGAACCCAGTGTGATGAATCTAGTGTGAACCCAGTGTGATGAATCTAGTGTGAACCCAGTGTGATGAATCTAGTGTGAACCCAGTGTGATGAATCTAGTGTGAACCCAGTGTGATGCATGCAGTGTGAACCCTGTGTGATGCATCTAGTGTGAACAGGGTGTGATGCATATAGTGTGAACCCAGTGTGATGAATCTAGTGTGAACCCAGTGTGATGCATGCAGTGTGAACCCTGTGTGATGCATCTAGTGTGAACCCAGTGTGATGCATCTAGTGTGAACCCAGTGTGATGAATCTAGTGTGAACCCAGTGTGATGCATCTAGTGTGAACCCAGTGTGATGAATCTAGTGTGAACAGGGTGTGATGCATCTAGTGTGAACAGGGTGTGATGCATCTAGTGTGAACCCAGTGTGATGCATCTCGTGTGAACCCAGTGTGATGCATGTGGTGTGAGCCTGGTGTGACACATGTGGTGTGAGCCTGGTGTGACGCATGTGGTGTGAGCCTGGTGTGATGCATGTGGTGTGAGCCTGGTGTGACGCATGAGGTGTGAGCCTGGTGTGATGCATGAGGTGTGAGCCTGGTGTGACGCATGTGGTGTGAGCCTGGTGTGATGTATGAGGTGTGAGCCTGGTGTGACGCATGAGGTGTGAGCCTGGTATGACGCATGAGGTGTGAGCCTGGTGTGACGCATGTGGTGTGAGCCTGGTGTGATGTATGAGGTGTGAGCCTGGTGTGACGCATGTGGTGTGAGCCTGGTGTGACGCAT
>JAAUXT010048876.1_pt1 | contig 10431 bp, 10 predicted proteins | sample 7278171 | NCBI WGS metagenome assembly JAAUXT01 (sample SAMN14350112, study PRJNA611818) | marine sediment metagenome | isolation source: surface marine sediment (1.8m) | place: French Polynesia: Moorea | collected 2018-08 | reverse complement strand
CAACCACCACCCAGGTGGTCATTGTCTGGTCCTGAAATTGCAGGACCAGACAATGACCACCTGGGTGGTGGTTGTCTGGTCCTGAAAAAATTTTAGGACCAGAGAATGACCAAATAGTGTGGTTGTTATCTGGTCCTGAAATTTTAGGACCACACAACGATGTCAGAAAAATAGTACGGTCGTTGTCTGGTCCTGAGACACCGGCCCCAAAGGCAAGGCCTCACCAAGTAGGGAGCAGAAGGACTACATGAACTTCTTGATGAAGGTGGTTCTGGCCAAGCCAACCTGCGATTGCGCCCACGACGTGCCTGTGGTCAAAGCTCTGCGTTCTTGACAAATTCCGTCCCGTCGTTGGCTCCTTTGACCACAATCCTGTGTCTCATGTGGAATGGATGCTGGCCCAAGATGCTCCATCTTGACTCGCGGACGTGAACCCGCCCACACCCAAATATATTGCGGCGTGGCGAGAGCCAAAACAGGTACGAGCCCTTGGATGTGAACTGTGACATCTTTACTTCTTTGGGTCTTGGTTGCGCAAAATGAAACATTGGATCAGAACTGCTTGTAAAAATACCCCCAACGTGTGACTGTGAAGAAAGGCAACTCCAACAACTCAAAATGAAAAAGGGGTGCGTGCATGCGGAGGTTGAATTTTTTCAAGAGATCCTTCACGCCCCTCAAATACTGCATGAAACAGATACAAACGTTCAAACACGGCTGGAAGTTTGCACGCTCAATATTGTGTTACCCTCTTCAAATTTGATATTTGTGTTGTTCTTCGCAGCGGCTTCCCGCGATTCGTGGGAATTGGCAAATAGACACTCGAATGGAGAATGTAAGAATGGGGTGTTTGCTGAACAAGTGCAAACTTTTAAATACTGTAGTGGCCTGGCTCTGCACACAAATGACGTGTCAGGCATCCAATGCGTGTACCATCGCGTGAAATACTTGGTTTTCGTCAGACGTAACAACACCATTGAAGAAGTCGAATGCCTCGTATCTTCGTGACTTAACTTAGACGTTGCATTGCTTTGTTGTAAAATTCACATTCCCTCCGGAAAAAATGCCACAGAAATACAACACAAGAAAGGAATTAACGTTTGTGGGTTAAACTAAATTGACGGATCGTTCAATCTTGTCCGTGATCTCCACTCTCACCTCAAAAACTGATTTGTGTTCTTTGAAGCCTTTGACAATACTGACGATTCGCACATTTTGTGAGAGTGCGTTCGGTGTAATTTCTTTGACATTTGAATGTCTGGTGAAACATCTTCACTTTTGTGTTTTGCATTCGGAACACTGGACAGGTTGTCGGAAGAAAAAGAGACAAAATACCGCAGTCAGAAAGGTTTTGAAGGCAGCTACAGAACTCCAAATCAAAGACATTTTGCATTCGGCCATGAAAGAAAGGTAAACTTGTGGTAAGAGACTTTTGAGGCTCATTTGTTTGATTTGCGTGAAAGGAGTTCTTGTATGTCGAACACAGTTTATCTTTCGTTATTTATCAAGCTATTTTGTGTTTCTCCACGACCGCGTCAACAAACCCTACATCACGAAGAGATGGGTCCTGCTGTTTCAAGCAAAAATATTTTTTTCAAATCAAATTTAAGTTTGAACAAATTTAAGTTTGATCGCTTTGCGCGGTCATGAAACTTGCTTTGCACAACAATCTTTTGTGGGGACTTCACATATTTCATCTACAGAAGGTGCAGTATGATTTCCCAATAGGTAGACCTGAAAGTTTAATTAGTATTGATTTTCCGCTCTTTCGGACGTTTGTATTGATTGACATGCGTCACAAACGAAGCTGTGCTTCCGAAGCTTTCAAGTGTAATGTTGTTTGCACTCTGTCGTATTGAACGAATTGGTCCATGGAAACAGCGACCTGCACAGTGTACACGCCTTTGGTATGACACGTTTGATTCTCCACTGCATGTCAAGCGCCAAAGATTCGTGGTTAAATCACGAAGAGATGGGTCCTGCTGTTCTTAGCGCCAATGCCTGCGCATTTCTGTGTACAATTTTTCACTTGTGTGCATTTCAGATAATCGTGAGTGTGCGAGAACTTTGAATGGAACGAGTGGCAACTCCAGCAGGAATTTCACGATCCAGTTGCGAAGGCACATGACGACGATAGGTTCCAAGAGAAGGACGGACTCTGCAACAAGGTGCCACGATGCGTACGATGCTGCATTTTTCACAAGACGAAAGGTACACAAGCATCACGCTGCGACTGAACAGACAACTTTTGGTGCAGCTGCTGAGAATCGCCTTGGTTGGCGCGTGCTGTGTCTTCACCCTGAACCTGTTCACAGACAGCGGAACTTCCTTGAGGAGGTGGGACGGGAAACAAACGCTGGATGACAGTATGGTGCAAAGGAAACTACTGAACATCGATTCGCTTGACCCATCTGAACTGAAAAGGAAACACCAGTCCATGTCAGAACTGTTGCAAAAATTGCGCAGGCATAAATCCGGAGTGACATGTGCGGATGTTTTTGGTGGGAATTTGAGTGTGCCCTGGACACCGGAACAGGCAAAGCGAGCCAAGTTGTTTGACGCCAAGGTGACGGAGCAGGTCATCCTGCCCCTGTTGCAACAAAACTTCACGATTGAAGGGAATTCAGGAACGTATCCAGATCAGTGGAGACTTTATTTCGAGTTGGCAAATTTGGATTTCGTGAAAGTAATTTGTGAGACTGGTTTTAACGCTGGCCATTCAGCATTTATGTGGTTGAACGTGAATCCAGATGTTCGTGTGTATTCGTTTGACATTGGGATCCACCATTACACACGGATCATGGCCCAGACCTTGGAGTCCATGTTTCCCGGAAGACTGCACGTCACCTATGGTGACTCCAGGGAAACAGTTCCCAGATTCCACGAAGAAAATCCTCACATATCCTGTGACATGGCCGTTGTCGATGGCGGACATCACGAGAATATCCCAAGGAAGGACCTTGAAAACTTGAACAGGATGGCCAGATCCATGGACAACATTCTCATTTTGGATGACTGGCCAGGTCTGGAGGATGTCAATGAAACGATAGGGCAGATGTGGAGGGACAATCTAGCAAGCAACAAAGTGAAGGAATTTTTCTATTGCATGAAAAACAACAGCTTTTGGAAGAACGGCGTAACTATTGGACAGTACAACTAGTGTTTTCTGTTCAACTTTGTTTTCCTAAGAAACATTTTGATACCAAATCTGTTCACGCGTTTCGCCGGTGCAGAATGTTTTCCAGTTGTGCGATGAAAGTACGCACGGGGGTGACTTTCCTGTTTGAGCCTGGTTGCCCAGCTGAAAAAAAATCTGATGTGTTATCAAGTTATGGGACTGAAATGTAAGATAAAGCGGCAACATTTTGCAAATACTTAGTGAACAAGTCCTTGACGAGAATCACCGAATGTTTAAGTTCATGAGAACGACGAAGACAGGAATGGGAACGAAGTGAATTGTGGATACGAGGAAGGTCTCCTTGTCTTTGACTTGGGTCACCTGCTTCGTCTGTGACCGATATATCGCACGTTTCTCGTATGGACAAGTTTTGACCGGGCCTTTTTGTTCACAGGACACGCCGAATTTGAAACTGGTCTTGCTTTTAAAATTTTGGAAAAGCCACGTTATGTTGCCTATGAACTCTGGTTGAAGCTACCTCGGGGCAGAAATTGATCTTTCTTTGTTCGTGTAGTCATTCGATGTGGATTGGTTTCATCGCCGGCATGCAGTTGACATGTTATTTTTGTTTTGACAGATCTCATGCACGTACTCGTATGTGCAAAGGAATGTACATGTAGCAAATTTGTATTTCAAATTAACTAGTGAACTTCTTGTTTGTAACAAATCTGCTCAGTTGAGTTCGCGTGAAGCCTATTGTGTGCTTGAAAAAGTCTTTTTTGAAGCTTTAACTGTGTACGAGAGTACATTCTTTGACTGACATCACCTTTTGTGTTCTGTTGCACGATCTTTTCGAACTGTTTGAGTAAAATTTGGTTCTGATGGTCGGTTGACAGTGTTTCACAAACTGCTTTTCCCAAAGATATCCCGCTTTGAAAGTGTGTTCGTGGGCGAGAACATCTTCAGAACGAAGATGCAAACACATTCTGACAAAGGGTGACGCTGATGTTCTGCTTCTTTTCTGAGCAGCGCGAACACGAACCGATTTGAGACCCCAGTCTACGAGGATGTTTCAACTTCTGGCGAATGAATTGCACGTTGAGCGGTAGACTCTTAATGTTCATACTCTTGGACACATCGAGTTCATACAGTTCTGTCAGTAGATCTACACAGGACACAAATTGATCATGATTGTACGCAATTCATTCGCCAGAAGTTGAAACATCCTCGTACGTACCTACTCACATCTTTCGAGCCTCTCTGTTGTATTTCTATTTCTAACAAGAACTGCAGACAAAGCAAGAGGGAGGCTGTAAAAATATCTTGTGTGTCCCCGACTGTTGCATTTTTACGCTTGTGCTGTGTGTATTCAGACCGCGGTTTTCGTATTCCACGGCCTTGGTGATGCCTGCGTGTGTGTCTGTGCTTTTGGGGAGGGGTCCGGCATGGGACTACTGCCAGGCCTTCCTCGCCTTCAGAATTTGGCCAAATTCTGCAAGTTCCTTGTTCTGTCAGCCAAATGCTGGATGAGATTTGCCAGCAGACTTGGTAATTTTTAGATTCCAACCAAATTCTGAGCATGGAAGGGGTGTGTGTCTGGTATGGATGTGCACCACCGCTGGAACCCCCTGCCACTGTTTTGAGAATGTATTTGGCAAAATCTGCACATTTTGTCAGCAGCCTTGCTCATTGCATAGAAAATTCTCAATCTTTTTTCATGACACCAGTGGATGGGGTTGCAGATGTACTTGACAGGTCAAAAGAGTTTTGGGAGGTGTGATTTTTTGTTGGTGGTGCAAAGTCCAATTTGACGTAAAGTAACCAGAACAAGCAAGCTGAATTTGTGGCCCGTATGAGTGACCTAGGCTGAATAACATGTTCAAATCACCGTGAGGCCCAGAAGACTCTTTTGAACCGAATTGGAGAGATGATCGATGCAGATGTGTACGATGTCCTGTCACGCAATGTGAGAAGGTGAGAAGGTTATACTGCAAAAGCTGTTTGAATATTTTTGACAAACAAGCCCTTGACCTTGTCACAATTCACGCAACTTTAAGTTTCTGGAATTTGTCTGCATGCAGCTCAGATCCTTGTAGCTTGTCATTGCTCACCGAAACAAAACGTGTTCAGCATATTTTTGTCTCGCCATCCAGATTGTTACACGTAACGCTTTACTCGAATCCATCATAAATGCTAGTACTCGTACAAGAATGGACATTGTCTCAAGCATTCACAAAATGTTTCACTCGGTACACATGCAGACATGCAGGTATACTTCCCGAGGGGGCCCACCAGCGGTGGTGTGAACAACATCCTCAGAAATGATCAAAAAACCCTCACCCCTACATTAAGACCAGGCGACGTACGTACTGTCATCACCGTGCTTGGAAGCTTTCTGATTTAATTTGGACAATTTCTTCTTCGGTCCTTGTGGATGCTTTGTTGACTCCGTGGTTGCAGGGGATGCAGAAGCAATGCGCAGCGCCTCCAAGGTTGAAAACAGTTGAGACTGACTCGTATGCTCAGCACAACAAACCTCATGCATTGAGTCCACAAACGAATCCCTTTCTCCTCCCATGCACGGCACCAAATGCATGCATGAGGGTCACAGATTTGACCACGCGTGACACAGTCCTTTTCATGCGGTGTCCCAGACAGAGGACCATTTTCCCCGAATGTTAGACATTGAAAAAGACCAAGATGTCAGCATCCACAAATTTATTGGCGTGTCTCACACATCTTTGGCACAAAACACCAAAAGGAACGTGCTTTTTGCGACGTTGTGCCAAAGAAATGGGCATGCAGACGCACAATCAATTGCAAACGTCTCGTTTCATGGACCTGCTGATGGCTCAAAACAAACCGAAGAGAGACGGTAGAAAGAAAACACCCATCAAACATCTGTCTTCAAAGTACTCAGCGATGGACGGAGAAAAATCACAATTTGCGTGGCGACATCCACGAGACCCTGACATCGTTGGTGTCAAAACGAAAAATCCTTCCTGCCACCGGGTTTAGTGTCATCACAAGTTTGTAAAGGGAAAGCGGGCGACGGGTCTGCACTTTTGAACATTTTTCAATGGTGTGACTGGGGAGGGGTTCTCACTTTTCGTTGCATGACGCCCACCCAATCTCAACCCCTCTGTGTACTCACGAGAAGCGCACCCGCCGGTTTGGCGGGCGAGGTGCGTGGGTAAAAATTGAAATCCAACAACTTTGGTTCCTTGCAGACAATTGTTCTTTCGTTTCAACCCAAGATCGCACCAAAAGGTTTTAAGGTGGTGCCCAAACTGATTCGTCTTCCTTTCAAAGGCAATGACACTGTCGCATGCAGGCTTCAGAAAAGAACCAAGTTTGGATTGTCACTGCGCATCAATCGAGAAGCACTTTTGCTGCTGTGGATTCCAAGGGCGGACAATTTCGACGCTCCATCTCGCTCGAAGTTACGTGTGCGTCCTCCTTCCATGTTCTGAGAGTAAAAATGATACAACAAATTTATCCAACAGGAACTTTTGTCCATTGTTGTGTGGTACTCTGCAAGGAATACGACTCCATAAAGACTTGCTCACTCTGGACTTTTGAATCTGCGCTGACTAGCTACACCCAGCACAAACCCACAGTGAAGCTGATCAGCACTTTTCCTTGATATTTCTATTCAAGTAGAGAAAATGAAATTCGCTGTGATGAGGCCAATGGGCTTAACAAGTTGCAGTCCAGTGTACCTCGGGGCTCGCGGAGTAGTGCAGTTTATCAGCAGGTCTTTTGTCGGGTTTGAACTGCGAGTTGAGTTGAGCACTTCTGCGTTCCGTTCGTTTCTCCTCCAGTTTGCGTTGCAGCTCGAGAACCCGTTCGTTCTGTCTCACAGCCGCGTCGCGTTCTCTCTCGGCTCTCTTCTTGTTCTCGACCCTGAGAGTTCACAGCTTTTAGTGAACAAGACGGAGAAAACCAAGCGCGATTGGTGATCACACATACACACACACACGCACACACACACACACACACACACACACACACACACTACATGCAGCACACCAGATACACACCGTCATACTCGTACGCCCACACACATCAGGGCTACTCATAGAAACATTTTGAAGCGCTTGCTCCAGAAAAATTGCGACTTGTGTGCAAAAAGTGCCAAGACTTTTGACACTAGCGAGTAATTTCCAGCAGAAAACACCAGGATGAAGGGGAAATGTGTGAGTGCGATCGACTGATATCTGTGCCCTGAGTTACTTTTCTCATGCCTCGTCTTCATGAAAGCTTCACGTGACTCTGACAAGAAAGAGGCCAAAAGAAAGGTTTGACTCCAAGAACACACGCTCTGTTCCTGGTGGCAGACAGCTCCCAGAAGGGGGCAGGTCTCAGGGGCAGGTCCTGTCCACCTGAGTGGGTAGGTCCAGGGTAATACCCCTCTGCCCAGCGGGTTTGTCACAGATAAAAGGAGAGAACACGTTTTCAAAGGAAAATATTATGCTGAAAAGGGATGCGTTGTTGGTTTCAACATTTGGTCAGCAGCCTTTGGTCTTGCATGTACTCCGAAACAAAAACAGGAAAACTTGCAGATATGCAAGGGTACTCAAATCACAGTGCCGTGGTGTTGCCAGTCCTGACGACTCTGGCATCTGTGTCTGCAAAGGCATGTGGCCTCTGGGGTGACAACTGCAAACTTTTCCATGGAAGAAAAGACAAAACAACACAGACCTATCTGCAGCAGCTTTGCTCATCTCACGTCGGTGCCGAGTGATAGTTTCCATAGCGTCAAGCAAGTTCTGGTCTCTCTCCTGAAAACACAAAAGAAAACCTTGGTCCACCTATTTTTGTCAGAGAAGCGTTGTGAACCCAAAACTCAAGTTTTCAACAAGAAAATCAAGGTGAACATTTTCTGATGTTCGTATCTTTCCACACTGGATAGAAACTAAAATCCAATTTTGATGGAAGCAACAACAAGCGGAGGAAAGAAGCTTCGCCTTGGCACTGTTGTTTTTTTTGTCTTTTTTCAGAGAAAACATGTCAGACCTGTTTTGAAGCCAGAATACTGTCCCGCTTTTCCTCCTCCTCCTTCTGGTCGGAGAGTTTGAGGAAGTACAATCTCTCTCGGAGCTGGGAACAACAGAAAAGAAAACAATCTGTTCATGAAGGTGAGGTTGAATACGAGCGCCAGCTAAACGCAAAATGCGACTTGAGTGTCACTTTCCCCCACACCCAACCAGAATAGAGTTCCGAATTTCTCACAAGCAAATGCCATACACCTGCTTGTCATGTGCTGCTGACATGATCAAGTGCTCACTTCAGCGATGGACATTTCAGACAACAACCCGTGTCCTGGGGTGGAGGTGAGGTCGACAAGTTTTGTCCGGATGACGGGTTTGGACTCGAGCGCGCGTATTTGTTGGATGAGCTCCATGCGAGCTTTCATCTCCTCCTCAGCCTGAAACATAGCGCTGTATTGGTTCTCACTGCGCACCGGATGGTCAAATACAGCAGCAACTCTTCACTCATGTTTTGTCAAGAAGCCATGCACACGACAGAAAGTGAGGCTCAGGATTCGTGAGTCAAAGATCAAAAAGAAATGTTTCACAGACTAATTACCTGTTCAAACGCCTTTCTCATGAGTTCTCGACTCTCTTCGTTCACCTCGGCCACGATGCGCGCCTTGTACTGTTGTAACCGGCGCTTCGCGTCCTTGGCATTTTCATGTCCCTCCATCACAGTTTCCACCAGACGCCTTGAACAAAATTGAAAAAAAATAATGGCACAAATTTTAATTCTGCATGTCCACTCGCTGTTCAGCCGGAAAAAGAGACATTGACTTCCTGTGCGCTCGGCCAAAAGGCCAAGCGCAAAAGCAGCCCACGTTTTGACAATTACCTCATTTCCTCTTCTTCTTGCAGTCGCCTGTTCAAGTAGTCGTTCATGAGCTGTTGTGCTGCTTCTTTCATCTCGAACACTCGCTGCTTGTTTTTCTGCTCAACAAAAATACTTTTCCGCTTAATGAGAATACTTTTCAAACCCAACAAAACAAAAGTCATCTGACAAGATGTGCCTGACTCTCAGGCTGTTTTTGTTTCCCAGAACGTACGGTGATGAGGTTCTGCCTGGCTATTATTGCTTCTTCCAAGCTGATTTTCCCTTCAAGCTTTCGGCGTTCCACTTCTGCCAATTGAAGTTCCAGATCTTGTTGTCGCATTTCGTTTTGCCATGAAATAAAATCTGACGGGTCTCGTGCGCCAGCTTCCAGCAGTTCCAGTCTGCAACCACGGGAATGAAAGAAAAACTTGCAAGAGACATCAAGAAGAACGTGGCACATAAACTGCAAACACCAAGCGAAATTCAGCAAAACGTACTTTTTCAGTTCTTCCATTTCTCGCTTCTGGTAAAGTTTTCCTTCACGAAGTATTGCAGCAGCGTTCAATCGAATCGGCACATTGTCTTTCTGGAACAAAGAAATAATTTTTTTAAAACTGAAAGTATCCTGACCAGAGATGTCAAAACACAAAGATTCAAGATTTTCCAAAAGTACCAAAATGGCAGCAGGCACGGGATTTGACTTCCGCTTGTTGAACTCAAGCTTTCCATCCTCTGCATCCACGATTTCCTTCATCCGCCGCAGCGTCTTTTCCGACTTTCTCGGGTTGGCGCAGGAGAACTGTTGTTTCGAAGCTTCCGAAAGACGCTCCTGCAGTAATTTCAAAATTCAAGCTCAAATGTTGTTGTCGCGTGCAAAATGGAAGGCAAACTGCACGTGCCTGATGACCTGAAAACCAAACTAGAGCGAGAGACTTGCCTCTGCTTTTCTTCTATTCTGATTTTTGGCTTCATCCAAAACATCTTCTTCTTTTGGAGGCAAATATGTACTTTTGGGCGTTGGTCGATGTTTCCGCAGCTTTGAGATCTGCAGGGACATATTGAGGAACGTTTTCATTTCTCCGAGAAGTTGTTCATCTGCCTTGTTTTCTCACATAAAGCGATTCAAGAAGAGACCTTCCGCAACTTAAAAGTCGATAAATATTGCTTCGTCTTACTGGCTCTGGCATTGGTACACTCCTTGCTCTCGGCTGTGTCAGGTGAAAAGGTTTCAGTTCTGTGTGAAACAGGACAAAAGCAGTTCTGACTTGTTGTTGACAGTCGAAAAGACAGCAGCAAACAAACAAAACAAATCAGACAAATTGAAGAAACAGAAACTGCCGGTGTGAACCCAGATGTTATATATATGATTGAAGGCCCAGTAGTGATGTTGTAGTATAGTTTATTGTAGAGTATGAGTAGGAGCTCAGTGGTTTAGGCTACCTTCCTCTATGGTGTCACAAGCT
>JAAUXT010016915.1_pt1 | contig 10431 bp, 9 predicted proteins | sample 7278171 | NCBI WGS metagenome assembly JAAUXT01 (sample SAMN14350112, study PRJNA611818) | marine sediment metagenome | isolation source: surface marine sediment (1.8m) | place: French Polynesia: Moorea | collected 2018-08 | reverse complement strand
CCTGGGCCTGGGCCTGGGCCTGGAACTGGGCCTGGGCCTGGGCCTGGAACTGGGCCTGGGCCTGGGCCTGGGCCTGGGCCTGGGCCTGGGCCTGGGCCTGGGCCTGGGCCTGGGCCTGGGACTGGGACTGGGACTGGGCCTGGACCTGGACCTGGACCTGGACCTGGACCTGGACCTGGACTCCAGTCCAGCCTCAGCCCCAGCACCAGCACCAGCACCAGCCCAAACACCAGCACCAGCCCAAACACCAGCACCAGCCCAAACACCAGCACCAAAGAGGATCGTTGGAACAGTCGAAGTTTAAATGTGAGTCAGATATCCTTCATGTTGGTGCAAGGGCATTTTCTTTTGAGATGGAATTCTGTCTCATGGAGCTTGCCAGTTTTGACCTTGAATGAGGCTGCTTTCCGTTGTCCCCTGAGTCCCCTACGCGACAGGTCTTACCCTTGTTTCTCTCATCTGATCGATCATTTCTCTTCCTTTCAAGATTGAAAAGTCTGGTACACTTCGAGACAAAGCATCAGACCACTGAGTAACTCAAATCAAAACTCCGAGAACGCTCGCAGAGCACGTGCGAAGGAAAACACTTTGCTCTCACAGTACTCGTACAACAGTGGGCGATACACTTCCCAGGCTCAGGGGGCCGGCTCACCAGGCCTGTCGATCGGCCTGTGAGCGTGCAAGATGTGAACGTGCAAGATTATCCGCAAGATGAGACAGAAAACGTGGAAATGAAAGGTGGACATCAGTGAAACTGGAAGCAAATGCTTTTCAGATTTCACACAACTCGGTCTCGTGACCTCCGCATCATTTTGTCTTGTGAAATTGGACTCGACACGAACTTCAAATTGAATTTATCGGCAGACGTCGTTTGGTGATGAGTTTATCCCACAGTTTCTGCCTTTGTTCACCTGGTACATCAGACACGACCAGCGATCGTTCTGAGTCCCCGGTTGCGCGCTGTCACCTGTCAGTTGAAACTTGTGGTTCGCTTGGTGTCGTTTGGTGGTTCTTGCACCTCATATTCTGCTCGTAGTCGCACTCTTGAACACTCAGACCAAGAACAGCATCGTTTTTTCTTGAACATTCGAGTCTTGCGTGCGACCCAAGAGGACGCGACAAGAATCGACACAAATATCGTGCAAGAACCACAAAACAAAAACAGAAGTTCCCGTGTTTCTCTGCATTGATGAACTTTTTGGTTTGACGGTGTCACCTCCCCAGAATACAGTGTTCTGGCTCTTCTCATGCGCAGCAACATTCGTGACGCTGTCAGAAGTGCCGTGAAGCTGCTGAGCCGATGTATCTGCGCATGCACGGTTCAACTGCAAACTCAAGAGAAAACCTCACACACACTCACACAAGCATGTCACCTCAGGAAGTGCGGTCTCATGCGAAAATGGTGTTCTGAAAGGACTGTGAGAGTACGTGTTGCAAACAAAAAGTCATGGCTTGCTCAAACGCTTGAGTTTAAGAAGAGAGAAACGTCTTTCGGCTGGTTGAGAAAGTGTCCCGAGGAAGCCTTGTTCACACGATACAATTTTGAAAATCTGTCTTCATCACCGAAACAGGGCTTTGTCCAGTTTCTGTGTCGTTGAAAATCGTTCACATTGTCTTGACTTTTGCTGGTTTTTGGTCATGCTCTTTTCTTCAAGCCGAAAACGAAACTGAAATGGCTGACGCACCACAACTACTCGTACACGGCAAGTGACGCTGTGGCAAAGAACAAGTTGAGATTTTTTGCGCTTGCAGCAGAACATGGCAGTGCTGGAAATTGAGAGAGTCGGGAGGTGGTCGTGTGGAGAGTGACAGGGCTCCAGACAGGGAAGAGGAGTGCGTTGTCATGGAGTGTGCCACTTTCAAATTGCAAATGGCAAACGCCACTTCATTTTTCTCCTGCCTGCACGTCTGCGAACTGCGAACAGCTCACCTGGCTGCAATGCCATGTCAGTTGCGACATATCGGAATTGCCAGAAAGCTAGCGCATTTGGAAACACACAATGATATATTTTCAAGAAAACCGCGCCCTCGAATCTGTGCAGTCTCAGTCTCAGGTCGAGCACCAAAGACCAGGCAGTCAACTTTTTGAAAAGTCACAAAAGGTGACCTGTGAAAAACATTACGACTCGGGAACTGAGTCTGGAGAAAGCTCCTGAATTTTGGCCAGCGGCTGATTAGCGTCCTTGCAGAAATTCGAATTCTCTGCAGAGTAGGAGAACGAGAGGGGTGACAGGGGCCAGTCTTTGGCAAACGTACAACCTTTGACTGGACTCACATGGGCATGTATGCATCAAATGTCCTCGTTGTTGCACCAAGGGTGCACTTCACTGTGCGCTTCACTCCAACGCAACCAAAAATTCAGACTCTGCATGTTCTTTCTTCTCTAATTCTAAGGTACATGTGAGAACCCCCACCCCCAAATTGGCTGTGACGTTGCATCCTTTGCATTTGTGTCTTTTCTTTGAAATGCATGAAACTGTTGTGTGGAAATCATAAGAAGGTACAAAAATACTGACAAGGGGTAAAAGGGGGTTGAGAATACAACACAAGAGGCAGCAGCACAAGGCTGGTTTCTCGTGACATTCTGCCCTTTCCTGTTGTCCTCAAAGCCACACTTTCCAGATTTTGCCACATGAGGGGGTGTGTGGGCAATAAATTCTCTTTTTTGTTCACAAAGCTCATGAATGACAGGTGGATTCGGTTCCAGTTTGATGCTCATTTTTTAGAAGATCAGGGGGAAAACAAAACTGTCACTGGAAGGAAAAGATGGGCGCCGACCTCCGAAAGATCTTGTAGAATGCCTCATATCATCCTTCACAATCCATCTGGGATTTACGTACTCTGAAAATATCATTCAAAATGCATGTTTCCCTGGCACCACACGACACACGACATCAACCACACGACAGCTGCCGGGTTCTCATCTCTTGGTGGTGTCATGCCGAACAAACAAAGCTTTTCCGTGTGTTTCATTGAGTCCTAATGAAATGAAAATCCAGAGAACTTTGTTTCGTTGCAGTCTCCAACGAAACTGCTGTGCACTCTTCTTTCAAGAACGCCTTCTTTATCTTTCTTTTGTAAATTTTCCCGTGATGTTCTGTCATCTGTGCGCTGCGGCCAAAGCATCACTGCTGTGACACTTTCTCCTTGTGTTACCTCGACCTATAGATATTTCTCAGACTCAGTCTCAGTTCAGTTGCTCTCTGGCTCTTCCTGAAGGTGGCGCTTGGAAGAGCCAGTTCTTCCATGTGCCGACATGGTGGCTCTTCCAAGTGCTACTTTAAGCTCACCAGGGGCCAGTTGGAGTTGCACTCAGAAGAGCCAGTGGGTGTTACTCAGAAGAGCAAGGTAGCACTTGGAAGAGCCAAGAGCCACCAGGAACGAGGAAGTGCTCGGGAAAACCAGCTCGTCTGAGCACCACCCAAACAGGCAGTGCTCGGAATAGCCAGAGACTCAGAGCTGAACTGAGACTGAGACTGAGAAATACGAGGTCGAGGCACGTCTCCATTCCCTGTCCTTGCAATTTTGAAGTAAACAATGGCAACTACATTTTCACTGAGAAACGAGGTCATTGACATTCCGAGCTGTCACTGAATATTCTTCACAGAAAAAAGAGAAAGCGAGGCAGTTCCAAAGGCAAGTTGACGTAAGAGCAGGAAAGCAAAAGAGACAAGAGCATTGTTCTGATGGTGTTGAGTGCACTGGTTTTCTTGTGTGCTTTGTGTTCACGAGTCGAGCATGGAGCCAGGTGTTTTGGCCCAGGGCAGAGTATTTCCTTTGTGTGTGTCTCTGAAACAAAAAAATTGTGCATTTGCTGTCTTGTGTGCAGACATCGTCATTCCAGTGTTTTGGCTGCGTCAAAAGCTATGCCCAGGTGATTGACAACATCACCCTGAGGAATGATTCTTTGGAAGGTTGTCACTTCAATCCAAAGTCCCCTCAGTGGCACAGGACACACAGAAGAAGTCTTTCCAGCTTGACCAAGTTTGCACACTTGTTCTTGTCTTGCGCAGCGTGACTGGGAGAGGTATATCCACCTCCCACTGCCGCCATTTTTTGTGTCTCCTGTTTTTTGTGCCCCAGGTATAAGGTAACTTTTTCTGATTCATTTCAAAATTTCTAACGTCGATTCAGCGCTCCTCCTTGGATCAGACCAATGAGGACCTGTTGGGATCCTGTCTAGACGTGCAACTGCTGAGGAACCACTCACACTGATTGTGCACCGGAGGGGCACCTGCTAATCATGTACGGCATGGAAATTGCCAACAGGGTCTATTTTTGCAATATCAAGCCGGTTCATCCAATGTGTTGTGCGCATGCAGGTTTGATATCAGGCAAGGCACACGCGTTGAGCCATTTCACTGAAGTCTCTGGAAGTGTTTTCTGTTCCAGTGACAAGATTTGTTCGGTGCAATGTCACTACTCGAACATGGCAGGTGGCCTCATTGTCTTCGTGTGGGAGTGTTCTGGAACAGATTCTAAAGAGAAGGTTGTTCAAAGTACTCCAGCCAGAGAAGTGGTCATAGGGCTATTTGACAGTTTGCCAAGATGCTCAGAATGCTTTTTTGCTCTGATTTTTGCTCTGAGGAAAGAGTTTCTTCAGCTGAATTTCCAGACGTTAACTCATTGCACCCCAAGGGTTCGGACACGACAAACTGGAAGCTGCTGAGCAAAAGCCTTTGGGTCGTATTGACAAGTTTGTTTCTCGAGTTTTGGGCTGTGTCTTGCTGGTTTGTTGTTTGGTTTATCTTTCCTGACCATTTTACTGTTGGAGGAGTGAAAAGTACGTGTGATGTCTCGACTGGCATTCTCAGCAGCTTTCCTTTTGCGTCACAATGTGTTTTTGTGTTCAGAACTGTGAATCGTTCTCGCTTTCCTGTGCCCATGCAAACGAAGAACACCTGTGATGGCAAGGTGCAAGGACACTGTCAAGAGGTTTGAACACAGTACGAGATCAGTGCTGGCTCTAATACTAAGCCCATCGTCAAACAAACTCCGAAAGCAGAAGAAACATCCGCAACAAGCCAGACAAGGGTTGGCACAGCCCGAAGCCTGCCTGTCAGGCGGTGAACGAACTTTCTTCGAGGTTGCGTGAGTCTGATATTTTGCGCTTCACGGCAAGGTTTGGCTTCACGAAATGCTACGTTTTAATTGCACAGACACTCCTGGATCGTTTTTCGCGCTGTCAGCATGCACCGAGGAAGCCGTCATGTCAGTGAGCAAATCAGCATAATGGTATGGAGTTGCCGAACAGATCTATTGTACCCTCTCCTTCTGATTCCGCAGGCACTCACTGCCACTGGCGTCTCCTGCGGCCAAAGACTCGGACCCATCCCAGGCCGGCTTTCAGAAATCCAGACAGAGGGAGGGCGGGAACATGTTGACATGGGTCACCATGTGGACAACTAGCTGTCTCTCTGGTGGTACGAGTGCGCTGGATGGCAATTCATAGACGCGAGTCCATGTCCACAGACTCTCCTGATATCGACTTTCTGGGCCTACATCCACAAGCAAAAGTCACTGATGTTCAGTCCCAAGTTAATTGAGTGAGTGTCTGTCCGCAGTGAATGTGATTCTTCTTTCTTTGGCAGCGAAACAAGTGTTAATTTGGACCTGAGCCCCAAAGGACACGACTTTGTCTGCCGTCAGGACAGGCTTTTCAGGTCAAGCGTCAGGCTTTTCTCTGTGACCATTGAGAAAGTCCAAGAGATCCGGAGGAGCCCGTGAGGACCTGAGTGAGGCCTGATGCCCCCGTATTGCGTCCCTTCCCGCTTTGACGCCATCTGACACAAAGCGTGCCAAATCACATTTGTAGGCACGCGTCATGAGAGTCTGAGCAGGACTCATTTTGCAAAGCAGTGACGGGACTGATCCACTGTGAACAACCAACACGCACTGTTTTTGAGCCCGAACATACACATGACAGGCGCAGCCATTGGAAAAAAAGATTCTGCTGCCAATGTCCGTTTGTTCATTGGGTAGATCTACCCGGTAAAACTTTTGGGTCGGGGCAAGTGCAACAGTCCAAAGAGGGAATCCTCCCACACCAACATTACCCAAGGAAGCCTGTCAAGTTGAAGGACAAGTCGATGGGAATTCTCAGTATTTGTAGGCAATCTTCAGTGTCCAAAAGTCGGTGTGTTAGTCAACAAGAACATCAAGCTGCACTATCTGGGTCATGGACAGCAACCACAATCACAATGTGATCAAAATGTGAATAATAATCACAGTGACTAAGGGAGGTCTCAAAAGTGACACTGAAGAAGCAAACACAACAATATTTTTTCAGTTAAACTCTTGCACGTCCTCTGCGTGGCAGCGTTGTGTGACATGCAATGAAGCGCATCATTGGTGATGAACCTGCTCCAATTTTGCCCGAAAGGAAGGGAAATTTCAGCTCTTTCAGAGGATGATTTCAGTGATGACAGAGGAAAGGCAGGGTCTGCAATGAATTTGTATTCGTCTGTTGGAACAGCCTCGGTGCAGACAATAAGGAGTAGCACTGTCTTTAGTGTGCGTGGGCTCTTTGCCGCGTGCTTCAGAACAATTTCTCTGCTTTCAAGAAACTTTCAGTGGTTGTCAGCTCCACAACAGGAAACATGCGCACACGTAACACGCATCCTTAGCTTGCACGAATTCAGCCCCCTTGCATGCGCGACAAATCCTTGTTCTAAATTGCTGAGAAGAAGTGTCATTTGATTTGACGTATGGACGATATTAACATTCAGTCGCAATCGATTTCAGCCTGTCAGATGCCATGTTGTGTAAAACGAGCGAATATCCAAATAATCCATGTTTTCCATTAGTCGTCTTCCCGCAGGCGTGTAAATAATTGGGGGAAGTTCTGAAGTTTCGTGAAACGAGAGCTTTCTTAAGCTGCATAAAAACCAACCAGATAAATCAAAAAGGGAATGGGAAACGATTCAATGAAAGCAAAATGAGCACCTCAAAGCCTTTTACACTGAAGCCCTGCCTGTTTTACTCAGTACCAACGGTAAGCGAAGACAGCCTTTAAACACAGCTTCGAGTCAACTCTCTGGAAGCTGTTTGCCTCACTCTCGGGCCTCGACATTCTCTTCACAACTGTGACAGTGAAGATGAAAAGGCATTACTGTCTCGTAAAATATCACATTGGCTTTTAATGCACGTCGGTGCCTCGCGGCATCAGGACTCACCTCACCCTCGGCAGTCAGGGCAAATTTGGTGCACACGCCTGGCTCCAGGAGCAATCCGGCCCACAGCTCTTGAAAAGCGACGTCCACAGGAAAGTGCACGGGACAGTTGCGCGCCGCGCGCGCTTCAGCGGAGGTTTAACCTGCACCAGAAAGTGGACGTATCTCGAAATCGTCCAAGCAACACAGAGGTAAGATGAGCTTTGGTGCTCGACGACTATTTTTCAATGTCATGAGGTGTCAGCAACATTTTGCAAGGAACGTTGCACGTGCAGCACCGTCAACGATCAACCCCCGCTGGTTCAGGATGTGTGAGTCGGTGTGCATGACCAAATGATCGTTTTCTACATTTCTATTTTTCTTCACCAGTCTGCCCACTGTTCAACTGATGACAATGACAAATCGGTTTCTCTCACACACCCGAAACTTTATTTCTCTGGCGGAGTTTTTTTGTATTGTGTCTCGTTCAGCAAGGGAACCAGGCTTAAAGTGACCCAGAGCAATTCTATGGCTGGGATCTAGTTCTCAATGTTCAGTGCATTTCCAGGTTTCTAGATGCGGTTCTGTTCTTGTTCGGTTTGTCTCCATTTCCACAAATGTCAAGTGGAGAAAATTACTGGTGTTTCCATGAGGAACTGACCCCAACTCAGAACTTTGCAGCCACTATGATATGGCCTCTGGCCCCTCACGTATGTCAGATACTCCCCTGTGTTGACGTCGCTGCAAATCGTACACAGAGAAACACAAAGCTACGCTGCTTCGAAATGGTACCTTTGTGGGGAGGGACCTTTTGACCAACGATTCTTTTGACGACAGATGCACAAATGGAATTGCGATATATGTTTGTTTTTGAGGACGTTTGGACATTTGGATGCTGTTTTGAGTTTGAATCCTTCTGCTTGTCAAAAATGTGTGCGAAGACCAAACACCACGCACCCGAGGTCTTCATGGTCCTATTCTCTGCCCAAATCCTTAAGTTCAGGTCTTCTGCTCAGACCAATTGAAAACCAAAAGCCTCATTGCAGAACGCCCTTTCACGGAAGGCCATCTTTGGGCAAGAAAAGCATGAAAACCAAAAATATTTGATTCCACAGAGCAGCACCTGCTTGGGGGGGGGGGGGCGTTACCACTCATGACAACAATGAAGATACCAATGCATTCATCTGAACAAGTTTGCTGGGCATGTCATGCAACCATTGCTTCCCACTCCCACCTGCAAGCAAGGACCCTGTCATTTGTCAACATGTTATCCTCTGTTCCCGACTTAAAACACGGTGTTTGCGAGTCAGAAGACCTTTACCCGTCTCAAGACGGTACAAGACACTATTCACTCTGCGATCATCCGTGTCAAAAGGTTTCTACATACCAAGGTACTTTTTGACACAAAATCTAACCACCTGAGTGGCAAGGTACCACCTGTGTGGAAAGGTACCATTGAAAAGTGGAACAGTGCGGTATGGTATGGTGCGGTATGGTGCACCATGCTCTGCCAATGTACCTTTTGGCCCTGAATGCCAGGTTATACTGAGCAGTGCCACAGCGCAAACACGAAACAAAAAGCGTCGTGGTAGCCACACAACTCAGTCGCACTCATTAAAATTCACAATGTCAAAACATACAGCATGTGGTGTTCTATGTGGGACCCACACAACTTGCACAATGCATGATTATTGTATGGGTCCCATGCAGAACACCACATGCTGCAGGGGAAAGAAGGGAGGGGGGGGGGCTCCTGCAAATTTTGTGCCAACATCAGACAATAAACACACACAAAAAACAAAAACAAATTGCAGCTGTCACCTTGCACTTTCTTCCATTTTACAACTTGGATGACCTCAGTCACTGTGCATTTGATGACAACCCTTTGATCTAAAAATTCACTGGGAAAATATCCTGCAACACACAAATTTTGATTTGCAGTTCTCAAAATAAACAAAAACATGTGCAACTAGCAGAACATGTGACTTGCTGCTGGAGTTTGTTCTTCTGAACAAACCTTCTTTCCCTTTCAAGAAATGCATGCACACATAGCAGCACACACACACCAGTATGTCTTGGGGTGTCACAGAAGACATAACTCCCACGCAGCAAAACACGCAGCACTGTGACACTTTCCAGTATAAACCTAGCCGAACAGTGCCATTCTGACACAAATCTCTCCTCTCACGTACTTTCTTACCCCGAACACGCAAGTTTCCTGACAGTGTGACATTGTTCTCAACCCGGAAAAAGAAAAAGGAATGGACGTGTCGGAAGTGTCAGATTCGTGAACTTGCAAAGAGCCAACACGTGTGTGCGAGAGAACCAAACATGGACCTAATAATCCTGTGGTCGTGCGACTTGTTCAACCCGGTTGCAGCCAGAAACTTTTTTGGGTGTTTTTTTTTTGTTGTTGCACCCACTGCTCCATTTAGTCAGTGATATACTGACGCAGTGGAGAGTCAGTGGGACAACAAAAACAACCACCTGCAGCTGAAGCCACAACATGGCCCGAAAGGCACGATTCCAAACATAAATTTGGTGATCCCATGTAATCCAGACATTTCACCTGATCTGTTCGGGGAATCTATCTGCCCTGATTTCGAACACTAGACAATGGAATGTTGGCCACAACTTCAACCAACCAATTGTTGATTCCCCAAAACAGTTGTGAAACTGCCAAACACAACAAAAAGGTGAAAAACAGCGTTTTTTTCGAAAGTTGCAATGGGTGAAAATAGGTTTCCTGCTCGCTTGTCAAATTACTCCAAAAACAAATTTACTTGCAATTTGTTTTTCAATTAAATCATTCTAAAATAAGAATTTGCGCGATCTTCAATATCAGTGTGAGTGGAAGCCTCAGACCTGATTATCGTCAATTTACGTGCACTGAGGAATGGAAACATGCTTGGTGCCTGAAAAATGCAGCTTGCGGGTCATCTTAACCAACAAACAAGGCTCCTTGGAAGCTACTTTCACCTTATGAGACTGCAACACTGCAGGTCACTTGGCTTGGTTTGGAATTTAATTGTCTTTTCAAAGTGTCAGGTATGAAGTCAAACAACACCTTTAAGGGAAAGAAGTACAGAGTTTATTGCTTGTCTCTCATCAATTGGAAGGTCTTGGCGTGAACCCCAAAGACCAGACCAACAGACAAGGTTGTGCGAAAGTTTTGTGCTGGGGCCGTGTTTAACCTGCAAATTGGGGTGCCTTGACTAGGATAATTTCAAGTGGCGTACTTCTGTCCAAGTTCTGATGCGAGCATCAAAGCATCAAGAAT
>JAAUXT010109079.1_pt1 | contig 10433 bp, 19 predicted proteins | sample 7278171 | NCBI WGS metagenome assembly JAAUXT01 (sample SAMN14350112, study PRJNA611818) | marine sediment metagenome | isolation source: surface marine sediment (1.8m) | place: French Polynesia: Moorea | collected 2018-08 | reverse complement strand
TTCCGTGCCAGCTTGCAAACCTTGGGGCTGTCCAGAGAACACGAAAGGGACGATGGGGGAAGCACCAGAAGTTCAGGGCCCTGCAACCTTACATTCCTTACGGACAGGGCGGACCACTGAAGCCTTCTGTTCACGGGTCGAGAACATCTCGACCACAGCCAGAGTGCTAGAATCCCACGCAATAGAGGCGCACACCGTTTTTATATGTTCTCATTTCCAGACGCAAGGAAGCTCGCAACCGACTGCGATAGATCGGTAAGACACAGAAAATGGTCGGAATCAGCGGGAACTCTTTTATGGCTCTTACCGCGTACAATAGTGATCAAGGTTCACGAAAACGTCCGTGGGGCGAACACAAGAACATCGGTGACGCTTGATCCAGATGAATCAAATTGCACAAAACACAATAGACAGCCAAAGAGAAAAGATTGTCTGTTCAACGGTTTGGGTTGGTCCCCTCCGGAAAGTTTTCTGGTGTCGCGTCCCGTTCAAACAGCAAGGTGCGTTTGTGCTGTTCGTCTCACGTTTGCACAGCATGGTTGGATTCAAAACCCGTGCTCTCTGAACCAGACATGAGTGTGCATGTGTGTGTGTGTGTGTGTCCCACGGTGACACGTGTCTCTGCCTGTGCGCAGGAACTCCTGGTCGCCGCTGTCATCAACCTTCTCTTCTGGAAAATGCCCAGAAACACAGACTACGTCGAGGACAGAAAAACACTGGTGAGTGTTGTCTTTCCATCAAACGATTTTTATGTGAATAATTTTGCAAGTATCACTTTGTCTTCAACAAAAGCATGCTTTTACTTGCAGTTGTGGATTAGCATTCTGTACTTTACACTGAGAATTGCAATAGACGCTTGCTTTGCTGGTGAGTTGAAGAACAGACATGGATACGCACACACATTTTATCGCCACATGTTGGTGTTCTGAGTGACACACGCACTCACTCACTCACTCTCTCTCTCTCTTTCTCTCTCTCTCTCTCTCTCTTCCTCTCTCGCTCTCTCACTCTCTCTCAAAAACACACAGACACACACGCCCGTAAAATCCATATCGTACTGTCTTCAGTTCCAGGAGAAATGGCTGTGCTGAGAAAGGAGAGTTTGTCAGGAGCCTACAGGCTCTCAGCCTACTACCTGGCCCAGCTGAGCTCAGAGTTTGCGATGGTGCTCATCTTCCCCTCACTGCACTGGCTGCTCATCTACTTCAGTGTGGGCTTCACCCTCCAGGCCTCCAACTTCTTGCTGGTTCTTCTCACAGCCTACATGACCTGCTTTGAAGCACTGGTGAGTGATCAGACGAGAGAAATGAATTCCTGAATTTCTCTCATGCACCACAGATTTCAAGGGCTGCATGCGATTGGCAAAGACAAAACTGAAATGTGTTGGACTGCAAAATTTTTCATATCAACTATCCCGTGCGCATTCACTTTGTTGTGCCTTTCTGGATTTGTAGAACTTTGGGAAGATGATAGGGACTGTGGTCTCCAACAGGAGAGTGGCGGGAGGCGTCCTGTCCGCCTTCATCAACACCAGCGCTTTGGGAGGTGCGTCAGTCACTGAGTTCTTCGGTTGACATGTGCATGGACGCGGATGCAGATCCAAGATTCGATCGACGTGTGCAAACCCCTGTCATGATGGGGTGTGGCAAAGCCAACTTTTCCTGAGGCAGAGGGACATTATTTTTTCACGGATCAAGGGACGAACCCCCAAGGAAGCCTGGATTCTCCACTTGGGTAGCTCTATCTTCCATAATGTGCCCACACTGAAATCGTTTTCCCATGCAGGTGGGTGGTTCCGGGAGCGGCGTCAGCAGAGCCTCACCTGGATGACCTACTTCTCGAACCTCAAGTATCTGTACGACCTTCTCCTGCGGGTCGAGTTCAGCTCGGACTCCCTGTTCCGGTGAGAGCTTTGCCAATAGACAGTTCAATTCCCACCCAAATCTCAGCTGTTCCGAACATTTCTTCGATCAAATTTGGAAGTTCACGCTCAAATCGAATTGCGAAAGATCTTTCCACAGACAGACCTGTGCTTGGACTGACAGAGTGTCAAAAGACCCTCTTTTGGATTTTTCATACGTGGGGTTCACATTCATTTTTAACAAATTCTTGTGCATACCAAACGATAACCAGGATTGAGGTCCAGGGCCAAACCTTCGGAACCTACCCTCTTGTCGTAAACAAGAACAATGCCGCTGCCGGGGGGTGGACTGAGGGGGTTAATGACACTATACCCTCTGGGTCTTCTAGAAGACTGGGTGCAGTGGGCTAATCATTGGACCTACACGGGGTTTCTGATCGGTTGGAAGGTCCATTATCTTTGTCATGCTATTTCAACAGGTGCACAGAAGCCACTGGGTCAGCTTTCCCCGAGTGCTCGGCCGAGTCCAACACCACAGCGCACGTGAGCGGGGCCGCCATCTTGCGTCGGACGAGTCAGGTGTTTCCGCTGTGGCTGGACGTGGCGGGAGTCGCTGTGCAGACGACGCTGCTCTGTTTCTGTGGGTACTGGGCTCTGAGGTACGCGCTGCGGACTCCGTCCAGGGGCGGCGCGAAGCAGCGGAGCTGTGCTGGCGTGAGGAAAGCATTCAGCAAGCTGCTGAAGCGGAGAACAGAGGCAGAGAAGTCGGGGGAACCTGACCCTGAACAAAGGTGACGCACAACGAGAACATCTGGCCACCAAAACGTCAATTTTCCTTCTGTTTGAAATTTCTCCTGCGTGAATTTTTCCTGCGAAAAGGTATCCAGCTCCTGGATGCATGCCTGCACAATCACGGGCAGACATCGCACGGACACGTCTTACCACAACACAATTCTCCTGATGTTTCGCTGCAGACGTGTGGACGGCGGCTCGGATCTGACGTTCCGTAACGTCTCCGTGTCGTTCGGGGAGAAGTCGGTTCTGCGCGGCGTCAGCGGCTCCGTGCGGCCGGGGCAGATGGTCGCGCTCTTCGGGCCCAGCGGTGCGAGCTCCGGGGAGGGGCGGGGACGGGCAGGCAACCGGGCAGGGCAGGGCGGGTGGGCAAGGACTCGTGGAAACGATGGCGAGAGACAGGGAGGGGCTGGGAGCAACAGAGGGAATCAGTTGGGGCGACATCACATCGGGCTGGGTGCAGATCCAAGGGATGGGACAAGTGAGGCAGCTTCAGTCGATTCGAAAGGCGAGGACAGTCAGAGCAAGCTTCATTGCTGAGTGGTTTGTGTTGCAACAGGACGACCAAATCATCGAGTCTGAACGTATTCGTGTGCTTTTCTGCAGGTGCAGGGAAGACGACGCTGCTCAACACGCTGGCCGGCAGGGTGCGCGACTACACGGGCGCCGTCACCATCGCCGGGCGGCCGGTGTCGCGACGCCGCCACGCCGTCGAGCACCTCGCGCAGCCCGGACACGTGACCACGCTCGTGGGACCCGGCGGTGCGTTCTCTATCGGGAGGGTCGGCTGCGGTGATCGTGGCTGGTGCCTTTGTCGGGAAAGTGTGACAGCCATTGCGAGGGAATGAGTCGTGAATGCAGGTTCTGGTCAAGGGGCTCGGCACGCCTGGGGTCTTGACTCATATTTTGAATCAAAACGCGTCAACAAAATTCGCAAAGACTAGAGTGGTACAAACCCCTGCGAGTCACGTGGTTCGCAGGTCTCCAGGTTCCCGCCCTGAAACTACTTCTGTGGCACCTGACTTTTGGCAAAGCCTCTGATGATATTTTCCAGAAATAGATTTGACTGCACCAGTGTTGTGATTGGTGTTTGTGCGCAGGCGCGGGGAAGACGGGAGCGCTGCGCCAGCTGACGGGTCGCATCCGGGACCTGACCGCGCTCAACATGGACTCGGATCTGCGCAGGCGCATGGGATACGTGATGCAGGAGGACGTGGCGCTCAAAAACATCTCCCTCAAACAGAATCTCCAGGTGCGAGTCCCTGTATTCGCGTGAACATGTCAGCGAATTTAGCGTGAGGAGGATGCGCACAGCCCTCAAAGCATGATGGTTCGCCATTTTGTCCACCCAGTATCAAGAAAGACTTTGAGCTGCTGTCATGTTTGCGCAGTTCGCGGCTCGCCTGAAGCTTCCTGGGACGGTGCGTGCGGCGGAGAGGCGGGAGAAGGTTCAACAGCTCGTGCGCGACTTCCGTCTGCAGCACTGCCTCCACACACGTGAGTAGTGAGGAACTTCCGCCTGCAGAACTGCCTCAGAAAGCTCTCTGCTCATGTTCTTGTGGTCTGCTTGTTCTCAATCATCACTTTTCGCTGGCTGTGTTCTTGGTGCTGCAGCCATGGCGAGTCTGTCGGGAGGAGAGAGGAAGCGGGCGAACATCGCATGTGAGCTGCTGGGGGAGCCGGACATCCTTCTCGTGGACGTGAGTTCCGCGGGCCCAGAGCCCTCCACGGACGGGCGGAGGAAGGATTGTGGGAGGAGTGGGGTCGGAGTACCCTGGTCCGGGACCTTGGCCTACATGAGTCTGGGAGGGACGGACATCCTCCTCGTAGACATCAGTGGGAGAATCCCTCAAAATCGGGGCAAAGGGTGGTGGGTCGGGGTGTGCGGAGCTTGGGCCACGGGGAGAGAGTCTGAAGGAGCCGCACAGTCACCTCAGTCGGAATTTGGATTCAGAATTTCCTCCTTCCTCACTGAAAGGAGAACAAGTTTCAAAGGTTGGGGGCCTCTTGATCCTGGGTCTCCTGCTTTTTCCTGTGGCTTCCTGTGGTAAATCCTGACTCGCGTGTTTTGCAGGAGCCGACGACGGGTCTGGACGCGGCGCTGGCGCTGGAGACGGTGGAGGTGCTGCGGGCGGCGGCGGCGCGGCGGCGCGTCGCTGTGCTCGCGTCCGTGCACCAGCCGTCCAGCCACGTGTTCAGCAGGTTCCACTCCGTCATCCAGATCGGGCACGGACACGTGCGTAGGTTAGGGACAAGAGAGCTGAGGAAATGGGTGTTTAAAGTCAAGGGAGTCCTGTGGGACAGACCCCAAAGAAGGCGCCATGCAGCCATGATGAGGAATACCCACGGGCCCCATGACTTGCACTCCACCCTCTGAAATAATGTTTTGCTTGTCACGTCAAATCTTTGTGAGAAGTTGCGATCGAGCACATTGGTGCTTGGGCCTCCTTGAGGCTATGAGAGGCAGTTCACTTCCCTCCACTCACAACCCAGAAACTGAAGCTCTGCTCTGATTGGCCCGAACCCTCAGGTGGCGTACCGCGGCGCCCCCGGAGACCTGTCGGGACACCTGGTGTCCATCGGGCTGAGCTGCCCGCCGCTCTACAACCCCGCAGACTTCCTCAGTGAGTTTGGGTTTTCTGTCAGCGTTGTCTTTGTTGTGAAAAGGGTCACGCACGTTTGACCTGCAGACACGGGCACAGGATTGGGCTGAAAAGGTGAGCCCGAGGAAATCACAATTTGAGCAAGCATTAGTAAACAGATTCGGACAGTGAATCAGTGATTTTGTGGGGACCACGGTGCGTTTTCTCAGCTGTTGGGTTCTGTCCTTGAACTGTTGTGCAGCAGTTCCGTTGTCTTGTGTGTTTCTCACATTTCTCCTGGTGATTTCAGTGGAGCAGCTGAGAGTCGAGGACACAGCGCAGAGAATCATCGCTGCTGCGAAAACTCTCAAGTAAATAGTCACGTTCAGCTTCTGCCGTGGCACGCCACGTGACCCTTGATGGCTGGCATTTTCGCTCGTGTAGAGTCAAGCAGGATTAGTATGGAGCGGTCTGATGTGTAACGTGTTTTGTCTGCACCCCTATGATTCTTGCTTCACTGTCCTGGGGTTGTTTTCTCTTGCTGCAGGATCCCGGAGGACCGGCGCACGTCGAAGCTGTGTGTTGTGGATGAGGAGCGCGTGGTGACCGGCCCGACGGAGAAGCCCGCCGCGGGGCCCGAGCCCGTGGTCGCTGTGCACTTCGGGAAGACAGGTGAATTGATACTGTGCGCTGTTTTGACTGAACCAAATATGAATCTCCCCTTGATCGGTCAGAGCTTGTTCACCAGTCCCAATGAAATAAAGGATGACGCGTCTTTTTTCCGAGTCACAGTTATCTGTCGTCATGCAAGGTTCCCACAATGCTGACGACGGAATCAGAGAACTCGTTACGAAGACACTTTTGTCAGAGATGTGGAGTTGGGTTCAGGGTGACAGCACCAGACCAACTCCAACGTTCCGAACAAAGCTGCGTGGATTTCACTTGTTCACTTGGTTCCCGACGGTGCAAAAGTGCTGAGGGTTGTTTTGAGCGGAAGTGGCGGCACCAGAGCGAGATACCTTCATCTGCTGGCAGAAAAGTCGCTTTTTCTTGCAAGACCCGGCGGTGAAGCTCGAGACGCCGACCGCTGAGACGGAAGTGGCCTCGCCCCGGGACGGGACCCAGGCGAGCAACCGGAAGTGGAAGGTCGGGTTCGGGACCCAGTTCAGCGTGCTGCTGCAGCGGAACCTGCTCGAGTGCAGAGGCCGCGTGCTGGAGCGCTGGAACGTCGTCTCCGTGAGTTGTTACCGGTGTCACAGGGCTGGAAGGACTCGTGAATCATTGTGCTGCAGTGGACCCAAGAACCAGGGGCCTCAGCCCACTGACGGTGTCGTCTGAGAACCATTGCACCAGGTTCACACTGGTGCGTGAGTCACTGCAACTGAGTGCAAGTCAAGCCCGAGACTGGGGACATTGGCTCAGCCGCCTGCAGCAAACCATGGCTGGTGTGCTGGGACCTGAACACACAGGATGCGCCACGCGCTTCTCCTTGATAGGTGGATTCAGGAGATGGTCAATGGGGCCCCAGCCATGTTTTGAGCCTTGGTAATTACACGCGGTGACACGTTTTCAGAACGTGGTGTTCGCGGTGCTGAGCGGCCTCACGTTCTGGCAGCTGGAGCTCGGAGAGAAAACCGCAACAGACCTCAAGAGATGGGTAAAACACGCAGAGAAGTCTCTCTTTGTTTGGAACTTGCGATCTTCGCAGAGAAAGTTATTCCAAATTCGCAACCAGATCAGGTTTGCAACCAAGTTTTCCTTGCACTAGGACACAACCACAACGCGTGTCTCTTCACTTTCAGGGCTTCTTCGTCGTGATTCACTGGGTGCACAAGTTCGTGATCGAGGCCATCGGTTCCTGTGAGTTTCCCAGCCCTGAGCGGCCTTGCGGGGCGGATCCAGGGGAGGGGGCTCTGGGCGCGGACCGCCCTGACCAATTGCAGGCACAAAGCTTTTCGTTTCCAAGGCTGAAGTCTGACCACGCAGGGGACCGCTCTTATGATTAGAAGCTGATCGGAGCAGGAAGCCCCTGTTTCCCACGCGCTGTTCCAGCGGGGGAGGGGGGAGAAGCTTTGTCCTGACTACAAGAGTCAGAGCCGCACGCCCCTGGATCCAATCCCTCCCCGGTTTCATTTTAGTCTTGTCTTGCCCAGTGCGAACTGTTCAAAATCTTGCTTTCACGACACAATCAGATTTTGTTGACACGGTCACGTTTCTCATCTCGTGACGATTTTTGCTCCCTCCATCCCTCCATGAAACTGACTTTGTTGACAGAACCAAACAACAGTCTGCTTGCCTTTGTCCAGTTCCTGACGAATATGACGTCATCAGGAAAGAGAGGCTGACGGGAACGTACCGCCTCTCCGCCTATTGGCTCGCTAAGATGACGTCAGAGCTGCTCGTGCTGCTCGTGCTGCCGACCTTCACCCTCGCGATCATGTACCCGATGTGCGGCTTCTCCAGCAATGGGTGGCATTTCCTCGCTGTGCTGGGCGTCTCCGTCCTGGCAGGTCTTCTTGGCCAGGTATGAACAGAATGGATCGAACACATCCAATCCAACGTCAATTTCCCTCCAGACTCCTCGCATCTGAGTGCGAGAGTTGTGACGTGGTTCCCCCTCCCCTGTGTGTGTGCACGCGTGTGTGTGCGTGTGAGTGACCAACCACAAATGACAGAGGTCCAACATGATTGCAGAGCGTGGGTCTGTTCGCCGCGACCCTGACTGAAGACGTCCGGCTCGCCGTCAGCATCGCCAACATCATCTTCTGGACGGCGTGGGCCGGAGGTACCGTACATGTTTGCGCGTGTGTGTGCGTGTGTGCGTGAGAGGAGAGAGTGCGTGTGGGAGAGACATTATACACCAGTGTGTGTGTGTGTGTGTATGTGTGTGTGTGCAATTGCCTGCCCCGCGCCGGTCAAACACACTGAAGAAACTACTGCTTCAACACCCTGACACGCTTGTCCGTGCTGACCGCCGTCACCTTGGCCGAAAGCCGTCGCCACGTGTTGTGAACGTTTTCCCTGTGACGTTGCAGGTGGACACTACGTGTCGCGCGCCCCGGAGAGATCGGCGTGGCTCGTACGTCTCTCCTTCATCACCTACCCCTACCACCTGATGATGCAGACCCTCTTCTGGGCCAACGGGCCCTTCAGGTGAGGCCACGAAGCGCGGTTCGCACGGGAAGCGTCGCGCGCTCAGTCCCAGGTGCGAGGTCACACTCGGACCCATTAGCTGCGTGATGCTGAATCAACCCCTGGACCGCTTTGCCCTGCGAAGCTGCAGGGGCTTGATCAGTTCGTACGGGAGTGTCCAGTCCCCCCCCCAAACACTACCCTCACCCCGCAGAATGAAGCCAGCGAAAGCCAAAATTTTGTGGGATCAGGTGCGAAATATTGGATTTCTCTTGAAGTCTGCCCCATCAACCAACTGAAATCACGCAGTGTGTCTTTGCACAACCGAGTCCACTCTTTGTCCCTGCATCACAAAAAGCCCTTCACAGTTTGTGCTCTCAGCATCACGGCATTAATGGACGGATGAATTCAGCCTTGTGCAAAACCTTTCTTTTCAGATGCGCTTCCGTCAACCAGACGACCCTGGAGCCCTGTCGGTACCTCTACGCCAACCTCTCGTCCAGCCTCGTCGCCCCCGCGCCCGCGCCCGCCCTCCCGGGCGCCTCGGTGCTCGGCGCCACGGAGCCGCTCCTCCTCCCGGCCGCGGGGAACGTCGCGGCGCTGCTCGGGGCGACGCTGCTGCTCCGGGGCGTCGCCTACCTCGTCCTGCGGGGAGTCCGCCACCCCGGCCGGGGAAACATTTTCAGGAGCACCCGGTGAAAACTGGTGGGCAGGATCCCGGGACCCAGCCCACAATTTACACACGTTTGGACATCGTGTTGAGCAAAATACATTGTAAACTCATCCTGATACTGCATTTTATATTGTGGTGAACAAGCCTGCCATCACAGGTATGAAAGTATGGGTTGTGTGTGCTCGAAAGTTAGACCTGCGCCAATCGAGAATAAATTCTTTCAAAGAGTTGCCTGGAATCGCTGCTGTTCCCAAGTAAAGTGGACACGAAGCTCCCTGTTTAAAATTTTTTTCATGTTTGGAAACAGAAACATTTGCGGCTGTGTTGTCAGTTTCTCCTTTGCTGCCTCCCGTGCACTGGGGACCCATCGGGTTCGTTTGGTTGATTCGATGTTTGCATGGCTGCTATGCTCTGAAAGAAAATATGTTGACAAAGAAAAATACAGAAAAGAGCTTTGGTTCAAACTCACTCATGTAACAACATTGAAAATGAATCATTCGGCTGTGTTTGTGCGTCCTGTTTGTGTTTGGCCCGTCAATGCACTCAGCCTGAACCATTCTTTCCATTTGCTGGGCAATTTCAGCGTCAATGCCTCCTCAGACGCGAGTCAGAAGAAAACATTTATCTGCACAAAGAGGCCACAAATGTCTCTTTTCGCTTGTTTATCACTTTGAGGTTTCTCCGGTCGTACCCGATCTTGTCTTTCTCCCACTGCACATTTCATCTGGGGACATTTGCTCCAAGGTAGATTATTGTTGTCCAGATTTCACTCACTGCTCCAAAAATTGCGCTGCCTGGGCAAATCTTTCCACGCAACCAGGTGGGGGAGAGCAGGCAGGGCCCATACTGATCAGTCAAATGACACTGGAGAACAGTTGTGCTCGGAGCGCTGTTCGCAGTTGTCATCACAGAGACACCAAGGCGCAATGCGCGTGAAGCAAGTCTGGGCCCCTCAAGACTGCAGCTGAATGTTTCTCACTTCGTTTTTCGATGTGTATGCGCACTTGTGTTTGAACGAAAACATGCGTGCCTCGCAATTTGTGGCAGAAAAAAAGAAAGAAATAGGTTCTCGGTTGAAACATCCAGGTTTATTTCGGTTCTAAGTAAATGTATTTGAGATGTTTGTTTGCATGTACGAGGGAGGTCCAGGAATATGCGGTTTCTGTCCAAAAAAAAAGAGTGTTCGGGTGCTTTGCAGAACTCCTGGAATTTATTGGACATTCAATAAAGGAAATAGCATGCAACCAACAATAAAATGATGAAATGCAACGAATGTAAAATACTCAAAATCCATGCTAAAGTCAACAGGAAACTTGGCGACCGGCGAAATGCACACCACTGAGGCAGTCAATCAGAATCAGAATTTTCTGGCTCTGTGTCTTGTCCTTCTTCA
>JAAUXT010091237.1_pt1 | contig 10433 bp, 13 predicted proteins | sample 7278171 | NCBI WGS metagenome assembly JAAUXT01 (sample SAMN14350112, study PRJNA611818) | marine sediment metagenome | isolation source: surface marine sediment (1.8m) | place: French Polynesia: Moorea | collected 2018-08 | reverse complement strand
CCACCACCACCACCACCACCACCACCACCACCACACCACACGCGCGCGAAATCGTTCATCGTCCTTCCAAATTTGGTCGCCAGTCGAACCCTGTTGCTTGGTGCTCCTCGCACAAGGCAGTGACTGATTTTTCGTGGCTCTCGATTGTTGCTGTCTATTTGGCAGTGTGCACTTGTCAACAACAACCTGAGTCATGTCGACACAAGTTTATCATTGATTGAACGGTATCTCCGTGTCCATCGCGCAGGGGTCTCCGAACATGACGCGTCTGCTGAACTCACTGCGGGAAGACAGCGGCCACCACAGCGACCTGCTCAACCTGAGTCCGCGCTCCAGCCACCACTCCTCCAGGTCCATGTGAGTGCGCGGTCCTTCACTCCACCTTCCGACATTTCTGAACAAAAACAATCACCTGTCATTGACGGCAGAAGGGTGTGTTCGTGCGTTTTGCGTTGGTTTGTGTTTTCAGCGGGTACCAACCAAAGTTTGGGTTGTTGTGAACAGATGACAGACGGCAAACGCTTCTGTTCGTTGTAGTTCCCCGGCCTCGCTGACGGCGACCCCTCCCGGCAGCAACAGATCATCGGGCGTGTTCAGCGAGCACCCGGCAGAGGGCGACTCCGAGTCGGAGCAGCTGCTCGATGTGAGAACGCGTCTCCAGAGTCTCAGTCTCACTGAGAAGGTTGAGGCCAGGTTTGAACTGGAGGTATCGCGCGTAGCCTCCCAGTCCGAGTCAACGGTGTCACGTGAACTTGTTGAGGGACGCTATGCGTGACGCATCCAGTGCTGAAACCAAGGCCGTTGTAAAGTTTTGAGAGGATGAGCATTCTGTCAGATTCTTGGAGATTCGCAGTGCTTGGAACTCCTCCTCGAAACTTGACCGTTCGTGCACTAATGCTTGAGGAATCGGAGTCTTGCATGGGAGACTCGGCGGGCTGGGTTTGTTCGTCATGCACATACTTGAGCACAAGGAGCAGATTTGAGTTTCAGTTGGACGTCTTTTGTCATAGAAGGCAAAATATAGACGTAAGAAGGTTACTAAATTGTTAGAGATCAATTTAGATCCACTAATAATGATTCCAGTACACAGAGACGATCACACAAACTAAACTTCTCAGTTTCGGGTTCTGGGCACTTCTGTTCAACACATGCACACACAGAAAGAAGGCAAAATGACTTGTGTGAAAACACGTGCTTGCAAAATCGTTGGACACTGACGACAAAATTCCTTCCCAGAAATTTGCCAGTCGGCAGCGGTGGTTATGACGCACAAATTGTTGGTGCTCCAAACCACGTCAAAATTGGGGCCATTTCAACTTTTAAATACATCGGATCAATCACGTCCATCAACGCAGCGCATGTTTTCACGACCCTGCAGATTAAAAACCTTCCTCCAGCAGCTGCTCGGCTGCTGTATCATGTCCGTCCGTCCGTCCCTTTGCAGCAACTGGGTGTGGGCGGTAACTACCTGGTTCCCCAGGGTCTGCTGGCGCGCAGGCGCTTCAGCTCGCCCCTGGGCAAGCTGAGCCTGTCGCGCCGCCCGCTGTCCGCCGGGCCGGGCGGGGGCGGCGGCGGGGGCGGCTGTAGGTCCGCTGAGATATACGAGCACCAGGTAATTGCATGGGAGTCTTGATTGCATGCCTCTGCTTTCTGTTGTCGCTTTTCCCTCCCTGTTTGACAAAACATCATGACCAAGTTGGACCTATAGTTGTTAGTCTTGTCACCAATTGAACGGGGACGTAAATTTTCTGTGGCTCAGGGTGTCTCTTTCGTTTCAACCGTTTTATTCATTGTTTTCTCGTCGGCACTTCGGGTTAGATAGTGTTGCACAGGAAATTTTAACAAAACACCTTCATATCCCCTGTCCGCAAAGGCATGAAACGGTAGAATCTAATCTTGCGATGCGGTCTGCACCCTTCTTCCACACTCACGGCGCCGCGCGTGTTTCTCTCGGCAGAAACCCATCATTGGACGCAACGCGATGGTGAACGGACGCTCCAGCGACCCCAGCATCGGCTCACCAGGTCAGACTTGCTGGAAAGCGCCAAATTGTTGTGAAGCCTTCACACGAAAACAATCCAAGTTGAAAGGCAGCTTTTCCAGAAGCAGTGCGACTGTGTGACAAACAAGGAACAAGTTATTGATTCAAAAGCAGCCCTCTCCAGCAACTGCTCCCAGAGAAGTTTTCACGCCTCAAGTTATTTTTTCTTTCCAATCTGAAAGAATTGTTTTGTGTCGTTCACAGGTATGGCGCCGGCCAAGTCGACGCAGAGTCTGGAGAACTACCAGCAGCACCAGCAGGGGGCGGGACCTGCGCGGAAGCAGAACCACATCCGGCGGCACAAGACGGTGGCGTCGGTGTCCTTCAGCGGCGCCGTCGGTGACGCCAGGAGCGCGCAGCAGATGGCGCGGAAACTCTCCGCCTCAGGTGCGGCTGCGTGTTGTGTGTGAATTGAAATCTGGTCCTCCAACTGCCTGCCCGTGTACGACAAACACTTAAAAATTTTGGCTTCACTCTTCCAGACTTCGAGAGAACGGGACACAGGGAAGGCCCTCCTCCTCCACTGCCGGAACGCAAAAGTAAACGGGTGAGTTACAATCTGTACGGGCGTGTTTGTTGATGACCTCGAATTTGAAAGCAAGCAAGACGCGAGTAAAGTCACCGCATCCCATTGTTGTTGAGATGAAATTGTGTGGCTCTGCCTTGTCCACGAAAGAGACGTTTTGTTTGACATTTGCTCTTCAGCAATTTTCCGCGCCGGGCCTGTCTGTGACGGAGCTGCAGTCTCCGCCCACACGCGACATCGACAGCAACAACCTGGGTCAGAAGGTGCCGCCCAGCATCCCGCCCCGCCCGGCGCCCGAGATCAGCCGCAGCCCAAGCGACGTCGGCTACGTCACCCGCGACAACGCCTCGTCCGCCGAGGACGACTCCTCGACCGGGAAACCGGCCAATAGCCGGTTGACGGACAGTGACAGTATCAGTACAACTGGGAGCATCACGTCAGCGTCAACAGAGGGCGATGAGACATCAGCCCCACCCATTCCTCCCAAAATGATTCCGCGCTCCAGCAGCGTTCACCACCAGGTGTCGCCTGCGCAGGGCGTCGGGTCAGGCCCAACCACCCCGGTTTCCCTCAAGTCTCCACCAGGGGGCTCGCCCAAAAAGGCGGTGCCGAGCACCCCGACTTCAGTCAGCGGGAGTCTGCCCAGCCTCACCTCCTCCACAGGGGGCAAGTCGCCACCTCCGATACCAAAGCGAAACTTTTCTTCAATGCAGGGTGGTGGCGCCCCCTCGTCACAGGGCACCACGCCCTCGGCGAGTCTTCACAGCTCTCAAGACAGTATGAATGAAAACGCCTCCTCCGCATAGAGCCAGTAGCGCACCAACAGTCAAGACAAGTGCAAACACACAAGTGTGCTTGAACTGCAGGACCTTGTGTTTGGATTCGTGCAGCAGCTGAAAATGTGAGGACAAATCCGGTGGAACAAGCAAATGTTGCTGTTTTCTGATCTGAATGTTTACGTTTTGTTGTGGTGAATGTAGTCTGTGCGAAGGAAAGTAGGTTCACACTGCTCCAAATTACAGGGTCATTTTCCTCATCGGTCATGTTTCTACAATCACCCTTTCCATCTTTGCACTTTTTCTTGACGACGACCAGATTTGCGATTTGCAGTCAGTCCACAACGAGTTACGCTTCGCCTGAAGTTTATGCAGACACCAGACGGAGTGGACTTGATCTGAGAAAACTGTGAAACAAACATGCGCCATCAGGCATGGCGTCGATCGACTGGAAACTGTTCAAATTCGATGTGATTGCTTCTTTCCTCGAAACGAAGTCGAGAGAATTAAGAAGACGTTCGCGTTCTCCACAAGCAATCTTTTATCTGTTGAAAGAGAAAATCTTTGAGATCGCTTCATTCTCTTTCCTTTTCCTGGACAGAAGAAACTGTTTGGAAAGAGTCATATGATTTCTTCTTGTTTTGTGCTGTGCCATGACACATAAAAAGGAAATTGAAGATTTAGCATTTTTAGTGCCACTCAGTACCAATGACATGAAAGGGAATTTTGGTGGCAAAGATGTGTCCGTCCAAAAACAATTGCACTGGCTTTTGTTGTTGACTGTGGATCTATTCTGCCTCGATGTGTCATGTGTCAGTCTTTTTTGTTGTCAAAGTTGTTTGCAGTTGGAGACATTTTTCCTGTCCTGTTCGGTTGTTGAATCTTGTGCGTGTGTCGCTCTGCTCAGCCGTTCTCTGTTGATGAAAATTCTGGAAACCAAAGGGGAATTTCTGTTTAAATCAAGTTACAAATCTGTCAATGGTCTTTTGTGAGGTTGTTTTCAACCCGTCAGTGATGCCAAAATTCCAGGTCTTTGTGGGTGAAATGTCGTGCGTTTTGTTGCGAACATGGTTCGCCCCTTGTATTTGTATGAAAAGCCGAGGCATGTGAACCGTACATGAACCACAAGTGATCAATTTCAAGAATTCTTCATTCCTTGTTTCAGAAAATTTCAGAGCGCTTCCGTGAAGTGCAAGCTGAGAACATGTGCGTTGTGTTGTGAACACTTGGTTTTTACTTTGTCAGTTCGGTGCAGCCCTCGTACGTTGGAAATGTTTTTTCGAACATTCGAACACAAAATCATCACAATACTTCGTCACGTCCGAGATGCGAGTGAAGACTTTTGTTGTGCGAAAGCTCAGTGCAAGTGCTGTGAACATTTGTCGGAGAACCCCAAACGGTGACGCCGTTGTAGGGTCGCAATTTCTGCATTTTTAGTCGCACGGACAGACGCAAACACAGCTCTTCTGTTGAACTTCCGTCGCGTGAGATGAATTTAGCAATTTCCGAGAGACGTAGGTGTTGCTTTGTGGTTGTACCATTTTCGCAATGTTTTTGAAACCAATAAAATAAAATGCATAAATCCACTGTGGACAAGGTTATTTTATTGCACTTCGCCCAAAGAGACGAAGGAAAGAAACATCACAACTGGCTCACGTTACCGCTGCATAAGGTGTATTGGAACTGAAAACATCACATTCTCGTGCTGGTAGCATTCAAAAAGCACATCACCAGTCGGGTTCATCAGATCGTTCACGAGTTGGGCCAATAAGCCGCAGAAGGAAAAGAAGCCGCATTTCAGTTTCCCAATGTTGCGCACAAACTGGAAACTTGTCCAAAAAAACATCTCCATTTCGAAAAGACATAGATTCTATCGCAAACATCAATCTCAATATGGAAAATTATCATAACGTGCAGAAAACACTCTTGCACAACGCGCAGGGATTCTTCCTCTCTCACGCGCACCCTTGTGCCGATGAAACGTTGCAGCAGATACTTTGGTAGTACTCGGCATGTGGCAAATACTGTAGAGACTGCGGTGAAACGAAGCAGACGTTTAGAAACCTGCAACTCTTCTTGAGCTTCATCCTTTGTTGCTTTTCTCGCGTTGAAAACTAGTTTCTGTGTACACTGCTTCAAGAAATATCTACAATCGAGAACTTCGCCAAACCGAATTGATCAGAACCGGAGAGAACCTGAAGCTTCTGGATTCAGCCTGTTCATCGGGAACAAAGTTTCAAGACCAATTTGCACATAGTTTCGTGGAGTGAAAAGAGCTGGCTCTACATTTGCACATAAAATGCAGGCACGTCGTCGTCAGTTTTATCCAGAGTGGCGATGTCGCCGAGGTTCTTCGAACCCGACTCTTCAGTTTGAGTTGACGAGGTTTGTTGGTCTCCACTGCACGGAGTATTCATCACAGCAGACGCATCAAATTCCCCGTTCCCATCTTCCTCCAGGGCAGGCAGTGCGTCTGCTTCGGTTTGACGAGTAATGCCCGTGAGGGGGCGCAGTTCTGAGTGTGGCGGCGGCGGCGGCGGCGGCGGCGGTGGCGGCTGCTGCACGACGCGAGGCAAACTCACTGGAGTGCAACTGCGCAGCCTCGCCGCGCTACTCGCGTCCTGCGCGGCAGCGCCACCTGGAGGGTTCACGGCGGACTCATTGAGCAGGAGTCCCGCCGTGTCCCTCTCATCCACCGGGGTGTAGGGCGGCGGCATTTCCAGCATGCCGCTCGGGACGCCCGCAGAGCTCACGCCCACGTCTCGCACCGAGTACAACGGAGGCGGCTCCATAAAACCGACCTGCAAGACAGATGGTGAGGTTCCTTTTGTGCATCAGACAGCCTCAAGCTGGAAACTTCAACCAAAGCAAAAGTGAAACCCAATTTGCGAGGAAAGTGGATTCCACTGACCCAAGCGTCCACATACACACACGCACAGCACGCACACACACAAAGCTTCGGTCCACATCTCGTGTGCACGTGTGTCTGTACGGTGTCCTGTTGTCTTGGGACGGAGGTTTAAATGACATGTTCAAGTGCGTCCATCCTCACCCTGACAGAAGTCACGCTGTGTGTGTGTGTGTGTGTGTGTGTGTGTGTGTGTGTGTGTGTGTGTGTGTGTGCAGTCTCACCGAAGGCGTCATGACGCGGTGGATCTGCGCCGGCTCCACGATGCTCGGATCCGGCGGCGGCGGCGCGTCGTCCTCCGACGAACCTTCGTGTCGAGCGTAGCGCCGCCGACTCCGCCCGAACCTGTTGGCGAACAACCACTTGTGTTCACAAACAACAACAACAACAACAACAACAAAAAGCGGAGTAGAGCTGGCTTGCCGCATTGCCAAGAATCTTGAGTCTTGACAACTGGCAAAGGGTGTGTGACTTTTTTTTTCAGAATTTCTTTGTTGCAGTCACCCCTGACCCTTGACCAAAAATTTCTCCGAGTGGTCAGTCACCCAGCAAGCGCTGATCAAGGCAATCCACATTGCCTCGAACCTATTCTCAATCCCTTCTGCAACACTGCGAAACTGGACTGTGTGTCCAACGGACCTCCTCTTCTTCACGAAGACGACGGTCATCCAGATGACAACGATGACGAGAATGACGATGCTGAGCGCGCAGCCGACCAACAGACCCAGGTCCAGCGGACCCTCCAACACTGCAACAACAAGGCGCGACTTGCACTGAAACTCAGTCTGCGAAGACAGGGTCGGCAAGAATCATGTGTTGAGGACGTTCCATTTTGTGGACTGATTTTCAGATTGGGTTGAATGTCACTGCTTGCGACAGTGTCGGCTGCACAAAAATCATGTTGAACTTTGAAACAGCCTTTGCTTACTGTGAGTGTCGCCACCGGCGTGTGGATCAAATTTGTGGGGACAGTATTCTTCGTCCGATTTGTCGCCTTGCCCGCAGTTCTGGATGCCATCACACATCAAAACATCGTTGACGCAGTAGTCGTTCGTTTTGCAGTGAAAATACCCCTCGTCACAGCGACCGTATGAGTAGCGAGAAGAAGGATCTGGATCTGAAACAGCGCAACAACCCAGGTGCCAAGCAAGTTCACACAAACAACATTGCCATCCAGATCAAAAAGGAACATCGCGACGAAACTCAACCAACACAAAAAGTCCATTCCAGATCAAAACGGAAGCACCGTTTCTTTCGTCCATGTTCTGATTTTGAATCGGTAGAAACTGCAGACGATCGGTGGCTGAGACAGAAGTTGCAAACCTTTGAACACAGTGAGGAGGATTCGAAAGCCTGTGAACAGTCTGGACGGGTTGCCGATGAAGTAAAGCGTCAGCGCCTGGCCGGAGGACACGTAGTCCTGAACGCTGCCGCTGCTGAAGTTGCGTTTTCCCTTCGCGTAGTTCCCGAAGAGGCCCCTCGCAGGAGTTAACTCTCTCGCTTCGCTAGCACCATCGAATATGCGAAACCTGCACGATGAAAATTAAAATTTACACGTCGTCAACTTTGTTTCGTGCAGCAGTGACCAAGCGACCAAACACGACGGTCACGAACGATCCTTTCAAGAGATTTGAACAGGACGGTGGGTCAATGTAGTGATATCACAAACACACTGGTTGGTATCTCAGGAGAGACTGTCCCCGAGGGCGGGAACCTCCATATTTATTGAATACAGTGCTAACATCTGGTGAGCGGTGGTTCTAAATTCACAGCTGGTGTGTCACACCACACTCCTCCCCCACCAGGGGGCGCTGGCCTCACTGGCCACTACAACCAATTTTAATTATTCTAAATATTTTTATATTTAATTATTATATACATTAGACAGGGAATAGATGCTTAATATCAAAATTCTACTATTTTGCTGGTAATTACCCAGCATTCCCTCCCCCCAGGGGTGGTCACATGACCTTTGAGGTTTTCCCTCTCTCTTTCTATCATGGTGTCCAACCAGCTAGTCACAGTTGTGGAGCTGGACCTTCTCAGCTTTCTCAGGCAAAACGTAGCACGAAAACTTGCGATCGAGGCACATGCCCAGGGGCTTGGGAAGACCCACCCTGGGTCATAAGGGCTGTAATTGCCCACTTCAACCTCGGCCCAGCGCCGAACAGAAACTTCGATCAACTCGTGTGGCGCATCGCCAACGACCAGTGGGTGAGTGGTTCTCGAGTCGCTCCACACAACACGGTGTGTCGGGCAGATGCTGAAAACACTGGGACCAGGCCGACTGACCGGGGGCTGAAAAGAAATGTCATTACCTGTCGACGGTTCCTGGATTGAAGTTGACGTTGAGTTTCTCGAAGTGGAGAAGAAGCCTCCAGTCCGGATCTCTGGTGGAGAAGCTGACAAGACACTGTAGGTAGCTGCGCGACTCCGGATGCGCAGTCAGCTCCACGTACATGCTGTGGTCCACGTACACCCGAGCGTCGTCCAGCACAAAGTCGTGCAGGACCAGGCGACAGTGCTCGTCCATGTAGACTGTCTTGATGCTCGTTCCTGTCAGACATAAAAGGATGTCCGGTGTAATGAAATGGCCAGACACCCCAAATCAGGAGGCACCGGGGTGAGGCTCCTTGGCCCTCTTGCCTGGTGCTCATTTCAATTCTCACCTGAAATGGCCAGACTCTCATCAAGGCTCCGAGTGCCCTGTGCCAACGGATTTCACAAGCGAGTCAAAAAATTTAGGGCGTCTCCCCATTTCATTCCACCGGAATGTTGAAAGGAATCGCTGTGTCGCAGAAACTAACACAGAACGGGGCGGTCAAGTGACCCAATACCGACCGACCTTTGAAAAAGCGACCATTTCAAGAGAAGCCTGAAAGTTCGAAGTAGAATCTACAATCAAGTGAAAATGTGTCCCGGAACAAGTGAAACGAAATTTGTCTGTTCGAACACACGACGTGTAAAACTAACTAGACCTAGATATACTTCGTTGTGCGGTGTAGTAAAACGACACAAGCTAGATCTACGCAGAACACAGACAGAGGAAGGCCAACCTGGTTCTCGTCTCCACGTCGCTTCTGTTGTTGACAGCACCCTGGCTCTTTCCCTCGCCTGGGAACGTTCCCATTCGTCGGTGTCATACGGACATATTGACACAATCTGCCAGCATAATAATGTTCCCAGGTACAGCAGACTTAAAGCTGACATGATTGTTGGTCTCTTTATCTCTATTAATGCTGACCATAAACGGATAAAGTCGCCAGAACAAACAACAGAAAATCTTCCAGTGAACTTCCGGGAGTTAAAGCTAAAAGTGATGTCGGGAAACAGAACGAAATTTTAGATTGAATTGGCTCCGAATGAAAAATAGTAAGTTCCACAAATTCAATACAAATCAGAAAATAGTTTATAAAATTTTAAGATGCTTTTTCCGCTCATTAAATTTGCTGTAAACTGACTTTTAGGAAAAATATATCCCAGACTTCCACATCCAAAAAGGCGTGACAAGATGGCTGACTACGACGAGCCGATTTCTGACCAGGAAAAGGTTTGTTTTCCACAAAACTGACGTCTTTTGAGCCTCAAATTACATGCCAGCTGTGTTACCAAGTGTTCAGGACATTTCTGTGGTGCTAGCCTTGCTGGAAAGGTTTGATGCCTCGGAGAAAATTGCACCTGTGTTGCGTCGAAAAATCCCCAGGAAGCCGGGTTGAACGGCACTGCGGCGTCAGTCAACTGGTCCTGTCAGACCATGAGTTGACACCATCAGCATTTCTTCCGGATTCCCCCTTTGTCGCATGTCAACCTGAGTTGAAGCTCATCGAAGCGTCTGGAGCCCACGGCAGATGAGTCGGTCGTGGCTTCTGCATCAGGTGTCAAGTTTCCAATTCATGGGACGAGACATTATTCTTTCAGGTCAGGATAGCGTCAGACTTCATCCTGCATGCACCACCAGGAGAGTTCAACGAAGTTTTCAATGGTAAGTTTGTGGTAACAGCTGAAAGAAAAATGTCTGCTGTTGATCCATTGTGTTGAAAAACAATCACTTTGGACAGACGTGTACACCAAGTGTACGAGGCTCTTTCCACTTCTGATGCGCGCTGCATGTAGATATCAACTCAAGCACTTGTCCACTGCACAAGGCATTTAACCGGTATTTAGGTCGGTCGAGTTCAAATT
>JAAUXT010074034.1_pt1 | contig 10433 bp, 13 predicted proteins | sample 7278171 | NCBI WGS metagenome assembly JAAUXT01 (sample SAMN14350112, study PRJNA611818) | marine sediment metagenome | isolation source: surface marine sediment (1.8m) | place: French Polynesia: Moorea | collected 2018-08 | reverse complement strand
TGCACAAAAATGGTTCCTGTGAAATCACACAATGACTTTTCGAGACCTTTGGTCAAGAAAGGAGTTGTGTGATTGAACAGGAACCTTTTTGTGGGGTGAGAACCCATTTCTACCATGATGCGAGCTCGTACGACATGTTTAGAGATCGCAGAGTGGTAGAAACATCAATGGGGAGGTTCAGCACGATTCTACAATCGGTACGGTCTACGTGGCTGATGTAATTTGAGTGACAGCGCAGGGGAGGGATTTGGTGATTTCCACCTGATTCTCCCAACGCAAAGGCATGTGCTTTGTGTTGACATTTCTCTGATGTTAGAGGTAAACAATGGGTGCGCGGAGGATATCACCTCTGAGCTTTAGTGAGGAGGTGATATCCTCCGCGCACCCATTGTTTACCATACATAAGGCCCTATTGGTTCTTCCTCAACAGAGCACATGGCAGGCAAAGTTTACAACAAAACCATGTGCTTCACTGTGATTGGTGTTCAGTCTGACAAGAGACGCACATTTGTTCCGTGTGTTTTGAAGATTCTATGGATCACCCGTGCGGTCTGGGTAGGATGGAAGAGCCAGCGGACCGATGTCATTCACTTCTCGCTTGCTGAACCTCGCCAATGTGTGCAGGGAAAATTGCCACGTGCAGTCTCACTGCTTTGCGTGCTGTTCTGCAACGCACAGAAGACGAGCAGATTCTTTCGCCTGCAGCGTGTTTCGCAGCACGAACCGCTTCGCCCCTCGGAAGACGAATGGCCCGAACTGAGCTGTTCGTTGGATATTAGATCTGCCACTTAAGACTGATGTGTTTGATCGGAAGGATATCTCGCGCCCATTTTTCTCGGGAGTGCCGACGGAGCGGGAAGCTGCAATCACACCGCCGTTGTAATTGGAGGTGATATTGACCCAGTCAAATTGCAGCATCAGACACTTTTCTCGGCTCGGGATCTCCCTCCCTGCCTCTCTCTCTCCCTGCCTCCCTCCCTCCCATGCTGTTTGTTCTTCCTGGCAAATTATTATTGGCAGCGGATCGGCCTCGTAAGGACCGTTTGCTGTAAGAGATACATTGACTGCGCCGGATCACGCGACTCTGCAAAATGAGTTGGCAAACGTTGAAAGGCTGTCGGAGGCGGTTTCCCTTCAGTCGACGAGGATCATCAAAATTCAGCACCGCCTCGGCTAAACAGTCGGGCCGTGATGGGAGGCGCACGCGAGGCCCACGTTATGAATTTTTCAAACTACGTGTTGGAAGAAGACGATGGGCACCACGAAATGAGGTGAGGCCTTCTGCGGGTCTCGAAACCGATTGGGGTCTCAGTTGTGTTTCAAGTGGCACTTGTTTTTCGCTGAATGTTTTGTCAATGCGTTTTGTCCTTGTGCAGTCATTTGACACCGTGACGCTCAGCGAATTGAGTTGCATCGCCACGCATCCAGTGTGAGACAGGCCTGCGCACATGACCCTTCTCTGCTCACAGGCCTGCGCACGTGACCCATCTCTGTGATGCATCCAGTGTGAGACAGGCAGGCCTTCGCACGTGACCCTTCCCTGTGACGCATCCAGTGTGAGACAGGCATGCGCACGTGACCTTTCCCTGTGACGCATCCAGTGTGAGACAGGCCTGCCCACGTGACCCTTCTCTGCTCACAGGCCTGCGCACGTGACCCTTCTCTGCGATGCACCCAGTGTGAGACAGGCCTGCGCACGTGACCCTTCTCTGCTCACAGGCCTGCGCACGTGACCCATCTCTGTGATGCATCCAGTGTGAGACAGGCAGGCCTGCGCACGTGACCCTTCCCTGTGACGCATCCAGTGTGAGACAGGCATGCGCACGTGACCCATCCCTGTGACGCATCCAGTGTGAGACAGGCCTGTGCACATACCCATCTCTGCGACGCACCCAGTGTGAGACAGGCCTGCGCACGTGACTTTTCCCTGTGACGCATCCAGTGTGAGACGGGCCTGCGCACGTGACCCGTCCCCCGAGGGCGGATTCTGCAGCTCGAGTCAGCAGATTCAGGAACAGCTCAGGGGCAGCTTTTCTCCGCGCCGACCTACATCGGGAGAGTCAATGTAATCTCGCTGCGACGTCTCAGCGTGTCGGGGGAAGTGGACCGATGGACGGACCGCCGAGTGAAGCAGAACTAACTCGATTTGCATGGAAAAGACGGCGGCAGAGGAGGCGGTGGATCCGTATCAAGACGTGAAGAGCCTCTCGGCCTCTGCAAGTGCTCAGCTCAGCCGCAGCAAGAAAGGCTCGCTTCCATTTAGTGCGAGAGGATTTGAGCAGAAAATAGTCCTTTGATCCGTCTGAAGATGCTGTGTTTGCGGGAACATTGAGGTTGGGGCGTGCTGCGTGTGGGCTTCATGAGCCTCATGTTTCTGCTGAGCCGGGTCCTGCAGTCACGCGCGAGCGTCACTCGCGAGCTTCACGCGTGAGTTTCACGCGCGAGTTGGGAACGTTGCAGTTTTCAGCACATGGTGTTGTTTGCTGGTCGGTCGGTGGCATTTGTGGGGACAGAGTTGCAGCTGCCCTGTGCACCTCGGTGTCTCTGCGTGATGGCGCGGGTGACAGGCAACACGGGCTTTCTCTTTCTCCAGCGGAGACGTGTTGTCAAAAGAAGGACGCTCTTCAGAGGCCGAACAACACGGAATCTGCCTTACGAGTTGAAGAGACGATGCGCGGTGGACTCGTCGCGGGATGCGTTTCTACACAAGTGTCCGGGTGTCGCGTCGCGAGGGAAGCCTGTTGACTTCTGTGGGGACATGGGACGCTGCGCGCCCGGTGTGAACCCGGCCTTCATGAACCTTTGGAGCTCGTGTCTCTCGAGGGCCTCGGCACAACACATGGTGCTCGGCTGCGGGACCGGCTGAATGGCGTCGTCTCCCCTGCTCTGTGCTCTAACTGCAGGTTTGGTTGAAGCACCAATTCCTCGGAGCAAAGACCGCTTTTCATGGAGGCGGCATCCGCTATCACGCTGCAGATTGTCCCCCGTGATTCCGAGGCGCGGCGCGGCGCGGGGCGGGGCGGGGCGGGGCAGGGTGGGGTGGGGCGGCGCAGGGCGGGGCGGGGCGGCGCGGGGCGGGGCTGGGTGGGAGGAATGAATCCAGCCGCTCTGTCGTGCTGGCCTTGACGCGTGTCACCCTGGGTGCGTCACGCTTGCGCGCATTGCAACGACGCTTTCTCGCAGACGACGACGCAGCTCGACCCGTCATTTTGAACAGGAACGCTTCGCATGTCAGTGTGAAAGAGGCCGAGGCAATGCGTTGATCACGACACGATTCAGCACCCGCTCCCTGCGCGCCCAACCCCCCCCCCCTACCCGCGCCCTCGGAATGAAGCCAAAATGAAAATTAAAGACGCGGCTTCTCACGGAAGGGGTAAATGCTGTGTGTATGGCGCTGCTCGGCGCGGTGAGGCTTCCTTCCTTCCTCCGCAGTGCGACAGACCAGGCTCATGTGTTTGGAGCTTGCAGCTGCAGCTTGCCTTCGTTTAAATTTTGAAACCCAACCAAAAAGCAAGTGAGTGAAAAGTATCTGCGGGTCACTCGCAGCATGTGCAGCACAGATCGGTCCCTTTCGTGTTGAGGGGATCGAAGCTGATCCTCGGAGGGAGAGGCTTCCCGGGCCTGACCCGGTGTGATGAGGGGAAGACGCCGCGGTGCTGCTGCTGCGGAAGGCTCCTGTCAGTCAGCGCGCCCTTCAGGTCACCCGAACATCAGCACGTGCTGAATTGACTGACAGAAGTCGACTTCTCAGCGTTGAGCTCAACATGTGCGGAAAACAGCTTTGAATTACCTGCAGTCCCGCTGTACTGCTTGGATATTATTTGAAATGATTTAACGAAATTCCTTTTCGCCTTGGGTTGTCTGTTTCGTGAAAGGAAGACGTGACAACTTTGTCGTGTGACTTGGCGTGTTCTTGAGATACAGGTGTCGCTGTATGACTTCTCACACACGAGTACCGTGATGTGGAGGTGGCGCGGTGCGGCGCCGTCAGCGCGGGTCCGTGACACAAACGGATCTGCTTCCTGCAGCTCTCGGGGCTCTCTCACCTGCGGCGTCCGTCACGTGCGCACTGACTGCACGACGTGTTGTCTACGTGCACAAGTCAGCGACGGTTACAGCCCTTCCCAAACAAAGACACAGTGAGCGGAAAGCGCAAGAAAGCGACGTCGTGACCCACGCAGGAACGCGACGTCATGACGTCATGACGTGGCGCGCGACACAGTACCCGCTGCGCGTCACGCATCGATTGTGAACCCGTCCTCCCTCGTGCGTCGGATGTGATGAGTTTTTCATGGGCGGCGTTGTCACATCCCGTCGCGCGCAATGGTATTTATGTTTGGAAATGAGCCGTTCTCGACGTTGCAAAGTAGATTTTGAGGGGTAGCGCGGCTGGGCTGCGCGCCTCGTCCCCCGGGAGTCGTGCTGATTGTGTTGAGCCTGTAATTGAGTTGCTGCTGTCTTAGTGCTGCCTGTTCCAACTGATCGAGCGGCGCTAAACGGCGGCGTTCTCCCCGTCAGCTGCAGCACAAATGGTCCCCCATCTCCATCCCATACTTTTGGGACAGGAAGTAGAGTTTCTCGTGTGATGTGAAGGAGTTTTCCTGTGCACCCCCCTCCCATGCTGTTTCAGAAAGGAATATTTTCATGCACAGTCTGTCATCTGGTAAACATTTCATTCTCTGCGCTTCCCGCAAGATGATATGTTGAAGGCTTTTCTTTCTGATATCCTGCACATGCGTCTTGTTGTGTTGGTCACTGTGTGTTGGAGCAGCAGCAATGACCATGAGTCACACAGCGCAGCGCCGGAACTCGGACATCTGCAATTCAGACAGATGGACGGCGCCCCGGGGACGCGATGCGCAGGCGCCGAGATTACAAGAGCACGTGACGCTGTCAAACACGACGCACCCTGCATCGGGTCGCGTCGGGCCTGTCTCGGGGGTGCGTCCTGTGTTGCGCGCGTGCACCAGTCAAAGTGCGATGCGTGATCAATGACGCAGTGTGTTCCTGCGCCAAGAGGAACAGAACTCCAATGCGGGTGCACTCGTGTCTCGAGCAACAGCTCTGGTTGGCGTGACGCCTGGAGCTCGACACGTGACGATCCGGATTGAGAGGAGCCTGGAGCTGGAGACGGAGTGTGCACCGGTGACGAGAGTTCGCAGTCCCCACTGTGCGTGATGAGGACAAAGCACGAAGCGACGTCGTTACTTCAATGGTTCCCAGTTTCACGACGAGTGTCTTCGGTGTCGGAGGCATTTCCAACAAGGGTCTTCCACTCGGGGGGGGGGGGGGTTGTTGTGGTCTGTATCCCGTGTGGATCACCAACGTGGACGAAAAGAAACGATTCGATTTCCGAGTTTGGAAACGAAATGGCACCGTGGCGGTGTTCTCTGGACGCGTCATGCTCGGAGCAGCACGTCAACGCGTCGGTGCACAGCTGTTGGGTGGTGCAGGGACGGAACACACGACGCACCCAGCGGTGCCCCGGCCTGCAGCACGAGAGGGAAACAGCGCAGCTCGTGACCGGGGTCGTGATTGGCCGCACGTATCGATCGATCGGGACCCGACGGGACCCGAGATTGCGGGTTCCGAGCGTGCTCGGCTAAACGCCTCAAAGAGCGTGTTGGCGACACGCGAGCACTGCTGCCCCGGGGTCGGGGCCAGACGAAACCCCCGTGTGATGTGCGGTGAGCGGAAGGGAATCTCGCGACCGGTGACTCCGTGAGGTGGCGCGCAGCCGGGCCGTAAATTGCCGCGCCTCGTCTTTGTGCCTCGCGACGTGCCCTCGTCCGGCCGCTCAGCGGCTTCTATTGAAGGAAGCTGTTACTGACGCAAAGTGTTGGGGCAATATTTGATCTGATGACAACGTCCAATCTGCCGCTTTGTCGCCGCGCTATTCATCACTTGAACAGGGGCCGCTCCGCGCTGTTGTGTGAATCAGAGGCCCTCGCGCGCCCCACTGCCCGGCTCCTGCCGCCCACCCGCCTGCGCGCCCGAAGTGATGCCAGTCACAGTCATTCTACAACTGTTCACAAGCTCTCTGGTCACAGTGGATTTGAAGCAAATGTCGCGAGGAGGCGTCACGTCAGACCAAGGGACAGACGGACATTGGAAAATCCAGGGTTATGTGCCGGTGCCACTGCGTGGCGCACCAGTTCGGGACCGGACGGGAGCTCTTTATTCCGCTGGTCCCTGTGTGTGGAGGCGCGGCCGGGTTCTGCTGCAGATGGACAAATGAGACGCAGACGGTTTGCACTGACGCAGCCACTCATTGTATCGAGATCTCATCCATTCTCATTGCGAGGTTCTGCTTCAGAGCTGTTTTCCTGTGGAGCGAGAGGGATGCTGGGTTCTTCACACTGGTGGCGTCGTGCGCGGCGGCCTTGTGCAAGTCAGCTGCATCTGACTCCACTGAGGAGCGCACCTCCCGTTGACTTGCACAAGGACGCCACGCATGGCTCTGTGAAAGAGGCGTGAGTGAGTGAAGGAGGCTACTGCACGTGTCGAGTGCTTTCCAAGGTGCATCTGCGCGTACACCGCAGCTGGTTCCGTTTGATGTTTTGTGATGTTGCCGTGAATAATGCAGCGCGTCGCCGCGGCTGCGGCCTGAGAACGCCACTAGGAGGATCGGATGCATTTTGCATGCGAACCTGTGACGGCGAGGCGGACGCTCGCTGGGCTGCGTTTTGACTTCTCTCGCACACGCTGCGCCCGAGTTGGGGGCACTTAGGTCGCCGCGCGTGTGGCTTCCCCTGGATTGCCCCTTGTTTTTTCCATTCTGTCAACTCGACTCGTGCTTTGCAGGCTTGTCTCTGTCAATGTGCTGTTTTCGCTTGCGACGCACTGCGCCTGGTTTGTGTGGTGATTGTACGACGGACCTGAACTCGGGGTGGTGTCTCTCAAGCCGCACTTCACGAGACTCTTGCGGCGGCGCGCCGGTCTGTTGTGCGATGTGTGAGTGTGCGTGAGGACGACGCTCTGTGCCTCTAATCAGACGTGAGCTTTGATGTCGACTGTAATCAAGCAAACGAGACTGGGCCTTCCCAGTACTTTCCGAGATGAACGTACGTCGTCGCTCAAAGTCTCCGTGTGTGGAGATAGTCACACAAGCTGGGACCTCAAGGTTCGCTGTCCTTCCTCGTGGCCCTGGTCTGGGGCGGAACGTACAAGCGTCGTGACCGCGGCCGAGCTGTTCGTGAGCCAGTCTATGTGTGATTGGGCAACACTTCTGGGGTCGGAAGTCATCGTTCCAGGTTTGGGATTGGGTCCTGACTGGAGATCCGCCTTTCTAGACCTCAGAATCCTGGATGATCTGTTCATGATGTTCATCATACGTCGGACACAGGGGAGGGGAGGGGGGTCCGGTGGGTGGGTGGGTGGACTCCGCTGCTGCTCAGGGGAGAGGAGCTGTCAGTGCGCGACATGGGGGAGGGGGGGTCGCGTGGTTCCCGGGAGCGAAGCCCCTGAGCAGCGCGGCGCGGCGCAGCGCACGCCTCCTGTCAGCGCTAATGCGCCCGTACCTGCAGCCCTGCTGAGGCCTCTCCGTGTCAGCTGCTGCAGGCTTCGCACGTTTCCAACGCAATTTGCTCGTGTTTTTCTGGCAATGGAATGACTTCATTTCCCATTTGAAATTCCCCAGGGACGCGCGTTGCGCCATGTTTCAATTCACTACATGACTGATGTGGTTGATTTCTGTCGTGGCGTTCTCATGCATCCACTCAACTAGGTTTTTCTGGAAACGGGAGGCTCGACAGGAATGGAGAATCCATGTACGACGAGCGAAAACGTTGAATTGAGTTGGTGGCTTCATTTGCTGTCGCTGTCGTTGTTCCCTTGGCGCGCGCTTAATCGAGTGACTCTCGCAGGAGGCGCCGCCGACTGTTGTGGAACTGTTGTTTGTTTCGTGTCCGCACAAACGTTGCGCTGACTCAACGAATCCAGCTCATTTTGACTCTGCAGATTTGGTCACATCCAGCGACATGGACCCATTTTCAGGGGGAAATGTGTTGAGTGAAAAGCTTCAAATCCGGACAAGGTCTGCTTTGTGTCAAGCAAGAAAGAGGTGCAATTGGGCGCAAAAATTGGGAGCTCTCTCCTCACGAGGAATGTGAATTCATGAGCAATTTGGGCGTCTCTAAATTATTTAGCGAGTTGAATGGTGCTGAAATCTCCGGAGAAAATCAAACAGAGCGCACAGCGTTTGTTGTGTCGAGTTATGCAGAGCGTGCGCGAATTTTCGCTCTGGAGTGAACCTCTCGCCGAACAAAACACTGGGTCAGATGCGACCGATTTCTCCTGGTCTGCGGTCTGACCAGCGTCACACGCGGCGTGATGTGCTCGGGAACCATTTATCGCTCACGTCAATCGGATCGTGAACCTGAGCCTCGGTTCTTCGCTGGAGACGTGAGCTGAATATTGGCCACGTCAGGGAGAGACGAGCGGCGTGAGCGTGTGCCTAATTATCGCCCGGTCCAAATGCGCAGCGGGTCAGGAGTTTGAAGAGTCATTTGAACCCAACGACGTGGACGTGGACGTTTGACGCGCGGGCGTTGAGCCTGGGTTGGAATCTCAGTTCGCAACTTTCTCGCACCCTTTGTGTTGTGATGATTTGGGCGCGCTTCGGCAGAAGACAACCGACGGCGGTGGGCGAGACCGTGTGGCGGCCTGCGTCTCCAGAACAGAGGAAGCAACAAGAGCCTGGAGCGTGCGGTGCAGGTGCCTGAGGCGGAGACCGAGGCTGGGGTGCAGCAGCCGAGCCCATGGTGCAACAACCCAAGGCCACGAAGGAAGAGCCTGAGCCCAAGGTGGAGAAACTTCAACCTTCCATGCAGGAGCCCAAGTGTGTGGTGCAGGGACCCAAGCCGAGCACACAGTGCAGCCCAAGTCCGAAGTCCACGTTGCAGAAGCACATGTGCAGTTCTCCTGGACCTTTAATGGGGATTAGCTTCTGGTGATACATCACTCCCAATAAGTGCGCGCTTTAGCATTGCATCAGAGAGGCGACGGTAATGATAGCGTGGCGCGGGGCGCTGATGGAAGGGATATGAACGCTGATGTGCTGCTGAATAGAGGACGCCAGAAGTCAGGCAATGCACTGCTGCCCGTGTCGGAGCGCTTGGCCGCAGCTGGATTTCGAAGCCGTTGTCACGTTGGGACGCAGCCGCACCTGACCGTGGGACATGGTTCATGCAGAATACAGATACATGTGAAAAGCTGTGACCTCAGACAAATCCGCGAAGTGTACTCATTGCAACTAAGAACGAGACTTGGCAGTGCGGAGTGTCCTTTGCTTGTGGACAGTTCGTCATGTGAGGTTTGGACCAAGGTGTCTGTTTGCAAGTCCGAGTTGAAGAAGACGTTTGATCTGGTGCCAAGATTCACACCGACGCTGGTTATGTGCGACGTGTTTTCGTTGCGGGGCTGCAGATCACGTCAGCGTTTAGCAGTGGGCGCTGTCAGCCACCTTGATGTAGAAGCAATAACTGTCGGCCCTTCCTCCGACTTGCTGTCAATGGATGGTGCGAGCCCAGGACCGGATCCAGGGGTGCCTCCCGACCACGATCGGCGGGGTGACGGGACCCTCCGTGTTTGGCGGTGTCAACCACAAACTACGTAGTTTTCGTTTCTGACGGGAAGTTGGACCAACCCCTGGATCCGCCCCTGGAGCCCGTGCAGCGACGCGGCCGTTCCTTGCCGCTGAATCCATTTTGGGCAACACATTCTCTGTCTGGTGCTTGTACCTCAATGGTGTCATCAGGAAATTTGAGTGGCAGCAGTGGCTGCTCCCCGAACGAGCGTGTCTGTCGACCGAGACGACGATCCCATACGTTATACCATGGACTTCAGAAGGAACGGGCTTGTTGTGAGTGTTATGATTCGCGAGGCCGTGGTGTTTTCCACCTCCATCGTGGTTTGTGATTGGCTTGGTGAAATTTAACCAGGATCATTTTCAGGCCATTTTAAGCATTTTTCATTTTGTTTTGGCCATATTGAGTTACCCCCCCTCCAAATGCCAACTTCACATGGGCTGGCTGGCTAACTCAACATGGAAATTATCAAAATTTTCTGATATGGTCAAAAAATCTTTCGAGTGAACGGTGTAAGACCGCGCGCTTTTCAGGTGATAGCCTTCTTGTTGTGCACCGAGCAGGGACGCGAGTTGCAGAATCAGGGGTGCGGACGAGCCTCGTCTTCAGTGAAAACACGCACGTACGAGGGACATCCACGATGTCGTGGCTCCTGTTCGGTTGTTGCGACGCGAAAAACTACTGGATTTCTTGCGACCAAATTTATTCAAAGACCAAATGAACTGATACAACTGATAAAAATGCTCAAAGGGCCAAAATGCCAAAATGAACAATAATCCTCATAAAATTGCTCATGCTACAAACTTTGAAAATGTTCAACAAACATGCAGGGAAGAAGCAATGTTC
>JAAUXT010128728.1_pt1 | contig 10434 bp, 11 predicted proteins | sample 7278171 | NCBI WGS metagenome assembly JAAUXT01 (sample SAMN14350112, study PRJNA611818) | marine sediment metagenome | isolation source: surface marine sediment (1.8m) | place: French Polynesia: Moorea | collected 2018-08 | reverse complement strand
TTGTTCCTCTACAACATACTCCAAGATGGTTAACTTTCATCAAGAAATGAGGTCAGGACACCCCAAAATGTGTTTTTCACCAAATCCAAGATGGCGGCCGCACCCTGTGACCTAGATACACCATTTTTGGTCAGCGCTGAGGGGGGGCCACTAGGGGTCTATGGTGCAAAGGGCATTGGTCTGTGATGTCTGGTTCAAAGCCTTAGCACCTACAAACAAACAAACAAACAAACAAACAAACAAAAAAAAAACTCAAAAAAAAAAATAAAATAAAATAAAATAAACCGACACGTCTGAAAACAATATTGTCCGAAAACTCGGCCAATAAAAAGCTTCCACGGGTGAGCGGCTTGCCGTGTGCATGGAGACATTACGTTTCGCTGGATTTTCAGCTGCAATGCAAGATTGCCTTCAAGCACTTTCACACGCAAAGCGCACTGATATTGCGTTGTGACGGGTTGCTTGTGCGTGTGTTGACTCCGAAACTTGGCGAGCGGACGAACGCTGCAAAGCATTCTTGTTGAAGACGAAAATGAATTGAATGTGGTTGTGTCGTTAGCATTGTTCGGTTTGTATCGCCGGACAGAGTTTTGTGAGGACATTACCCGGAAACGCCGAAACCAGGGGCTGCAATTGATTCAGTTTTATTGACAAAGCTAAATGGCTCCACCAAACACAAATATCTCCCAGGCTTTTTGCAGCCCGAAAAAAATTTACGAGAACATTGAGTCATTGTGATGAGAGCAAGAAGCGGAGCTGGGAAAGTGACGAAACTGCAGTGTAATGGACATTCCGGGAAACCAGGAGAATACCGGCAATTCCTATTCGCCCGGCCCCAGCTGACCAGGTTGGGGACAACACGTGTTGTGCCTCCTCTGTCGTCCACTCCAAGAAACCATTTTGCTGACAAGAGGCTTTGTTATCTTTTTTCCTCAAATGAAGCGTTAGTGCGCTGCGCCCATTCGCCCGAGGTAATGGAAAAGCGGTTCGTCTCCGCTGATTGGAACAATCTCCGAGAGCAGCGGGATCTTCGAGACCCAGACTCCTTTTGGGGGGGGGGGATCTTGGTCGGTGGAGCCTGGTCTCCATGCTCATGCCTGAGAAGGACGGAAACGAGGAACGCGGATTCCTGCAGGAGAAGGAGCCGTTGGCATGGTGATAGATCCAGAAGGCGGAACTGCACCGGAGAACCCAGCCATGAGTAATGCTGTGTCGTCAGCGACGACTCCGTGTGCGTCGAGATGTTTCAGAGAAGCTGTGACGTGCGGGGCCAATTCCCGCGGCAATGATTGCAGTTGTTTTCTTCTGATGTACATCGAACACAGAGAAGCTGTGGCTCCAGTCCGTGTTCATGTCCAGATGGATGGTTTGGTGCGGGGTCGCCCAACCGGTGCAGCCCTGGTGCCCGTGACACTTCATTTCAGCAAAATGCCTTTCTGTTCAAAACGAGGACGTGGTTTTACACTCCAAGTTCACATCAAACGTCGTGTGTCTTTGGCTGCACAGCTTTGATCACGAGCGAGTGTGTCATTGCACACGTGCTCCTTTATGAATCGAGCTGCCTTCAAAGATTCTGACGACGTGATCGGATGCCGCAGAACCTGCTTTCAGCGGCGCAGCCTTTTCACTTCACCTCGGTGCTCTGGTCCTTGTTCTTTCGTGGCAAGTGCCAGCACCGTCGAAGTATGTTTTGCGTCTCTTCCAAGCGAGAACGCACTTGATGCACAGATGTGGTTCGATGCTGCAGCCCTGAGCAGGAATAGACGGGTGACGTCTCTGCGCGTTACATCACCGTCACATGTGACATTTGATTTGTTGTGCTCCTCCACACGACGCTTCCTGGTTTGATGTACCTTCTGATGCAGCTGTCCCTTTCACGCAGAAAGTATGAAAAGCTTCATTTGGACCAACACCAGACATTCCTTTTGTTGGATGCCCATCAGCCCAGAAATTCCATTTGCTGGGTGAATGGAGAAATCAATCGCGAGCTTTCGTGAATGTGTTTTTGTTGAAATGAACAGAGACGGACCATCAGGGAATTGACAATATTTTTTAATGATTTCACATGTCTCTGGAGTGTTCGGCTGTTTGTCTTTCTGTGAGCTCAAGCAGAAAGTTGCTTCGCCTCGTCGGGTCGATGCATCCTGTGCGCACCTCGCGCTAATTGGCTGTTTGGATCGATCCGGCTGTTGGCGAAGAACAAACTGGAGGGAGTGAGGTGAATACGACGACATTCTCTTCAGCGTTGGGACTCCGAAAACGACCTCGGGGCTGCATTTTGCACCCACGACAACGGTCTTCCTCATGTTGGGACGACACTAAATTCTGAGCGAGCGGCTTTCATGTCGCACTGTTCTCTGACGTGTTTGACCTTTCACTTCCCTGACAGCGGAGGCGCTGATTCCCTTGAGCAGTCTGGCTCTAATCAATGCCTGTGTCTGGTGATAAGTTTCACGCAGTCCACTTTAGTCGATCACAGGCCCCAGCGAACGTGTGGTCCTCTTTCCTTTCCTTGTTGACGTCATCTGATCCAGTTTGGCCAGGACCGTGCATGGCCAAATCCATTGCGTGATTGCAGTGACTGGGACGGGTGATGTTCCTGTTGTGACAAATGTGATTCGGCGTGTGGACCCAGCGGAACGTGTGGCTGAAGTCGCAGGATTGGCGGACATGGAGTGGCCTGAAGTGGGGGTTTGTGGTCACATCGTGGTCTTGGGCACTGCTTGGTTCCATGCACGTTTGATTCAAAAGCGGCTGGCAGTGTTGTGAGGACGGAGACGCTTCCCAGCGCCACAGAGGGTGCGTTGTGTTGCGCTCCAACAGCCTCCTTGATGGGAACGTTGCTTGCCCGAGGCAGACCAGAAATTGCAGTCAAAACGAGAGGACTCATCTTTCATGTTTTGCGGATGGCCGCCAAATGGTTCTCAGTCGGAGGATCCAGGTCATCGTGATGGTTGTGCGGATTTTTGTCCACGTGTTTCTGAGAGGTGGCCAGGTGTAAGTGGTGCACTACGATTCAATAAGCAATCGAAAAAAAAACCAGGCGGCCGTTGCGATTCCAACGGTTTACGAGCTTCACTCGCTCGCTCTCCCTCGCTGCTTCCTTCTGGAGGCAGGTGCTTTTCTCCAAGGAATCTAATTGTCAGCAGCGGTTGCCTGGGGCGGCTGCAGAGCGGAAGCAGTTAGCCAGCGAGGAAGTGTCAGGACCAGGGCTCGGTGGGCTTATATTCTGCGCAGAGCATTCTGCTTCCCGTTCTGTGTGCGTGATTTCAGTTCAGTCTGCCGCGAAAAGAAATTCAAAGTTCAAGTGCGAGAGCGCAGTGTAGCGACCTATACTGCGTGGCCTGGAGGTCGGTACGCGATGTTGGAATGGTTCGCGGTAATTTACTCGCACAGAGTGGTCCGCTATCATCGTGAAAAAAAGAAGTTGACCATTGGATTGAAGTCACGCTGGACGCTCGTGTCGTGTTGCGTCTCACAACTGTTCATTTGACCTTGAGTTCTGAGGACAGGGTCCAGTGGAAAACCACGCAGTTAATGAAAACTTTTCATTTTTTATGTCATTTTTTGATGTGACGAGGAAAACAAAATCACGTGCTCTGAGGCAAAACGTCCATTCCAGGGACGTGTCAAGGTCGAGAGCAAACGTCCTAGAATTTTTCCGGTGGAGTTTCGCTGCACGGTTTTCAATTGTGACAGATCCCACTTGCAGCTCGACATCTTGAGAACTCTCCATCCACCCAGAATTGTGTACCACACCGCCGCACAACGATGATGAACGGCATGTTGTGTGAGGGGACAGTGTTCGCACGTTTCTTTTTCAAACCGCAGAGTGGTTCTTCGCCCTCTATGCAAGAGTGACGTTCTGGTCATTCTTCACGAGTACGCACAACACACAGCTCGTTTGCGTCAATTTCTGTGCAAACATCCATCTCACATTCTTCACAAAAGTTCCGCAGTTTGCGTCACGGAGAGAAATGGAGCCCAATTGCCGCAGCCGGACAAGTCTGTGAGCAAACAAGTGGATCCTGCCCCCAATCAGCCCGGTAATGTCATTGGCTCCGGAGGGAGGACGCTCCTCGCGGAAATACTGAGCAAGAGAAAGATGGAGTTTGCTCTTGTGTTGACAAACACGGCTTCCCTCCGTGCCACCTTAATTAGAACCGCTGAAGTGGGCTTGTCAAATTAATTATGCCCTGCCAGAGAGATAATTGCAGTGTTTTCCTTGCTTCGGTGCCGCATTGGTGTGTTCGTATGTTCTTTGCACGCGCTGACTTGATGAGGCGTCGCCACGCGTCTCCAATCGCTTTGATGTGGACCGTATCCAATCCACCGAGGATTCACACAAAAACAGACCTTGTGCTGAGAACGATTCTTGAAAAATGCAGTTTTGGTTGTGTGCAGTGAGGTTTCCACTCATTCTTCCACCGCTGTGGGAGAAAAACATAGAACCTGGAACTGCACTGACCCGCACCTGAACTGCACGGTTCTGTGCCGTTCTGTGCGGTTCATGCGGTGGGAGTACCAGCGCCCTCTGATGACCTTGAAAAACAACACATTTTTGCTGGAAAATGGCCAGGTCACCGGTGTCTGCACAGCTAAGTGTTCTTGTTCCGTTGTCTGCTTTCAGGAATTCGTGCCTTTGCTAGCAGTTTTGCTGACTACGAGTTGACGTCGAAAACGGACAGCTACATATTGATGCACATGGAGGAGATCGTGAAGGGACCACAGAGCAAGAACCTGCCGTATTTACAAGTTGATGTTTTCGGTAAGTTCTCAAGAATCCGTTTCTTACGTCACTGACACCAGGATCAACCAAATGAACTTTCAACGCGCGTGGCCGACTGTTGTGTCCGTCAGATACCCCGCCCCGGTCCAGGGTCCAGGGGGATCTTGGGAGCTGAGGAGTTTTTCTTCCCCGAAGACATTATCATCAGCCACACAGACCCCCCCCCCCCGACCCGCTGTGCTGTGGACAAAGGGAATACAGGAGCGCGAGTCTGTGTTGTTCACAAGTTTGCCAAAGCTTGGAGGCAGTAGAGAGCCCCCTGACCACTTTAGAGGGAGGACTTACCGTACCGGTAATTTCTGCCAAAACATTCCAGGCAGTGATCACCCCTAATCATGAGTGATCACCATGTGAGTGACCACCAATTGAAGGTTCTTGATCATTGGCCGCAGTGGGAGAGTTTAGTCTACGGGTTTGGTTCCACGTTGAGAATCTCAGTTTGCGTAACCAACAGCAGTTTGTCCTTGGCGTGACATGGCGTAATTCACTGAGAACTGCGCATTTAATTTCCTTTGAATCACGGAAAAAAATTCACCTTCGGGCGGATTAGATCAAAAATGTTTCTCGTCCTCTGGCAAAGCCAAAGCTACTTTCCCGCCATTTGCAATCTGGTCCGCTGCACGAATCTGGGGATTGACGGTGACGAGTGTCGCTTCCGCTGCAGGGTTTGAGAACAATGAGCTGAAGGAAGAAAGTGCCAAACATCTGTGCAAGATGATCGTGGAGTGGGTGGACGGAGCCTGTCTCGACCAGGAGCTGGACGACATTCTCAAGCAGGTGAGCCAACTCTGAGGGGGCGTGCTCGGTGTGAGGGGGGAACTGCTTAAAAATGCACCTGGTGCAGCTATTATCAAGTTTAGAGTTTGTTTTGGAACAGACACATATTTGACGCGTGTAGTCGTGATCTCTGCTTTGGAAACAGAATGATCGCTGTCAACATGACACCGGGAAAGGTGGTGTCCATTTGCTACATTGCTTCCTGTCATTCATAGCGACGCCTGGGTGTCAGGTGGAACTTTCCAATTGAGTGAGAGCAGAGTGGGAGGTAGAGACTGTCACAGGATCAAAGCAAGTGTGTGAGCCTGGTCCTGAATGGAAACCTCAGGTTGCTTGCACATTGGGAGTTCGTACCTGCGGTTTCTCGGAAAGGGGCATCAAATGAAAGCGACGTTGGTCTGTGCTGCAGCTGCAGGCGCTGTACCTGAGCGAGGAGAACGTGCTGCTGCACTGCGGTGACCTGGACGATGACGAGGCGCGGCGGCAACACGACGTCGTCAAGGACCACAAGAAGGCGGCCATGAAGAAGCGCCAGGTACCAGCGTCCGTCCGTGCAGGACGCGAGCGCCGCCCTCACGTTCACTTTTCTGACGTGCGAGTGTCGCTATGTGACACTGGGGGGCGCGCGCCCTGTGTGAATCTGGTCTTACAGAACAAGGTGAAGGCCAGGAGCCCAGCAGCCCCTGGAGACCGGTGGAGTGGAGTGGTAAGCGCCGCTGGTTGTTTGGTGTTGCGATGCGTGTGCAGCAACCGTGTGTGCCGCTGCAGTTGTGGGGTGTATGAAGAGCGAGAGGCTTTTCAGTCCCTGTGTGCAGTGAGAGCCCCTCTTTGTTGAAGCGCTTGCTGCCATTCCCGTACTAATGCGAGTCCACTTGTTCTCTGATTGGCACTCAGGTGAACCGAGGCGGGGAGCTGAGGGCCGCAGTCGACGGAGCGACGGCGCTCGGAGCCGGCGATGCTTCAGATGTAAGAACCCGCCCTCGCCCGGTGACGCGTGGTCTCGGGGCGCGCTTCGAATCAGAGGATAATTTCCGTCCTGTAGTGTAGCTCTGCTCAGTGATGATCGCACATTTCCTTGATTGCCAGGTGATAGTGGAAGCTGGGGAAATGGTGCGAATTTTGGGGTTGATTGCTGGGTTCGTTGCGTGTGTAGTTAAGTTTGTTGTCGGTACAAGAGCAGCCAAGGTGAGAGCAAGTCAATGAGCAGTCTTTAGTTTCTTGGTGAAATCAATGCACAAACCAACGTAGCTGTAGTGCCCCAAATCTTGCTTTGGTGAGGTGTAGATCCACTGTCCTTTGTGAGGTGAACTCACAGACGGTCGTCAAATAGCTTTCGCTGGTCACTAACGAAGCTGTGTACACTAACCCTTGTTAGGTCTCTGTGGTTCAGGTTTACAAAAAGACGACGCAGGTGCGTTGAGTAAAGAATGATCCTTCTCCGCCCCGGTTCATGTTTCCTTCCCTGCTCCGAAACCACGGAAATCCTGCTCTGTAACAGGATCCACTCGGAGAGTTGTCACACCTGGTGTGCGTGCGGACGTGTGTGTACAGGCATTCTCAATTGGCACGTTCGCTTCTTTGTATTGATTCCGCACGTCTTGCGTTGGCTTGCAACATGAAAGTGAAGGTCGCGATGACTGAGAACATTCTCATTGCCGCTGTTGTTAAAATTTTAGCAGCTGCTGCACCCTGATGGAGAGCCGCTGTTGTGTAGTGGGCATTACGTCTGTGAGCTTCGAGAGACACCACGATATCGGACTCTGTGCTGAGTGCCCAGAGGTGTTCTGGTGAAAGTCCACCAGAACCCCCCCCCTTCCCGGGGCTGGGCACACACAGAGCGTCACCTCACAAAAATTGACTCTCAATGACGTATCATTAGGATTGCCATTGACACTCAATGGTATTCCACTGGGACAAAGGAATTAAATTCAACTTAACAAAGAAAGTAGTGTTCAATCTTTCATTTGATCTTTCCTGTCTTTCTTTCACCAGCAGCCTTTCACTTGTTTTTCATTCCTGAAAGAGCAGTTCAAAAAAAGGCAAATATATATCATTCCTGAAAGCACGTCCTTGAGGGTCAGTGATGCGTCTTGTGACGTTCTGTGTGCGCATAGCACAAGTCGTGTGCGGACAACTTTGGTTCTTTGGTCCAGAGGTCTCAAGGACAAAATTTGGTGTTGGGGGAGAGTCGTTGTCTTCGTTGTTTACAAAGCTTCAACTGTGGAAATTTGTCTGCTGGGCTGCGGGGTGAACAACTTCGAGTGGAGAGGCTTTCAACGCTTTGCGTTCTTGTTCTGCCAGTTCGTTTGGCATTTGTCCGGATCGTTGGACAGAGCTTCGGTTTCTTAGTGTTCGTCACTGGTTCCCCTGTTTTCCGAAGTCAATGGTGACGTGCTGTCAGTCCGCCCAGGACTTTTTCTTCAGCTTTTACCAATCAAATAACACCAGGCTGTCTGTTCCCCGTTGTGATCCCTCCCCAACGAATTGTGTTTGGTGTCAGTCAGTTTCGATCATCAGATACACGCCATGATTCCTCGAGTGAGATGCCGAAAATTCAGTGTGTCTGAAGACGCAGTTAGTTTGAAAAGAAGGCAGGGGGCGAGACGTGTGGTTCTTCATGGCTGGTTTTCTGTTGCAGCACATGGTAAGTCGTTCTGTGTTGACGAGAGTTGAGCGACGCAGCCAGGGCAGGGCGGCTGCGCATTCGTGACCCATTAGACCCTCATTACGGCCGCAGATCAATCAGTGACAGTAATTACTGCCGGGCGCACGTCGCGTCAACAACGCAGAGAAACCACGTCTTGAGAAGCTTCCTGTCCTGGCTGCGACTGCAGTTCCACTTCTCTCCTTTATTTCGTTACATTACCAGGATGTTTATCCATTGACCGTTTGTTGGTTGCTTTGCATTGTTACATTCTGGTTACTTTCCCCACGAATGGTGTGGTAATGCATTTGTTCATCATCATGGTTTCAACACGAGTGTTCGTGAATATTCTTTCAGTTCCGTCCCACAGTTTTGAAGCGGATCACAACGTTTAACAAGCAACAAGACAAACCGTGACAGTGACGACCGAGCGAGCGAGCGCCCAAATTTGTCTTTCAATGTAGTTTGAAGTAAAATAGCTGACGGGTGGACGGAAGGCACCGGCGCAGGAGTCGAGTACGGAACAATCCTTGTTTGAGCATTTGGTACATATGACTACACTACTTTTGAAACTCAGTTGGGAATGACTTTGCACGTGTGAGTACAAACGTCTGTACGCACCTTTTCTGCCCCTGCTGTGTATGTTTTCAGGGTCAGTTCTACTTGCAGGTCAGCATCATTCCGAAGGAATCAGTGTCCTTGATTAAACGTATAATTTCAGGTTGAATAATTTTGCTATTCAGGTTTTTCTTTGAACCTGTCAGTATCGTTTCACTTCGATTGGTTTGGTCACAAGGGTTTTTGGTTTGTGTGTCGAGTCGGTCTGACCGGGGCGTGCGGCATCTGATTGCAGAGGTCGAGCGGCAAGGTGAGTGGCGCCGTGTCGCCGGTCCACTCGGCGTCGTCTATCTCGAGCTCGACCAACGGGTCGCTGCGCAGGACGCCGTCCACGCAGTCGATGGACTTGAACTCGCGCGAGTGGAACGTCATCTCGTGCAGAATGCTCGGAGGTGAGACAGCTTCGTGCTTTTCCTTCCTGCGACAGATCATGTCGAAGAAGTGAACTCGAAAGCCCCTTCAGTGGAGACATCTTCATTCATCTAACCGTATCCGCTGTTGTCTGAAGAGTACTGCGATGAAAGTTAATTCTGCGGAAAATGAAAGTAATCATTTCCGTAGGATTTCAAACATTATATTCGCTGGTTCTCCTGCTTGACGAGTTGAGCGTATGTCGGTTGCAGAAAAGCAGTGTCAGTGCTACGCGGTCCTCGACAACCGGCTCGTTATGATGTCTGTGAACGTGCGGGCGCCGGAGGGCGACGCGACGCAGCCGGAGCAACTCAGCGTCTCGAGCTCCGCCGAGGCGTCCCCTGGTGAGAGAAGCGCTGCCGTCAGGGGGAGCTCGCGCGTCATCAGAGCATCACGGGCAGAGACTGTGCGCTTGCGTCTCGCAGTGTGTTTTGGACGTACCACACACGATTGTTAGACTGGCGAATCTTGTTTGGTGTAAGTTTCCTGTGTCAGATGGTAGTTTTGCTTGCAGCGAACGTGAGTCCGCGTCTGAACGGCGTGTCGGAGAAGCAGCGCTTCCTGACGCCGCTCGCCGCGATGCTGACGCCGCGCTGCGGAGTCGGCGCCGCCGAGCTCGACGGGAAACTCATCGCTATAGGTGAGCGCTGCCCCAGCCTGGCGTGAGGCCGTCCCGTCTGATGTTCTTTGTCGAAAGTCTCTCTGGGCGAGAGGACCCACAGAAAAACACTTTGGCGGTGGGAATTTGTCAGAGCAAATTTGAAAAAAAGTAGTACCAGGAACGGCGCCTCAGTCTTTTGACTGCAAGTGTTCATGCGCTGTCTTGCAGGTGGGTATAACAGAGGCGAGTGCCTGGACAGCGTGGAGAGTTTCGACATCGCGTCGAACAAGTGGACCCCGATGGCGCCGATGCTGAACCCACGCGGCCGCTTCGACGCGTCGCACATGCAGGGGAAGCTGTTCGCCTGCGGCGGGTCCAACGGACAGGAGGAGCTCAGGACCGTGGAATGCTACAACGCGGCCACACAGGCGTGGGAGCCGCTGCCCGACATGGCGTCGCGGCGCTCGAGCGCAGGTGCGTCGTCTGGGGGGGGGGGGGGGGGTCTGCTTTACCTGGGAACCGCCAGGGTGCAGCGGGGCAGTGACCAAATACATTTTGACAATCTGAAGTTGAAAAAGTTGGGTTAGAAATGGG
>JAAUXT010014500.1_pt1 | contig 10434 bp, 23 predicted proteins | sample 7278171 | NCBI WGS metagenome assembly JAAUXT01 (sample SAMN14350112, study PRJNA611818) | marine sediment metagenome | isolation source: surface marine sediment (1.8m) | place: French Polynesia: Moorea | collected 2018-08 | reverse complement strand
CCCCCCCCCCCCCCCACCCCCCCCCCCCCCCCCCCACCCACCATGCCCCCCGCCCACCCGCTAGCCATGTGCACCGTCTACCAACCATGCCGCCGGCCACGAGGCTGCGTTGTGTCCAGTCTACTCACCATGCAGCCGGCCCAGAGGCAGGCCTGGTGTCCAGTCTACTCACCATGCAGCCAGTCCAGAGGCAGGCTGGTGTCCAGTCTACTCACCATGCAGCTGGTCCAGAGGCAGGCCTGGTCTCCAGTTTACTCACCATGCAGCCGGTCCAGAGGCAGGCCTGGTCTCGAGTTTACTCACCATGCAGCCAGTCCAGAGGCAGGCCTGGTGTCCAGTCTACTCACCATGCAGCCAGCCCAGAGGCAGGTCTGGTGTCCAGTCTACTCACCATACAGCCGGTCCAGAGGCAGGCCATGCGGTCGGGCAGCTCGGGGATCATGTTGCGACTCGTCGTGTCCACTGTGCATGCCTGCAGCCCGCGTTGCTATGAGAAGGAAAATCAGAGAGACGCCGCTGAACCGACCAACCATGCGTGACACACAGGGGTCTGTCGTGACGTTTCAAACACGCGCTGTGTGCTCCCAACCCCACACAAGCCAAACTGTGGCCCCTGCCTCACCCCCAAAAACCCCACAGAGGACAAGCCATGGCCCTGCCCCGCCCTTCCCCCCCCTACACACGTAGAGATCGAGCTCTGGACGGTCCCTTCACCGCTGCCCCTCCCCCAACCACCGAGCCATGACACACCCCCGCGTCACCCACCTCAGCGAAGGTGCGTCCGACGCTCTTGATCTTGGTGTGGAAGGCGTGGAAGTAGACGTGTCGCATCAGCTCGAGGAAGTCGGACCCCATCTCGTGACCGCACTCCCGCCACAAGCACTGCAGACTCGTCGCGCTCTCTGGTGGCGAGGAGCAGAATATGAGTTTTGAGGACTTCTACTGGTGGTGCACTCGTTTATCGGGCCTCGTGTACACTATCAGCTTGAAAAGTTGCTGGACAGAAGGGATGGCAATGGTCTCCACTGTGCGCGCGCGTGTGTGTGTGTGTTGGCAGTTGAGATGTACTGATGTGGACAACGCACCTGGGTTTTGCTCGAAGCTGGACTTCATGACGTCCTCCAGGTGGCGCGTCACGTGACTGACGAAGCTGCGCATGTCGCTGTGCGCGTCTGCGCAGTCGCTCCACTCGCACTGCAGCTCCAGCTGAACCTGCGGGGGCAAGAGACGCGTCACCACACAGGAAGCTTCGGATGGAAAACACACAAACCCAAACACACACCGCAGTACAATTCGGTTCCGCGCTGATGAAGTGCGACACGACTGCCGGGAAACACACCCTGCGTGCGCGCGCACAGACAGACAGAAGGCGCGTGAACACACCACACACACATACTGCGGTACTCCCACACTGAGACAGACACACCTTCCAGCACACACACACACACACACACACTGCTTCACTCACGTTGTGCCGGACGACCACTGGTTTCTGTCTCGCATTTTTGCGCGTGGGGGAACGTTTAGGCATCCTCCAGGAGCCTCAAACCTCTCACAGTCTCCCCAGCCTCCTGTCAATCAGATCAAGTCGCAAGTTTAGCTCTGAGAAAGGCACACGTGTCTCAATGAGTTTTTGTCAACGCGTGATCAGGAGAAAGTTCTGTTTTCCCTCCAAAATGTTTGGTGGGTTCAGAAAGGAAAGCCATTTTCCCCTGGTTGAAACTCACCACTACACTCACACCTACACCACTGCAATCTGAACAGTTTTCTCTTTCGTTCTCACTCAAAAATCTTCATAAGGATCGGTACAACTTCACATGGACACGAAATTATCAGTCTCCCCAAATTTCTCCCACCAAAATGTCGTCTGCTCTTTTATCCCGCACAAAAATCAACACAACTTTTTTCTGTTCCATTTGCTGCAAAATTCAGACAAGATTTCGTTCGTAAAATTGTCAAAACATGAACTAAAGTTTCTGAGCTGAAATGCTATTTTGATCTGAGGAAATGGAGGGGAAATTTTGACTTTTAAATATTCGCTGCGGACTGAACTTTTTCCACGGTGCAGTGACCCGGCGTCGCAGAAGCGGAGAAAACATGATTTCTCTCAAATTTCTGTCACTTTTAGGACTGTTTCTGTCATGTGCGACTCAAGTGGAGTCGGAGGACATTTTGGGATGCGGAGGGTTTGTGAAATCTGAGGTGGACATCAACTTTTCGATGGTTGAGGTGAGTGCCCTGTCGAGGCGTGCAGACTCCACTGCGAATGCAGAAAATTTCTGGAACTTCCGCTGAAATTGTGCCTTTTGAGGCTGTTGGATTGTGCCTTGGTTTGCGAGAAATGTGCTGGTCTGTGTTCTGTGTCAATTCTAGGAATACAGTGGCAAAGGAAGCTGAATGTTTAGTGAGCGATAATAGGGGAACAGGATCCTCTCTCAAAGTTGTGCCCTGATTTGCTTGACTTTGAATGGACCTGTTGAGAGAATTTATTTACGGCCTTGATGCCACACAAATGCCCTGATCTTCAACAAATGGATTTGTGTGCCCTCTTTCCCATTTCACAAAACACACCACAACCTTCAGGTTTTCACTCTTTGAGTCGCGTTGGTTTCAGATAAAACTGTACACGAAGCAGGGCAGTCTCAAGTACCAGACTGACTGCGCGCCCAACAACGGCTACTACATGATTCCGGTGTACGACAAGGGCGAGTACGTGCTCAAGGTGGAGCCACCGCCCGGCTGGACGTTCGGTGAGTGGCGCCCCCTCTCGTATGTGACGTTCTCACCTGTCAACTGCGATTCATACTGGACGGACCCGGTCACTTGCGTTGAAATCTCAGTCTGGGCCGCAGTACCGTTTATATCGGGTGATCAAGTGGATATGCTGAGTGTCACGTTGCTACGTGTTTCTAAGCTGTCACGTGTGTGGTGCGCACGTGTTTCAGATCCGACGAGCGTGGAGATCAACATTGACGGCAAGACGGACCAGTGCAGCCGTGGAGAGGACATCAACTTCCAGTTCACAGGCTTCGGGCTCGTCGGCACGGTACGTGCAGCGACAACTGGTGTCAAGCGGAAGTGTTGACGTCATCACGTGACTAGTTCGGCACCTGTTTCCAACGAACGGGTTCAAACTCGTTGTATCCATGGAAACAGCCACTAAGTCAAGCTGGTGGTGTGTTTTGTCTGTTGCGTGCAGTTCGGTCCAGACTCTCGTATGAAATTGAGTGAACGTCAGGCCTCTGACCATTGCGAGTTCATCCCAACTTCACAGATGGATTTGTAAGAAAAGGAGGGAAAAGAACCGGGTGCGATGCTTACGTCACGTCAGATCACGTGATGCGACACATGCAACGCACCCCACATGTGGAACTGAAACTAAAACCTTTTTGGGTGGGTGGGGACCTGAAAACTCTGCAACTGACCCTTTCTCATCAGGGACAGATCCGGGTTGGTCCAGCCCCCCCTCCCCTCTCATGTCCAGCTTTTCTGTTGCCTGCCAACAATTCAGCTTGACGATCGTACATCAAGCCAATTCTTGCTGAACACGGCAGTGCATTTCCACACTCGATGAAGTGCCCCATTCTTCACTTCCACAGGTCAGTTCTGATCTCTACTTTTTCCCTGCAGGTCATGACTTCCAAACCTTTCTTCCCTGCAGGTGATCAGTTTTGGTCAAAAGGAGGGACCTCCCGGTGTTACCTTGACCCTGAAGAAGCACGGCTCGACGACGCCGCTCCAGACGACCGTCACGGCCCCTGGCGGCGACTTCCTCTTCGAGAAAGTACTTCCGGGAGACTACGTGGTGACGGCGTCGCACGAACGCTGGGAGTTTGACATCGTGAGTGGCGCCGCCGTGGGCGCGTTCGATTTGTTTTGACTGGTGTCGGCGTGGCGTCCGCACGAATCTGCGTTGTGTGTCAGACGCAACGCGGCTTTTCTTGGGCGAATATTGCTGACTGGGGAAGAATCTCGAGATGTTTGTGGACGTGTGTTTGGGACAAGTATTTGGCACCAGCGTGGATGCTCACAGTCCCTGCAGTTGACAACTACCCTGCGTTTCCATACGTGTCTTCACCGTTATATGCGCGTGCGCAGTGGTTCACGAGAGTCAGTGGCGACACCTGTGGTGGATCCCAGCCTCGGGAACCCGTTGTCTGGGCGCACGTGACCTGGCCACGTGGTTCTCAGACTGACAAACTGAAGTCCTCTGACCATTGCAAGTTCATCACAGCTTCACAGATGGATTTGTAAGAAAAGGAGGGAAAAGAACCGGATGCTGATGTATTTGTTGCATTCACTACACAATGTGACGTTCGATGCATCCAACACACACGGCTTATTTCGCCCACATTCGTGTTCATACCCAACAGACTCGCGTTGTTGGAGGAAAAGGGACCAACCCCGTCATTCTTCGTTCACATTGCCCCACCATGTGTTGGCGTCACGAAAATTGTTTCATTGTACTTTTCTGCCACCCAAGAAACCACCTGACAAACTGTCTCGGACTCTCGGGTTTGTTGATGTCAGATGACAATTTTTGCCATTTGCATTCCCAAATCTCAGGATCCAAAATTCATCACTTTTGAGTGCAAACAAACGTGCACTCATATCGCACGTGTGTTCGTCAGTGTTTTTGGCCGGCCGCCAGTGCTACACGATGGTAACAGCCTCTGCCGACGTGTAGTGCGTTTGTTCACAAGACAGCGCCATCACTGTAAAATGTCTCAGCCAATGAGTGGCATCCTGTGCATAAAACGTGAGAACTGTGGTATTTTCAGCGGGAGGTGATCGTGCAGGTGGGAAAGGAGACGGGGAACGCCGGTAACATCCTGTCCGTGCTCGGCTTCGACGTCCAGGTGCGTACGTCGCGCTGAACCACGCGTTGCGACGGGTCCCGTCTCTCACTCCATTTCCGTACCCGTTTCCGTCTGAACATGTGTTCACTTGACGCAGCTCAACTTTTTTGTGGGACCGCCTTCCATGAAGGACGTGCTCTCCAAATTCACCCTCAGTATTGGGTGTCAAGATGGCATGTGACACACAGCTGAATTTTTAAATTTCCACTCATGTTGCCGTAGGAGCGCTGTGACGTCATGCAGATCAATAGACGCTGCGTTATGACGCGTGACGTGTTATTTGCAGGGTCAGGTGTTCAGCGAGGGCGAGGGAGTCAAGGGCGTCAACTTCGTCCTGTTCTCAGACGAGAAGAAGGCCAACGTGAGTTTCCTTCTCCTTCACAAACGCACGCAGGCAGAACACACACGCACACCACAGCACAGCAGGTATGTCCGCACCACACACACACACACACACACAAACACATCACAGTAGGTACATGCGCGCCACACACACACACACACACACACACACACATTGACAGCCCATATCTGCATCTTCCATCTGTTGATATGCCATTGCAACGTGAAGCCAGAGACGCGTACACGCACACGAACAGCCACGACACAACATGCAATGGTCTTCTCTTGTGTTGTCGAATGTGTGTCGCAGGGTGTGTGTGCACGTGTACCGGTATGTTGTGTGCAAGAAAATATCGTGTGAAGCGAATGGAATTTCTACAAGCCTCTGACCATTGCAAGTTCATCGCAGCTTCACAGATGGATTTGTAAGAAAAGGAGGGAAAAGAACCGGGTGCGATGCTGACGTCGCGTCTCATCACGTGATGCGGCACATGCGACACACCCGACATGTGGAACTGAAACAGTCTGTGGTATCACACGACGTGATACGGTTTATTCCAATGCACCCTACACACCAAGGCACACACACACACGCACACACAAACACACACACACACACAAACACACACACACACACACACACGCGCGCGTCTCTCTCTCTCCCACAGCTCCTGTGCGACCACAGCCCCCTCCCCGGGTTCCAGCTGAAGGACGGACTCACAGAAATCCTCTGCTTCGTCCCGTCTGACGAGAAGGGAAACTTCAAGTTCCCCGCGCTGCCCAGCGGAAACTACAAACTCGTGAGTTCTCGCACTTCCGGTGTCGTGAGTACTCGCGATGCCCTCTGGTGGTCACCTTGATGTGGTCCAGTTTACTGCGCGACAAGTCACTCCAATGAATGAATTCGATTCAGAATGCTCTTTTCTGCACAATGGCATCCCGTCGCAGCTGTGTTCGAAAAAATGTTTGTTTGGTAACGAACGCGTCGTGCGTTGCGTCTCTGCCACTTCTGTGCTGTGACATGAACGAGGCGTCAATCGCCTTGACGTAGCGTGCGTGGCGTCATCTGGGCGATAATTGGTGCAGATCCACACGTGTCACCGTCTCCTGCGCAGGTTCCGTACTACAAGGGCGAGCACGTGGCGTTCGACATCGTGCCCCCTCTGGTGGAGTTCAGCGTGCAGCAGGAGTCGGTCCGCATCGAGGAGCCCTTCAGGGTCGCGGGCTTCTCCGTCTATGGCAAGGTCGTCAACAAGGTCGGGGTGAGTACGGGGAGGTCAACAAGGTCAGGGTGATCACGGGAAGGTCAACAAGGTCAGGGTGAGAAGAGGGAGGTCAACAAGGTCGCGATGAGTACAGGGAGGTCAACAAGGGCACGGTGAGCACAGCAAGGTCAAGGCAGCTGTGAGTGCAGCAAGGTTAAGGTGGCGGTCACTGGCATCCCTGAAAAGGTCGCTGGGGGAGTCGGACGCAGAAGGGATCCTCCTCTGAGCGATACCAGTCACCACGTATGTCTGAGCGATAATGAACTTGCATTTTTCCCAGGGTCGCGGTATCCCGAACGCGGTGATCTCAGTGAACGGGCGGGAGCTCGGGGAGTCTGACGGTGACGGGATCTACCACCTGTTCGGGATGAAGACGGGGCACTACGAGTTGAGCGCCGCCGCGCCGCGCGTCGGGTTCGACGGGACCAAGGTCAAGATCACGCCCAACACGCCGCGCCTCCCGGACCTCGTGGCGTCCAGGTGCGTGTCAAGCAGCGGGTCGCAGGGAAGAGCGTGCAGCAGGGCGATGGGCGTGGTGCAGGGTGCAGGGCTTGGAGTGAGGCACATTGCGGCAGGCGTGGTGCCTGCGGTGTTGCAGGGCGAAGGGCAGGGTGCAGGGGAGGGTACGCAGTGAGGTGTGGCGGGTGTAGTACGGCACAGGGGGTGTGGGCGTGTAGGGCATGCAGCAGCGGGGCGAACTGCGTTTCTGCAAGGGGAGATCCAGGACTTGATCAAGAACGGAAGCACGATGCTCCCCCCCCCCGCGAGTGGCGTTCATCTTCAAAAAGTGGGGAAGTAAAGCACCTTTGGGTTGCAAGTTTGTGCGGGAAATATTTTGCAGTTGGGGGTGGGCTTTTGAGCGGTAGAGCCCTGGACGACGTCACAGGCCCACTTGCTGTGTCCCTCAGGTTCAGCCTGTGCGGCCGCATCGTGTTAGATAAGCTGCTGGAGGGTTGAGCGATAATGGAGCAATGTTACCACGGGTCTCACACAGGTTCAGTCTGTGCGGGCGCATCGTGATAGAGAAGCTGCCGGAGGGTCTGAGTTACGCATCGCCGCAGCGCCAGGTGACGCTGCACCCAAAGAGACAGCCCGATGACGTCACGACGCTCACCTCGGACAACCTCGGCGCCTTCTGCGCAGACGTGAAGCCGGGCACGTACGTGCTCAAGGTGAGTGCGCGCGCATGCGCGGTGTGTGTGTGCGTTTGTGTGTGTGTGTGTGTGTTAGTGCGCGTTTCTCGTGTGCACGCTCTTGTGTGCGTGCATCTCTGTACACGTGTGCGTGTTTGTGCGTATCTTGGCCTCAGTGATGGAATTGCCACAGTTACGACATCAGTGGAACATTCCATATCACTGAAAGTCGTCATTGTGTTGGACGCACGTTTCAGGTTTCGCTTGTCAAGGATCCAGCTCCGTGTGCGCTGTTACAGGTGGTCACGGTTGCACGAGTCAAACGGAAATCCTTGGCTCCAGCAGGGCATGCTTCATCGTGTGGGCATGCCATGTTTCATGTTGCCGAACCTCGCTGTTGTTACAGGCGGTGGTGGGAGAGCACGAGCTGAAGGCCGGGCTGAAGCTGGCGCCGCCCGAGAAGGAGGCCACCGTCGTGGACGAGCCCGTCTCAGGGCTCATCTTCTCCCAGTTCCGCGCCACAGTTGCCGGAACCATCACATGCCTCGGTGAGTGTGCCTTGAGGGCCGTGTGTGTGTGTGTGTGTGTGTGTGTGTGTTCCGTGTGCGGGCGTCCCTCGGTGATTGGCCAGGCTGCCTCGAGGGCGGTGTGTGTGTGTGTGTGTGCATGCGTGTGTTCCGTGTGTGTGTGTGTGTTGTGTGTGGACGTATGTGTATCTGTGCTGACACGCGGGTCCTTGCTTCATGCAGTGAGCAAGGAACAACACACCGCGGGGTTACAGACAATCCCCCAACCCTCCATTCGGGTGGCAGGTGTGACATCCACACACACCCACGCACACACATCTTGAGGACATTTTATCTTGTACCCATCAGGTTTGATGCGTCCAAATTTTCCCCAGCATGCACAGTTGCGAAACATGTGCACGTGGTTGTGACCCCTCGTTTTCCTGCATGTCCAGAGAAGTGCGGACCGCTGCAGCTGAGCCTGGCTCCGGTGGGACGCGCCGAGGACAGACAACTCGCCCAGAGCGTCGACGGTCCCAAGGGCGCGACCTTCACCTTCAGCGACGTGATGCCGGGCAAATACAAAGGTACGGGCCGCACAGGCGCGTGGGTCAGGGGTGCGTGTGCACGCCCACACACATGCGCGCACACACGCACAGAAACACGTTTGCACGCACACACACACACACACACACAAACACACACACCTTACAGTGAGTGCTTTAGGAGGAGTGGTGTACACGCATACACAGACTCACGCACACACATACAGATAGACGTACACACACATGCACACACATACACATGCACACACACACACACACACACAACTTCTCTTCACAGTGAGCCTGCCGCATGAGGTGTGGTGCACACATGCGTGCTCTCTCTCTCTCACACACACACAAGCACACACATACATACACACACACACACACGTCGTCTCTTCGCAGTGAGCCTGCTGCAGGAGTGGTGCACGCACACAAGCACACACACACACACACACACACACACACACCGGTTCTCTCCTTGCAGTGAGCCTGCTGCAGGAGGAGTGGTGCTGGAAGGAGAAGACCCTGGAGCTCGAGGTGCTGGACCGGGACGTGAAGGACGTGACCTTCACCCAGTCCGGATACATCCTCTCCTGCAGCCTCTCCCACGACATCACCCTGGTGCGCTGCATTCATTCATTCATTCATTCATTCATTCATTCATTCATTCATTCATTCATTCATTGTACGAAGTCCCTTTAGGGCGAAGCACCATGTGGCAGTGCAGTATATGGCAGGTTAGATCAAATGTCCCCTGCCCCCTCCCCCTGCCCGCCGGACCCCCCTTCCCCCACTGGACCCCCTCCACCCACTAGACCCCCCTCCCCCACTGGACCCCCCCAGACAGCATGACTGGTGGAGGACACGGAGGACAAGGAAGAATTGTGAACAAGGAAGAATCGACGACATTACCGGCAAGGGACTTCACACTGCAGTTGCCTTGAGCACTGCTTCTTGTTCATTCATTCATTGTTGACCCTTCTGTTATGAAACATGTCTCCCTTTCCCAATCGTGACCCGGCTTTGTGTGCAACGGTCCCCAACCTCTGACTGAACATAGCAATCCCCGACGGACGCACTTCTCAGCACTGTCAAGCATCCTTGTTCACTCAGAACTGCGCTTGGGCCTCCCACAGTGTTCAGCGCCCCCGACGCGCGACTCAGGACTGTCAAGCATCCTTGTTTTCTTTCCCTGCAGAACTTCGCACAGGAGAACAAGCCTGGGAACGTGGGGTCGTTCAGCCTCACCAAGGGCGTCAACAAGTTCTGCCTCGCGCAACCCGGCGTCTACAAACTGACCCTGGACTCGTGCCACCAGTTCGAGCAGGACATCTACAGATACGACACGTGAGAGGGGTTGTGTGTGTGTGTGTGTGTGTGTGTGTGTGTGTGTGTGTGTGTGTGTGCGTGCGTGTGTGTGCGTGTGTGTGTGGTGCGTGCGTGTGTGTGCGTGCGTGCGTGTGTGTGCGTGCGTGCGTGTGTCTACAAGCTGACCCTCTATTCATGCCACCAGTTCGAGCAGGACAACTACAGATATGACACGTGAGGGCTCTGTGTGTGTGGTGTGTGTGTGTGTGAGAGAGAGAGAGGGGGGGAAGAAAGAGAGAGAGATGGAGGGAGAGAGCAGAGATAGAGTGTGTGTGTGTGTGTAGGTGTGCGTGTGTGTGTGCGTGCGTGCGTGCGTGTGTCTACAAGCTGACCTTCTATTCATGCCACCAGTTCGAGCAGGACAACTACAGATATGACACGTGAGGGCTCTGTGTGTGTGGTGTGTGTGTGTG
>JAAUXT010007396.1_pt1 | contig 10436 bp, 10 predicted proteins | sample 7278171 | NCBI WGS metagenome assembly JAAUXT01 (sample SAMN14350112, study PRJNA611818) | marine sediment metagenome | isolation source: surface marine sediment (1.8m) | place: French Polynesia: Moorea | collected 2018-08 | reverse complement strand
TCTCTCTCTCTCTCTCTCTCTCTCTCTCCCCGGGAGACCCTGCCCCTCTCTCCCCAGGAGACCCCGCCTCTCTCCCCAGGGGACCGCTCCTCTCTCCCCCCGGCTCCTCCCCGCGGGTCCCCGGGGGACCGCGCCTCTCTCTCCCCGGGAGACCGCGCCTCTCTCCCCGGGAGACCGCGCCTCTCTCTCCCCGGGAGACCGCGCCTCTCTCTCCCCGGGAGACTGCGCCTCTCTCCCCCGGGAGACCGCGCCTCTCCCCCCGGGAGACCGCGCCTCTCTCTCCCCGGGAGACTGCGCCTCTCTCTCCCCGGGAGACCGCGCCTCTCTCTCCCCGGGAGGCAGCGCCTCTCCCCCCGGATGAATGGGCCCGAGCCCCGGGGGACGCGCCGCTCTTCACGGGCCAAATCGCCCCTCAATGGACCGCATTGATTTGCTTCACTTCAGGGGCGGATCGCCTCAGCGGATCGGGATGGGGAAGGGGTGGGGCGGGGGAGGAGAGGGGTGGGGGGCAGGTTGGGAGGGGTGGGGTGGGTGTGTTGAGGGGGGTTGGGGAGAGATAGGGGACGGGGTGGGGCAGAGGTGGGGGAGGGGTTGGGGAGGGGTGGGAAAGAGGTGGGGTGGGGGAGAGGTTGGAGTGGGGTAGGCGAGGGGTGGAGAGTGGTGCGGGACAGGGGGTTCCACCTCAGCTCCATCTTGAAAGTCCAAGCTGAAAGAAGAATTTCCTTTTTCTGGCGGTGAGGAGGCCCAACTTCAATTTCAATAAAGATGCAAAAAATAACTTTTCCGCTTCACCACAAAAATTGAGATGGCAAAGTGAATTTTCGGCGTCAGAGTGACTTGGGACCCGACCCTGGATCTTCTGGACACGTTCAGGGGGGGGGTCCGTTTCCAAGACAAAAATTGTCATGCAAAATGGAAAACAAATTGCTTGTAAAGAAGCGAAATCTGAGGAGCAAAAACGAGGTTTCATGAGGTCAAGGGGCCTGGCCCCCAGGGGCCCCTGCATCCGGGCCTGCAGTGAGTCGAACTGATGTATTCCGACGTGCGTTACACGCCGCCAGGGGGGGGGGGGTTCACACAGAGGTAGCGTTCACGGCAAAACTGACGCGTCAGCGTCAATTTTGCAATGACGAGTCAAATTTGCAGTTGATATGCGCAGCATCAAACAAAACGGCCGTGGCCATTCTTTGATGCACGCAACAAATCCTGAATGTGAAAACTCTCCATATGAGAATAGAGTCTTCTATTTGATGCTGCAGCAAAATTTTTGTTGTTGGGGTGTTGAACCCTTGATGCCCCAGCGTCAAACCAGTTCACACAAGGTCTGTGTGAAAATAAATGGGACTCTGTATCAGGAAAATCCTTGACGTGACATGAAAATGTTGACGCGTCGTCGTCTGTGTGAAAACCCCCGTCATCGTGGAGGCGTCGCCACGGCAACGCGTTGATCGGGTCAACTTCACCGCGCGTCGCGTCGCCTGTCAACTCAATGCGCGATGCCCATTGGCGCGAGCTCACTCGTGCGTGAAATCGAACATGGCCACTGACCTGCGCGCGCGCATCCCAAACATCCTATCGACAGACGTGGAAAGGGCGACCTGTGATAAATGGCTCACACGCACGAGAGATCGCAATCCCGAAGATGTCAACGAGCACACAAACCGGATCTGGGGAAATGTCAGTTCAATTCTGCTGCCAAGGGCCCAACCATGGGAGCTGCACGGAGCAGAATTTTGCACGCGTGTTCAGTTTGAGATCTACTCTCAGTGTCGCATCCAGTTCAGGGGGCTATTCTGTTAGCGCTCTGCGACAGAGCGATGTGTGTGAGGTGTGCGTGTGTATGAGGTGTGCGTGTGTGTGAGGTGTGCGTGTGTGACAGGTGTGCATGTGTGTGACAGGTGTGCATGTGTGTGACAGGTGTGCATGTGTGTATGAGGTGGGCGTGTGTGAGGTGTGCGTGTGTATGAGGTGTGCATGTGTGTGACATGTGCATGTGAGAGAGGTGTGCATGTGTGTGAGGTGTGCATGTGAGAGGTGTGCGTGTGTGTGAGGTGTGCATGTGTGAGAGGTGTGCGCGTGTGAGAGGTGTGCGTGTGTGAGAGGTGTGCGTGTGTGAGAGGTGCGTGCGTGACTGCGTGTGGTGGATAGTGGAGAGAGGAGGGGAAAGTGTGGAGAGATATCTCAGTGCGGGTGGAGTGAGCTTTGTGGGCGGGGTTGGTAGGGGCGATCCCAACCTCCGCTTTATGTCGTGGCCATGCAAAGTTTACAGGAAACGCCTCACAGTGCACACTGCCTACTTTCCCCCTGGATCCTCCTCTGAAGCTTTGCCTGGCGAATCTTCCTGTCAAAACCCAGCGAACATTTCTGCGCCACGTGCGGCGGGGGGAGTCGTATCATTCTGCGCGATCAATCTCCGAGCAGCTTTTGTTTTATTGTTCCTGGCACCAGATTGTCTCGACGAGCCGCAATGATACGTACGAGTGTACGGCCAGGAGCGCGGGCTGCGTCAGCTGTGGACTCTCCCACAGTGCGGGGAGTTCAGGAACACGCTCTGTCACGTGACACGCGTGCGCTGTGTGTGTGTGTGTGTGCCTGTGTGTGCGTGTGTACGTGTGTGTGTACGTGTGCGTGCGCGCGTGTGTGTGTCTGTGTGGTGTGTGGGCACGTGTGTGTGTGTCTGTCTGTCTGAGATGGATGCAGCAATGTCTTGACGGGCGCTCGCGCGCGCGCGTGTGTGTATGTGTGGGTGTGTGTGTGTGCGCGCGTGTGTGTGTGTGCGCGCGCGTGTGTGTGTGTCTGTGTAGCTCAGAAGAAGGCAACGATTTTCCAACAGATACTCAGCGAAGCAAACTCAAATCACCCACAGGGCTGCTGCTCCAGTCAGCCCCCAAGTGCTCCAGCGGTGAATCCAAGGGCACTTCCTCCTCTTTCCCCTGAAAATTGCAATCACTGAATTTTGGCCGCCAAGACATGACAATCATCTTTCCACGTCAAAGTGTTCAGCTTTTTGGTGGCTCTCCTCTGGTGAACTCCTGCCGACATCAGATCCTGCACCCGCCCCTGGACATCGCGAGGCGAGCAGCTCGACGGGGAGAGAGAGACGGTGCGAGGCGCGAGGAACCCGACACCGTGTTGGGCGCGGAAGCCCCAGGGCCTCGAGGCGGCGCGTCTCGGGGGGGAGGGGGCAGGGGGAGGTGGAGGTGCGTGCCTCCATGCGTCTGGGGGAGGGGGACATCCCGCCATGCGTCTGGTGGGAGGGGTGCGGGGTGGAGGGGAGTGGTCTCTTCTCGCGTCTTGCGGGAAGGGGGAGGGTGCGTCCTACCACACGTCTAGTTGGGGGAGGGGAGCAGGGTGTCTCTCCACACGTCTTGGGGGGAGGGGGAGGTGCGTCCCTCTTGCGTCCGGGGGTGGGTGGGGTGGAGGGGGGTGTCTCCACTTGAGTCAGAATCAACAGCCACAGCGCTCGGAGAAGACTCCGCAGTTGGGAGGAGAGGCAGGGTTCTGCGGATCCAGGGGGCGGAGCCCCCCACCCCCGAACCTGAAGGCAAATTTACCCCCCACCCCACCAAATTTTCCACCAAAGATACATGTTTGATTGTTTGACCCCACCCGCGCAAGGTCGAACGAACTTGCAGTTTCGTTGTTTTGCCCTCAACGTCCGAGTACGAGTGGTACGTGAGATACGCCGTGGCTTTTCCGTATCCACAGCAACCCAGACAAAACAGAGCCCACTGTGAGTACCTGACACACAACATGCGCCTGGGAAACAGGGTTTTGTTTTGACATGAGGGGTTCACGGAAAATCCACCCCACCAGGATCGGATTCACAAACTGCCACGTCCCCAACTGTAACACTTTCTTTTCGCCAGAAAACAAGCCCTGCCGCCGCCCCCCCCCCCCAAGGGTCGGCTCTGCGATGCACAACTACATAGGGGGCCCCGCCCCTGGACTCGCGGGAATAAAAATTTTGACCCGCCCCCTATTTTTGCACCACAGTCGCAGTTTGTTGGCCTTTTCAAAGCAGAATGTTCGACCCTCAAGAGAACTTGTCCCCATTGAGCAGATATTGGATCTCTGGCTCTGCCCCTGGATTGGATCGGCGTCATCTGTCCCCCTGCAGGCTGCCTGCAGCTCTGCAGCAGGAGGAGGAGGAGGGGGGACTCCCGCGCGGGACGCGTCGCTGTTGACTCGGGGAATGAGGGAAGTTGTCGGGTGTGCTGAGTCCGGATCGTGTGTCGGGGCTCAGGGCCCGTTTCCCGCTGTGCGCGTCAAGCGGTTCTCACATTGGTGACGCGCGGTCCTTTCTTTGACGTCGGCGTCAAAATTTAACATTGAACCCAATGGTGACATTTTTGACGTCACCCCCAAAAACGACCAGGCGTCACCCAATGTGAAAACCCCTTCAAGCGTTGCCTCTCCACGCAAGGAAATAGGCAGTTTTAGCAGCGCGACGTAGATCTACCAGTGTCAGCAACGTCGATTCACGTGCAAACGAACCCTGCGTGCGTTATATATCGGGAGGAACGTTCATTCTCCTCGTGCTGAAACTTGGCTTGTGAGAACTTTACGCAGTGCGTTGTTTCTGCGAGGGACAAACTGTGTGACGCAACTTCTGTGTGAAATCACGTCTTGAAATCACGTGGTGAAATCACGTCTTGAAATCACGTGGTGAAATCACGTGGTGAAATCACATGGTGAAATCATGTGGTGAAATCACATGGTGAAATCACGTGTTGAAATCACGTGGTGAAATCACACAGTGAAATCACGTGGTGAAATCACGTGGTGAAATCACGTGGTACAGTGGGACGCGCACAGGGTGGGATTCAACGTCTGCGCTTGTGCGTCCGTCCACTGTTATGTATGGGTGTTCAGGCCAGCATCATTCCAGAAGCGTTCAGCTGGCTGAACCATTTCGCAGCGTTTGTCAGGAGAAGGGAGCCGATCCCTCCCATCTCCACAGACCAGGTCGCAAAAGTGGAGTCACTTACCTGAGCTTCAGAGAAGGGAGCTCAGAGTGAGGGGTGCAAGCTGGGGTGAAGTCGCAGCTTCAGAGTAGAGCGGGAAAGAATCATGTGTGATCGAACCAACAATCGAGGGTTCGATTGGAGGTGGTTCGATTACACAAAACCACGTTGTCAACCTGCCTGTTGCACGCGTGGGCGGTGAGGATGGCGCTGTATCACTGAACATCCACTGCAGAGCTCCTCCCTGGAGCTCTGGACCCGTCCGGGAAGCAACAGCCGCAGGGCGAAGAGGATGCACCACAAGGTTCTCACAACACGTCAAGCGCTGCGTCCGTCGACAAATCAACGCTGCGTCCCTGGACAAAGCAACGCTGCGTCCTTGCACATGCAAGTCAACAAACGCTGCGTCGAGCGCTGCGTCCCTGGACAACTCAACATAAGGCGGGGCGTCCCTGGCCCTGTGTCGTGCGTTTCGTCACTTTTCACGTCAACAGACGCTGCAGCCCTGACGCGTCATTGAACGCTACATCGCACGTTCCATTCCCTCACCACGTCAATACCCGCTGCCTTGGACGCGAAAGCGGGTTTCACATTGGTGACGCGCGGTCGAGTTTTTGACGTCGGCGTCAAATTTAACGTTGAATCCAATGGTGAAATTTTTGACGCCAGCCCAAAACACGCCCGCGCGTCACCCAATGTGAAAACCCTGTTAGTCCCTGTACAAGTCCAGAGTACTGCACGATCGCTCGCGCCGCAACACGCCAGACGTGCTCACAAGCGTAACGCAAGACGCATTCAGTGCGAACCAGACAGTTCAGGAAGCGAGAGGCGCGAACCGCAGGGATCGTGTCGCTACTGTCCCTGCCAGTAAAAAGCTGGTTCGTGATCACAAACAACAGAATCCTCAGTCTGCATCTCGATCACAACTCTGTGTGTGTGTGTGTGTGTGTGTGTGTGTGTGACTGTGTGTGTGCGAGCACGACTCTGTGTGTGTGTGTGTGTGTGTGTGTGTATGTATGTGTGTGCGTGTGCGAGCCCGACTGTGTGTGTGTGCGTGTGTGTGTGCGTGTGTGTGTATGTGACTGTGTGTGTGCGAGCACGACTCTGTGTGTGTGTGTGTGTGTGTGTATGTATGTGTGTGCGTGTGCGAGCCCGACTGTGTGTGTGTGCGTGTGTGTGTGCGTGTGTGTATGTGACTGTGTGTGTGCGAGCACGACTGTGTGTGTGTGCGTGTGTGTGTGCGTGTGTGTGTCGGGGGTCAGGGCGCGCAGATCCCCCTTCAGATCCGCCCCGCAACACACCATGCACGTCAGCATCAGACGTCGCGTCGCAACAGAGAGGTTGGAAACACACGTCTGACGCCATGTGTTTGCTCGTTCCCTCCCCTGTACGAGTGGATGCACGGTCTCAGTCGCTGCGGATTGCCCCTGTGTGTTGGAGCCACTGCTGTCCCACGCAGCCCGCGTGTGTGGTATGGTCGCTGCTGTCCCTGCCCTACCTCCCCGTGGGGACGATTGCCATGTGTGTGGAAAAATCACTGCTGTCGCTGCCCCCCTCGCTGCTGTCCTGCCGCCCACCCCCTCACTGCCCCCCCCCCACACCGCGCGGGGACAGATTGCAGACCCGACCTGATTTACGCACGCATTAACAGGGTGCTGTGCGGATTAACTCGGAGCTGCGAGATTAACTCAGAGCTTCATTCCGTCCTGTTCATCAGGAGGACGCGTCACCGGACGAGCCCCGGCTTTGCGTTCATGGGTCCGGGGGGCGGGGCCAGGGCAGGGTGGGGCCAGGAGTGGGTCAGGGGGCGGGGTGGGGTGGGGGAGTGGGGCCAGGAGCGGGCCAGGGGCGGAGCGGGGCCGGGGGCGGGGGCCGGAGCCAGGAGCGGGTTCTTTCTGGTTTGTGGAAAAGGATCAGATACTGGAGAAGACTGGGACTGTTTCACACAGGATGCGTCACACGTTGCACCCCTGTCCCGACAAAGACACACGTCAAACAAGAAGACTTACCCGTGTTGGCACGCGCTGTTTCAGGGTTGTAACCGGTCAGGGTCACCGTTTCTGCAAAGAAAAGAAAAGATGGGTGTTACGCGCGTTCCTTGTCCACTGCGCGACAATTGTTGTGATTGGACAAGACGCGCGGCTGCAAAGAGCGTCGCGCGTCCAACAAGAACAGGACAGTGTGCACCTATTTCTCCTTGCCGTTTCGGATGCGTCATGGACTTTTGGAAGTCAAAGTTCTCTGTCGCTTGGAAGAATGGACGACGCAGGTCGCGTCAACTTGCGTTGTGTGATCCCCGCTACAAGCAGTACGCGTCGAATGCGCATCTGGACGCTACGTCGTCGTTTGGCTTGTGTAGGGATGCACCCTGTGTGCACCCAGCCTCAGGGACACAGCTCTTGGTGCACCCTGTATGCACCTAGCCTCAGGGACACAGCCCATGATGCACCCTGTGTGCACCCAGCATTGGGGACAGCTCTTGATGCACCCTGTGTGCACCCAGACTCAGGGACACAGCATGATGCACCCTGTGTGCACAACTCATGATGCACCCTGTGTGCACAGCTCATGGTGCACCCTGTGTGCACGGCTCATGATGCACCCTGTGTGCACCCAGCCTCAGGGACACAGCTCTTGATGCACCCTGTGTGTACCCAGCCTCAAGGAAACAGCTCATGACACACCCTGTGTGCACAGCTCATGATGCACCCTGTGTGCACAGTTCATGATGCACCCTGTGTGCACAGCTCATGATGCACCCTGTGTGCACAGCTCATGGTGCCTGTGTGCACAGCTTATGACGCACCCTGTGTGAACATGGCCTGACGCACTCTGTGATGCACCCTGTGTGCACAGTTCATTTATGCACCCTGTGTGCACAGTTCATGATGCACCCTGTGTGCACAGCTCATGATGCACCCTGTGTGCACAGTTCATGATGCACCCTGTGTGCACAGCTCATGATGCACCCTGTGTGCACAGCTCATGGTGCAGCCTGTGTGCACAGCTCATGACGCACCCTGTGTGCACAGTTCATGATGCACCCTGTGTGCACAGCTCATGATGCACCCTGTGTGCACAGCTCATGGTGCACCCTGTATGCACAGCTCATGACGCACCCTGGGTGAACGTGGCTGACGCACCCTGTGACGCACCCTGTGACGTCCTCACGACGCGACGCGCGGCTCCAACAGCGTCTCGAGTGGCTTCCCTTTCATCTCCTGAGTGTCGCGCCGCGATAAGCGACGGACGCGTTCGATTCGCCGTATCGCGAGGTCAGCGTGCGGAGAGGCGGGCGCGTTCGTTTCCGGAGCAGCGGGGTGATCGGGTGCGGTGCTCGAGATACGCACGGCCCGAGGCTGGAGCCTTTGATGCTGCGGGGAGAGGCTCGACCCCGAGTCCTTGGGGTCTGGAGATAGGAGGAGGATACAGAAGGCGCCGTCGAGACTCGAGCCGACAACAACAGCGTGTGTGGAGTGGAACACACACACGCACGCACGCACACACACACACACACACACACACACACACACCATTTCTCTCTTCCATAATCTCTCGATCGCTCTTTGCCTCTCTCTGTCTGAGTCTATCTCTCTCTTTCTCAGTCTCTCCCACCTTCCCACCCTCTCTCTCTTTCTCTCTCTATGTGCGTATCTGTGTGTGTGTGTGTGTGTGTGTGTGTGTGTGTGTGTGTGTGTGTTCCACGCTGTCTGTCTGTCTGTCTGTCTGTCTGTCTGTCAGTCTGCCCCACATGTTTTCAGTCTTGGTTTTCCACTCACATGTGCAGGCAGACAAACCCTCAAACACACAAACACACACACGCGCACACTCTCTTTTTCCACCAAGCCTCGTGTAATTACAGACACACACACACGAAGAGTCAGACAAACACAAGACAGACTGACACACACGACACACATAGACACACACACACACACACCAGAACACGACACCACCACCACTCTCCGTGGCTCACACTGCGTCGTTGATGTACCGCTGAATCCCTCATCCACTGATGTACTTGTAGATACTCGTGTACACAACGGGCCATTTCCAGGCCTGTGTTCGTGTTTGTGTTCGTCTGCCGATCAGCAGACTTGATAACACTGCGCACACACTGGGTGTGTTCCATTTATACGCGTGTGGCTGGCCGGCTGCATACGAAGTGGCATTACTTCGCCTCTGGGTTGGAGGGGCGAAGTCAGCCATTTTAACTCACTGGGCCAACCGTACGTGCAAATCGAACACGGCCACTGTGCATCATGGAGTCGTCCGCGAACGGAAAGGTCAGACACAGTGGATCACGACCACACAGAAATGTTTTCCTTTGCACGTGTTAAATTGGGCACGTTCCATTTGAGCCACTTTGCACCCTGGGTTGGAGATGGGGCGAAGTGGTATTCGGCCAGCCGGCACACGTGAAGGCGTTTTTTGACATTGGGTGACGCACGGTCATTTTCTGGGCTGACGTCAAAAATTCCACCATTGGGTTCAATGTTAAATTTTGACGCCGACGTCAAAAAAAAAGGACCTCGCGCCACCAATGTGAAAACGCCTTTACTCGAACACTACAATTTCCCAAGCCAAAGTTGGGCCCCCTGAAGGGTCACGCACTCCCCTAACTTCACCAAATTCTGGACCCGCCCCTGGTCCCGCAAGGGATGGGAAAGAGCGAAGACGACGTTTTTCTCGTCTCAATAAGTGGAAACCCAATCCCATCCAGCAGGAATGACCAGGACCCCGGATCCCCAGGGGTCAGAGCGGGGTCAGGCTCCTTGACCCCTGACCCCCAACACATCAACTCACATGTTCAGAATTCATGATAAATTCATTCCCATGCGCAAGGCTTTCAGCCCCAAATGCGATCACAAATGCGTTGTGTTACACTGTGAGTAGTTTCAGCGGAAAACAGAACAGAAAAAACGCATCTTTTGTGTCCGCAGCGTGGAAAGCGTCCGTTGTGTATTTGACGTGATTCCTGCGCGCTACGTCGTCGCTTTCGACGCACGACGCTGACGCTTTCTACGCGCAACACGCTTTCCACAGCTGGCATAAGGTTCTGTGCACTGAGACCCAGATATCGAGTGAATCCAGGGCGCTGCAGGTGTCAGCCCCCCCCCCCCTCACCCAAACCCCGCCCCCCCTGTGGCGCACTGAAGACGCAAATTGTTTATATTTTTGCACGTTGATTTTTTCAAGTTAAACGGGTCCCCTGACCTTTCAAAACCAATTTTCCCCCGGGGATGACCCTCGTTTTCGGGATGGCAGTTCGACTGAGGCCCGCGCCCTCGCTGCTGGGTCCGCCCCTCACTGCTGTCCTGGGTCCGCCCCTCACTGCTGTCCTGGGTCCGCCCCTCACTGCTGTCCTGGGTCCGGCCCTCACTGCTGTCCTGGGTCCGGCCCTCACTGCTGTCCTGGGTCCGGCCCTCACTGCTGTCCTGGGTCCGGCCCTCACTGCTGTCCTGGGTC
>JAAUXT010083288.1_pt1 | contig 10437 bp, 9 predicted proteins | sample 7278171 | NCBI WGS metagenome assembly JAAUXT01 (sample SAMN14350112, study PRJNA611818) | marine sediment metagenome | isolation source: surface marine sediment (1.8m) | place: French Polynesia: Moorea | collected 2018-08 | reverse complement strand
GTCAGATGCCCGGCGATACCGACGCCCCCCCCCAAGCTGCAATAACGGCCAATTTTGGCGCTGCCCGCGATACCGACGCACCCGGCGATCGCCGTGTGGGCACCTATGCACACATTATGGCCAACTTGAACCTGATTATCGAGCTTCACCCCGTCGTCGATCACCGTATCCTCGAGCGCGCCCCGGTCAATGGTGGTATTGGCGCCAATCTCCACGTCATCTCCTACCCGCACACTGCCCAACTGGGGAATTTTCACCCACCGACCGCGATCGTTCGCCAGCCCGAAACCGTCGGCACCGATTACCGCACCGGGATGAACCAATACTCTCCGTCCCAGGCGTACCCGATGACAAATGGTGACCTTGGCCACCAGCCGAGTTCCGGCACCGATTACCGCATCTTGGCCCACGACGCACCCCGGCCCGATACGAACGCCCGCTGCCAGCACGGCCCCATCCTCAACGGTGCATTGGGGTCCAATGGAAACATCATCGGCCAATTCCGCCGTCGCACTCACACTGGCGCTGGCATGAATGCCCGGCATCCAGGGGTCGCGGGGTTGAAAGAGCGCCGCCACCCGGGCATAGGCGAGCTGCGGATTATCCGAGATCAAAACCGGCACGGCACAGCCATCCGCATGGGGTGGTGCCAGGATAACCGCACCGGCGCGCGTGGTGCGTAAAAACTTGCGGTAGCGCGGACTGGTTAGAAAACTCACGTGCTCGGGCCCCGCGCTCTGCAGCGATGCAACCCCGACAATCATCGCCGAACCATCTCCGCCGGACAGTGGAAGCTGTATTCGCGTGGCTAATTGGGCCAACGTCATTACCATCGAAGTCCTCACCCTCACTTCAGCAATTGCAAGACTCTATCGGTGATATCGATTTGCTCGCTGGCATAAATAACCGCACCATCATTGACGATGAGGTCGAACTCCTCCTGCTTGGCCAGGTTGACGATCGCCTCGTAAACCTGGCGCTGCAGCTTCTCGAGTTCCTCGTTACGACGGATATTGAAATCCTCCCGTAAGGCTTCCCGGGAGCGGTTTATTTCTCGCTTTCGGGCGATGATATCACGCTCCAGCCGGCGGCGCTGGGACTCACTCATTTGGGCACCTTCAGTAGCTAATTGGTCCTCCATTTCCCGCATGGTCCGTTGCGCTTCCACTAAACCCTGATCCCGGGGCGCGAACTCCTTCTGTAACCGGTTACGGGCCAATACCGCCTGCGGCGCTTGATCGAGTATCCGGGCGGCATTGACGAAGCCAATCTTGAGATCCGCCGCGTGCGCACCCGTGACGTACCCCGGCAGGATCGACACCATGATGAGCCCGAAAACCTTACCCATCACGCCCTGCGCCGTGGCGCGAACCCCGATCAAAACGGCACCCCGAAAGAGAATTGCAGAGGTTCCGTGTCATCTTCGCTATCATCGTTCAAGGGCAGCGCAAAACTCAGCACCAGCGGCCCTACCGGTGATAGCCATTGGCCCATGACACCGACGGAATAGCGCAGATTACCGACTTCGAAGTCGTCCAAGTCCTCAAAAACGTTACCACCATCGGCAAAACCCGAGACCCGAAAGCTCCTGGAATCCTTGATAAAGAGCAGGGGTAAAATGAACTCGGCACCGCCCACGAGCTTGAATGAGCCACCACTGGGATCGCCATTGTTGTACTGGGGGCCAAGGGTGTTGCTCTTGTATCCCCGGACCGTACGCAACCCCCCGGCGTAGTAATTTTCGAAGAAAGGCAGCTCGTCCACATCGCCATAGCCATCGCCATAACCCACTTCCCCTTTGAAGGAGGCGGTCAACCACTTGGTCGTTGGAAAGTAACTGCGATGGCGATAGTCGAGCTTAAAGTACTCCGCGTCACTGCCCGGCACCGTGATCTTCGCTCCCACCGTGTTGAGCATGCCGCGATCGGGAAAGACCGCCCGGTTGCGGCTGTCCCGGGAAAAATCGATGGAGAAGGGAAAATCGAGGAAATCATCGCCATTATCATCGAAAAATTTCCTGATCTCAAAGGGCGTATCGTCGGTCGTGTCGAATTGCTGGTCCTCGAATCCGATATCCGCCCGCACACTGTCGAACTCGTTGATGGGGAAACCGGCGCTCAGGCTGCCACCAATCCTATCCACCTGGTAGGGCGCGACGTTACTGTCGTCAAGGTCCGTATCCCGGAAGAAGAAGCGGATGCCAAGACTGATCCCGTCATCGGTAAAGTAGGGTTGGTTGTAGAAAAAATTGTAAACCGTATCCGTCTTGCTGTTATTGAAGGTGAAGCTGAGGCGGTTGCCCGTACCCCGAAAATTCGCCTGATCGACGCTCGCATTAAGAAGCAAACCACCCTCCTGTCCCCAACCCGCGCCGAACAGAAGGTTTCCCGAAGAGCGTTCGCTGACCGAGAAATCGACATTCACCTGATCCGTGGTCTCGGGCACCGGCGGTGTTTCCACATTGACCTCCTCCATATAGCTCAGCCGTTCCAATCGGGTTTTGGAGCGATTCACGTCTCTATTGGAAAACCAGGCCCCCTCGGTTTGCCGCATCTCGCGTCGCAGCACCTCATCGTGGGTCTTGGTGTTACCGGAGAAATTGATACGCCGTACGTAGACTCGGCGCCCGGGGTCCACCACGAATGTCAGCGACACCTCCTTGGATTCCTCGATCAAATCCGGTACCGGATTCACGTTGGCAAAGGCATAACCTTCGTCCCCGAGCCGATTGACGATTTTCTCGGAAACCTGACCCATTTCGCTGCGAGAGAAATAGTCACCTTGCTTTACCGTTATAAGCCGCCGGAGCTCACTTTCGGGGACGATCAGATCACCGACCAACTCAATATCCCGTATCCGGTAACGATCTCCCTCGGCAATATTCACCGTGATGTAGATGTCCCTCTTGTCCGGTGTAATGGATACCTGGGTGGAGAGCACATCGAATTTCAAATAGCCCCGGTCCAGATAGAACGAACGCAGAGCCTCGATGTCACCGGCCAGCTGCTGTTTGGAGTATTGATCGTCCCGGGTCAGGATCGATAACCATCCGCTAGTGCTGAGTTGAAACTGCTCCAGCAGCTCATCATCATCGAAGGCCCGGTTACCCACGATATTGATCTGGCGGATACGGGCAGCGGTGCCCTCCGAAATCTCAAGATTGATCGCAACCCGATTGCGGGGTAAGGGTTTGACCTTGGCATCAATCTCCACCGCGTACTTACCGCGGGCGAAATACTGGCGGATCAACTCCTGCTCGACCTGATCCAGCAGCGAACGGTCGAACACACGCCCCTGGGTCAAACCCACTTCCTTCAGGGATTGCTCCAGGTCTTCCGTGGTAATATCCTTGTTGCCGCTGATATTGAGCTCGGCGATGGCGGGTCGCTCCGTGACCGTAATCACCAACACATCGCCGTTTCTTTCCAGGCTCACATCGGTGAAAAAACCTGTTTTGAAGAGCACCCGGATGATCTCGGCATAATCTTCCGAACGCACCACCGAACCTACGCTAACCGGCAGATAATTGAACACGGTGCCGGCGGAAATTCGCTGTAACCCCTCCACCCGAATATCGCGAATCACAAACTCGTCATAGGCGCTTGCCACCGTCATGATAAAGCTGCATAACACCACGCAGAGTATTAGCTTTTTCATCTTAACTCAAAAGGCGGGCAACATCGTTGAACAACGCCAGGCTCATCAGCATCAGCAGCACCACCAGCCCCACGCGCTGGCCCAGATTTTGGGCCGCTTCGGAAAGGGGTCTACCCCTAATAACCTCAATGGCATAATAGAGCAGATGCCCCCCATCCAGAATGGGAACCGGCAGCAGGTTCAACACCCCCAGGCTGATGCTGACCAACGCCAGGAATGACAGAAAAGATACCCAGCCGATGCTGGCGGACTGACCAGCAAACTGGGCGATGGTGATGGGTCCGCTGATGTTCTCCAACGAAGCCTTGCCAATGAGCATACGCCCCAGCATGCGCAGGGTGAAAAGCGACATCTCCCAGGTCTTGTTCACCGCCTGAGAGACGGCCATGAGCGGTCCATGGCGTAGCGTCACCGTCATCGCCGCGGTAACATCCTCGGGGACCCAGGCGTAGGCACCGATCAACCCGATGGTTCCCTGGTCGGTCGCGATCGCCTCCGGTATCACCTCCAACGTCCGCTCCTGGCCAGCGCGTTCGATGTCCACCATCAGTACTTGACCAGGACGGGCGCGCACGTACTCCGCCCATTGCTGCCAGGTCTTCATCGGCTCCCGGTCGACCCTCAGGATACGGTCACCCGCCTGCAGGCCGGCACGCTGGGCCACGCCATCCGGTTTCAGCTTGTCAATGACGGCGGGAAACCGGGGACGCCAGGGGACGAGTCCGAGATTGGTCAGCAATTGGCCCGGCTCCGAGATAGGCTCAGTCCCCCGCAGATCCAGAACCCGAACACGGGGGCGCTCATCGCCGTCTTTGACTTGAACTTCGATGATCTCTCCGGCCATGCTGCGATCCACCAAAGCCAACAGCGCCGCATCCAGGGTCGGGGTGGGGTGATCATCCACCGCAACGATAAGATCACCGGCCTGAATACCAGCGGCGGCAGCGATGGAGTCGGGCGCGGGCGCATCCAGCAGCGGGCGCAGCCCCGTCACCCCCACCATGAACATCAAACTGTAGGCCAGAATGGCAAAGATGAAATTAAAAATGGGCCCGGCCGCCACAATGGCAATGCGCGCCCAGACCGATTGGCGATTGAAGGCCCGATGCAGCTCCCCCGGGAGCACCTCCCCCTCGCGCTCGTCCAACATCCGCACGTAGCCACCGAGGGGGATGGCGGCGACGGCGAACTCGGTACCATCAACGCCGCCACGACGCATCCACAAAGGTTTTCCAAAACCAATAGAAAAGCGCAGCACCTTGACGCCAAGACGACGGGCAACCCAGAAGTGGCCGAACTCATGGAATGAGATCAGAACGCCCAGGGTAACCAGCAATGCCAATACAGAAAAAACTAGAGTATTACTCACGACACACCCTTTCGCAAAAGACCCGCTTGCTCCGATGCGAACTGCCGTGCTTGCAGGTCAGTATCCAACACCTGCTGCAACGAGGAGCCCTCGCCGAGGGAAACACCCGCCAACGTCGCTTCGATCAACCGGGGAATATCCGTAAACCGCATGCGGTGATTCAGAAAGGCGTGGACCGCCACCTCATTGGCCGCATTCAGTGCCGCCGTCGCGGTTCCACCCAGGGCCATGGCCTCCCTGGCCAACCGCAGACAGGGGAAACGCTCCAGGTCCGGTGCCCGGAAATCGAGCTGTCCGATCTGGAAAAAATCCAAAAATCGGGCTCCGGAGCGCATACGTCCAGGCCATGACAGCGCGTGCGCAATGGGCGTGCGCATGTCCGGGTAACCCAGTTGCGCCAGCACCGAGCCATCGGCATACTCCACCATGGAATGAATCACGCTTTGGGGGTGAACCACCACATCCACCTGTTCGAGGCGCGCATCGAACAACCAACAGGCCTCGATAATCTCGAGGCCCTTGTTCATCATGGTGGCGGAATCGACGGAGATTTTACGCCCCATATCCCAGTTGGGATGAGCGCACGCCTGGGCCGGCGTCACCTGCGGCAGTTGCGCCAACGGTGTCTTGCGAAAGGGCCCTCCGGAACCGGTCAACAGTATACGCGTGACACCGACGGTATCGAGACCGGCCTCAAAGGCCGGTGGCATGCACTGAAACAGGGCATTATGCTCACTGTCGATGGGCAACAGTTCGGCACCACTGCGGCGGATGGCATCCATGAAGATCCGCCCCGACATCACCAGGGCCTCCTTGTTCGCCAACAGTACCCGCTTGCCGGCCCTTGCCGCTGCCAGTGTCGGCAATAAACCCGCGGCACCGACAATGGCCGCCATCACATAGGGTACTCGAGGCAGGGCAGCCACCCGCTCCAAGCTGGCCACGCCGCTCAACACCTCAGTATCGGAGCCAGCGGCACGCAATTTTCCGTCAAGCCTCTGCGCCGCGTCCGCATCCACCATGACCGCATACTCGGGCCGCCACCTCAGACACTGCCGGTAGAGCCCCTCGACGTTGCGATTCGCCGTCAAGGCAACGGTCACAAACCGCCCGGGATGCCGCTGCAGGACATCCAGGGTACTGCAGCCTACCGAACCGGTGGACCCCAGAACGGTGATTCCAAGCGGTTGCGAGGGGGAGTGATCGCGGGGGTCAAGGGATGCGGTCATCGGCTCTCTCATGTTGCCGTTGCGGATAGATCATTGTATCCATAGGGGTCATACACGCCTCGGCTGCCGGCGCCCACGGCCACCCAGCGCAAACTCGAAGCTCACCCAAGCAGGCCCCACATGCCTAGGAAAAAAACGGGCGCGGCCGCGACAAGACTGTCGATTCGATCCAAGATACCACCATGGCCGGGTAGCAACGAACCACTGTCTTTGACACCGTATTGCCGTTTCATCATGCTTTCGAACAGGTCACCGACAATGGAGAATGCGACCGTAATCATGCTGATCAGCACAAACAACGACCACTGTTTCATCTCCAAGCCAAGCACCCCCGCGGCGACCGGGGAAAGCACCAGCGCTGCGCCGAAGGCGCCATACACACCCTCACGGGTTTTCCCGGGGCTGATATTGGGGGCAAGTTTGTACCGACCCCACCGGCGTCCGACGAAATAGGCACCGCTATCCGCAACCCAGATCAATACCATCAAAAACAGCACATAGGGTGCACCCAGGGCTGGTGAACTCCTCAGCCCCACAACCGCAATCCAAGCCGCAACGATGATGGCCAGCCCCGAGGCTTTCCAGCCAAAGTCTGAATTCCGACTACCGGGGTTAGCCGCATAGCGGTGCAGCCAGAAAACAACGTAACACCAAAAAAATACCGCCATCAGGGTGCATGCCCAGAGCAGAGGCTGGCGCTGCACAATGTACCAACCCAAGACCACCAGGACTGCGACCAACAGACAGTAAACGGCGCGGCCACGGGGATGCGACAGCCCGACTATCTCGCCCCATTCCCAGGCAGCCAACAGCAAGACCAAGAGCGCCAGGGCGCCGAACCCGCTAGCCGGTAGCGCAAGCGTGGCCCAAACGACACCCCCGCCCAAGATCACGGCCGTTATGATACGTTGTTTAAGCGCCTTCTCCATGCTCCACCTGCTCACTGGTACGACCAAAGCGTCGCTGGCGTAGGGCAAAAGAGGCGAAGGCTTCGTCCAGGGCATCAGCATCGTAGTCCGGCCACAATCGGTTGCTGAAAAAAAACTCCGTGTAAGCCATCTGCCACAGCAAGAAATTACTGATTCGCTGTTCCCCGCCGGTACGGATGAAAAGATCCGGGGCCGGCAGGTCGTGTAAACACAATCTCTCGCTGAAACACTCCAGGGTTATGGCTTCAGGCTGCAGACGCCCCTCCCGTACTTCCTGCGCCATGGCCCGCGCCGCTTGCACGATATCCCAACGCCCCCCGTAGTTGGCGGCAATCACCAGATTGAGGCCGGTATTCGGGGCCGTGTCGCGTTCGGCCTGATGGATATGGTCTTGCAGCGTACCCGGGAAAGCACTGAGGTCACCGATAAAACGCAACCGCACGTTATTTTCCTGGAGACGACGCACCTCACTGCGCAGGGTCGTGAGAAACAGTTTCAGCAGCAGGTTCACTTCCAGTTGCGGTCGATACCAGTTTTCACTGCTGAAGGCGAATAGCGTAAGCACCTCGATATCGCGCTCGACACACGCTTTCACAATCCGTCGCACCGCCAGACGCCCCTTGCGGTGGCCCTCGGTTCGCGGCAGGTGTCTGCGCTGCGCCCAACGACCATTTCCATCCATGACGATTGCCACATGGCGGGGCCTGGCACTATCCTTGAGCGAACCGTTGACGCTGCTGTTGGCAGACATATGTCCTTTCGACCTGGTGTACTACTGAAGTATGGCGATACGGGAGCCGATGTCGGCACTCCAGCGGTAAAAACTCGATTTTGCGCCCATGCTCCCAATCAAGGAACGTCAGATTTCCATCAGCTCCTCTTCCTTGCCCTTCAACACCTCTTCGACCTTGTGGATATACCGGTCCGTGAGCTTCTGAATTTCATCCTGAGCCCGCCGTTCCTGGTCCTCACTGATCTCCTTTTCCTTCAATAACGCTTTCAGGTGGCCGTTAGCGTCACGGCGGATGTTGCGTATCGCCACCCGCGTACCCTCGCCCTCGTGACGGACCAACTTGACGATCTCGCGACGACGTTCTTCGGTCAGCGCCGGCAGGGGAATGCGCATCACGGTACCGGCCGTGGTGGGGTTCAGGCCCAGATCCGAGGCCAGAATCGCCTTTTCCACAACGGCGACCATGTTTTTTTCCCAGGGCGTGACTACCAGGGTGCGCGCGTCGCCAACGGTGACCGAAGCCACCTGATTGATGGGCACCCGGGAGCCGTAGTATTCGACGGTGATATGGTCGAGCAGGCTCGGATGGGCACGCCCCGTTCGCAGTTTCGTCAACTCGTGCACGAGGCTGTCAATGCTCTTGGCCATGCGGGAATCAGCATCTTTCTTAATCTCTTCGATCATAGTCTCAATTCCGAACCACAGTGGTACCTACATCTTCGCCACATACGACCCGCATCAGATCTCCCGGTTGGTTGATGTTGAAGACCTTGAGCGGCATCCCGTTTTCCCGGCATAACACGATAGCCGTGGCATCCATCACCTTGAGCTTGCGAGCCAGGGCATCGTCATAGGTAAGGCTGCGAAAACGCTCAGCATCGGGAAACTCAAAGGGGTCGGCCGAATAAATGCCGTCCACCTTGGTACCCTTCAGCATTACATCCGCATTGATTTCAATCGCCCGTAGGCTCGCCGCCGAATCGGTGGTAAAAAACGGATTACCCGTGCCCGCCGCGAAAATCACCACCCGTCCCTTTTCCAGATGGCGTACGGCGCGGCGGCGGATATAGTCCTCGCACACCTCGTTGATCCGAATAGCGGACATCACGCGAGCATACACACCGCGACGCTCCAGAGCATCCTGCATGGCCAGCGAGTTCATGACCGTAGCCAACATCCCGACGTGATCGGCGGTCACCCGGTCCATGCCGGCTTCGGCAAGCCCCTCCCCGCGGAAGAGATTACCGCCCCCCACCACCATGCCGATTTCAACCTCGAGCCGATTGAGTTCGCAAACCTCCTCGGCGATGCGGGCGATGACGTAGGGATCGATCCCATAGTCGCCTGTTCCCATCAAAGCCTCGCCGCTGAGCTTCAACAGAATACGTTTATAAGCTGGTCTAGAGTGCTGCATGAAGTTTCGGGGACCCGGTAGCTCAGCAATTGCGTCATTGTAGCCCTTTAAGCCGCCGGCGTCAGCCCAGAAACACAGCCACGCCGGCGCCTCGATCTCAAAAGCCCATCAGCCACCCCGCGCCTGGGACATGACCTCGGCAACGAAATCGTCGGCTTTCTTTTCAATGCCCTCACCGAGCTCAAAGCGCGCGAATCGCACCGCCCTCGCACCAGCCGCCTTGAGAAGCTGTTCCACGCTCTGGCCAGGGTCTTTGACAAAGGGCTGCCCCAGTAGTGTCACTTCCGCAATATACTTACGGATGCGCCCCGCAACCATCTTGTCCACGATCGCCGGGGGTTTTCCGCTCTCGGCGGCCTGCGCCGAGAAGATTTCCCGTTCCTTGGCCAACAAATCGGCGGGTACCTGCCGGGCATCGACGCAGATCGGTTTGCTGGCGGCAATATGCATCGCGATATCCTTGGCGAGCGTACCGTCGCCAGCGCTCAATTCCACCACCACACCAATGCGATCGCCGTGCAAATAGCTGCCCAGAACGCCGCTGTCGGTGGTGAAAAGCGCAAACCGCCGCACGTTGACGTTTTCACCGATCTTTGCGACCAATTCTTTACGCAGTACGTCAATCGTCTTATCACCGTCCACGGGCCTATTCAGCAGCTCCTCCAGGCAAGCGGGCTTTTGCCCCAGGATATGCCGCGCGACCGTGGTGGCGAAATTGCGAAAATCATCACCCTTGGAAACGAAATCCGTTTCGCAGTTTATCTCGACCATCGCCACCACTTCCTCGGACCGCTCGATCACGATCAGCCCCTCGGCGGCGATTCGACCGATTTTCTTGTCGGCCTTGGCAAGCCCGGCCTTGCGCATATGCTCGACGGCCGCTTCTACGTCGCCGTCGGTTTCCTGTAGGGCTCGTTTACACTCCATCATGCCGGAGCCCGTGCGTTCGCGCAGCTCCTTGACAAGCGCCGCAGTAATCTGTGCCATGATTGCTAACCTCGTAATATGAATGTCTGCAAAGTGATTGCTGAATAACGATTGCTGAATAACGGTTGGTGTTCGACGAACGCCGGCTCGCCAAGACACCTTGGTAAGGATTGAAAAGG
>JAAUXT010046744.1_pt1 | contig 10437 bp, 7 predicted proteins | sample 7278171 | NCBI WGS metagenome assembly JAAUXT01 (sample SAMN14350112, study PRJNA611818) | marine sediment metagenome | isolation source: surface marine sediment (1.8m) | place: French Polynesia: Moorea | collected 2018-08 | reverse complement strand
GGGGTAGGTCTGCAGGTGGGTTCTTGGGTGGGTTCAGGGGTGGGTCCAGGGGTGGGTCCACTGGTGGGTCCAGGGGTGGGTTCAGGGGTGGGTCCACAGGTGGGTTCAGGGATGGGTTCAGGGGTGGGTCCACAGGTGGGTCCACGGGTGGGTTCATGGGTGGGTCCACGGGTGGGTCCAGGGGTGGGACCACGGGTGGGTCCATGGGTGGGTCCAGGGGTGGGTCTTGGGAGTTGGGTGGGTCTGAGGAGAAAAATTCTACCGGTTTTGTGTTGTAATCCTCACACAAGGCGTTGTTTCTTTGCTGCAATTGTAACTGACCTGTGTCTCTGTGTATAGCTGCACTGCACTGTGTCGTCTCTGTGAAGAGCCTTGGGGTCAATGAACCTTGGGGTCCATGAATCGTACGCACAAAGTCCAGAAGTTTGTCCGAGTTGCGACAACAGATGAAGTTGGCAAATTTGACCCGAGAAAACGAAAAAAGGTGCTCAAACGGAAGGGTGGGGGGGCAGACATGTAACGCATGATTCTGCGACAAATTGTGTGCATGCTTGTTCTTTTGTGTTTGGTACTTTGGTACTTTGCATGTGTTTTGTTCCTGTACAAACGCTTGAGACATTTCTCAACATCTGGACTCAGAATGGAATCTGTGCCATTGTTTGAATGAAGAAATGCAATTTCTCTCGCTTGGTCCTATTTGTTGTTCATCATTTGGAGCCGGATGAAACGCGTGGTATCTTGACTCCATCTGTGTCCACTGTTTGTCTGTTTGTGCTGACAGTCTCGTCATTCCCGCTGGAGGTCACCCCAATTGAGTGGCTGATAATTGTGCGAAGTCCCTTTGGCGCGAAGCACCATGTGGTAGTGCAGTGTATGGCAAGGTAGATGAAATGTCCCCTGCTCCCCTCCCCCAACCCCCCTCCCCCTCCCCCTGCTGGACCCCCCTCCCCCCACCAGACCCCCCTGCGGAGAAGACAAGGAGGACAAGGAAGAATTGACAACATAACCGGCAAGGGACTTCGCAGTTGCAGTTGCCTTGAGTACTGCTTGTTGTTCATGTGGTAAAGATAAACACTCACAAGAGAAAATAACACTAGTGTAAATAAACAATGGTGTCAAGACAGTTTTGAGTCATTGACGATGTGAGAAAAAGGCAAACACAAGGACAACACGATGTGGTTGATTGTTGCATTGTGTACAGAGAAGTTTTATTTGAAGCTGGTCTGCTTTTTCCTTTTGAAAATTCCACACTGAGTGGCAGCAAACAAACTCAAAAATAAAATCAAAGCAAACGAATTCACGAATCTGAGCATTTGCGTGTTTTTGTCCTTTCTGGAGCCCGTTCTCTGCCAAACATTCACTCAGTTGAGGGCAACACAAACGAGGAAAGAGAAAAGTTGAGAGACAGATGTGTGAAGAAGGAAGTGTAGACAAAGAAGTGGAGACAGAGAAGTGGAGACAGAGAAGTGGAGACAGAGAAGTGGAGACAGAAGTGGAGACAGAGAAGTGGAGACAGAGAAGTGGAGACAGAGAAGTGGAGACAGAGAAGTGGAGACAGAGAAGTGGAGACAGAGAAGTGGAGACAGAAGTGGAGACAGAGAAGTGGAGGCAGAGAAGAGGAGGCAGAGAAGTGGAGACAGAGAAGTGGAGACAGAGAAGTAGAGACAGAAGTGGAGACAGAGAAGTGGAGACAGAGAAGTGGAGACAGAGAAGTGGAGACAGAGAAGTGGACACAGAGAAGTGGAGACAGAGAAGTGGAGACAGAGAAGTGGAGACAGAAGTGGATACAGAGAAGTGGAGACAGAGAAGTGGAGGCAGAGAAGTGGAGACAGAGAAGTGGAGACAGAGAAGTGGAGACAGAAGTGGAGACAGAGAAGTGGAGGGAGAGAAGTGGAGACAGAGAAGTAGAGACAGAAGTGGATACAGAGAAGTGGAGACAGAGAAGTAGAGACTGAAGTGGATGCAGAGAAGTGCAGACAGAGAAGTAGAGACTGAAGTGGATACAGAGAAGTGGAGACAGAGAAGTAGAGACTGAATTGGAGACAGAGAAGTGGAGACAGAGAAGTGGAGACAGAGAAGTGGAGACAGAAGTGGAAAAGAGAAGTGGAGACAGAGAAGTGGAAAAAGCGAAATGGAGAGATAGATGCAGAGAGAAAGTCTCTATTGCTATCAACTGTGGAAAACATTAAAAATCAACAAAGTTTCTTCCTCAATTCTTCTCCAAACAGTGTTTTATGGAAGGAAACAAACCATAAATAATGGGATTCATAAATGATGCTAAAGGTAAAACAAACATCACATTCCACAACATCATTTGGATTGGATAGGTTGTCATGATAACAGATGTAATAAATATGGCTGCAGATGGCAGCCAGCACAAAGCACAGCTCAGCAGAATAACAACAGCCTGGATTGTAACACTGGTCTGCTGAGTGCTCCTGTCTTTACTACAAGTCACTTGACTGGACTTTCTCAGTTCATTACAAATCAATATGTACAAAATGAGAATCAAAGGAAATATAATTATTTGTGCAGCAGCAACAGTCAGCGTGAAAACAATATTTGTGGGGGATCCCTTTGTTTTCCCCAAGAATGAACACAAAACTGATGACATCAATGATTGATGTTCAGCAGTGCTGTATATTATTTGGCACAAAATGCAAAAGATACTTATTCCAACACTTCCACAGTTCAAGTGACGCAGCACAGAATTTGTGTCTTTGAATGTTGATTTGAAAGGAAATTTTACGGCAAATAATCTGGTAATGGCCAAGTAGTTTGCTACATATATGGTATTATTCACAGTGAAACCAAACAAAAAAGTGAGAAACTTGCATTCTATTGACCCCAACCAAGAGAGAATAAATGCTGGAAAGGTTTTGCCAAAATAGAAACTTTTTGAAAAAACTATTACACCACAGACACTGAAAAGCATATCATTTATATTTTGCCAAATCAAACAAACTGTAAATGCTGACACATCTTCTTTTTTCGCCAAGTTGATATTTCCAGGAACAGTATTTCTATTTCTGCAGGCACACACCTTGCGACATATTTCTTTGATCAATACAAAAGTATTCAGCAATGCAATGAGAATAAATATTGTGGCACTTGACACTTCTGTAGCCAGGTTATCAAGCAAAACATTGCAACTCAGTGGCCAAGTGGGATCAGCTGTGCATGTTGTAGGTGACTCTTTCAACAGACAGCAAAGTCTGAAGTCATCTGTGGCTACATATTTGACATTTTGTTTGTCAGCTATATGTGTGCTAAAATGCTCAAAATAGTTGCTTGATACATTCAGCACAAGCAGTGATGGTATTGCTGTGCTAGGTAAATGTGTCAAACAATTCCTGGACAAATCAAGCTTCCTTAAGTTCTTCACATTATCAAATACACAGACAGGGAGAGTTGCAATTTTATTTCCTGCCACCAGGAGAACTGCTAAAATCTCAAAATGCTTAAAACATTGACAAGGCAAATTTTTTATTGTATTTTCACTGAAGTCAAGAAGTTTCAATGTTGAGATAGTCATGCAATTTTTCTGCAGAACACTAGTGAGGTTAGACCTTGTCCAGATAAGCACAGCTAAGTTTGTAGAAGCAGTTGGTTTGAGTAAACCACATTGTGAAGAGACAGAGATATTGTTCAACATGGTATACACAAAAAAAGTTATAAAGTTGGTCAATTGCAGTATCTCAACTGCTGCTGAATGTTTGCACTTGATTGCATACATGAGGCAAGAGCATGAGTGATGACACTGGGTTGGCAATTCACACAGGTATTCATCTTCTCCAGATGTACAGTCATATACTCCATCACAAACAGATACTATGTGCAGGCATATTCTCACTGGTGTCAAAATGCAGTGTAGCAAACCAGTGCAATTGTAACTGTGGCAGATCTGCTCATCTTCACCATGTGGACATTGGTGTGAACCATCACAGATGTGCCTAAATCAAGGAAATGGGAAGAAAATGAATGACAGTTCCAATACCACCTGGTGTAGTTTTCAGCATTTTTTGTGCCTCTTTGATACCAAAACATTTCTTAACATTCGTTGAGACATTGTTGCTACTCAGCAATACCTTGGTACCCGAAGTTTATTATTCTTGCAATTTGGCTGACATAGCGTGACCATGAAAGTCAACCAGAAAGAAAGAAATAAAGCAACATATTCAGCAAGTAAAATTGTTCCTTGATATTTGACAACAGAAAACCCTGTGTGAACACAGTCAAATTCGCCCTTCAGACTTTGTTTTGGTACCAAACAATCACGGCCCGAAACAAAGACTCTGACATTTGGAGTTTTGGTTCTAAAATTTTAAAATGCCAGAATCATTCGTCAAAAAGTTTGGCTTCACAAAGAATAGGTCTGACCACGGGAACACAAACTGCTGTGTGGCACAACATGTGAGACACTTTATCACAGATGAGAGCTTCTTGTGCTTCAAGTTGATGATTGAGGCTGATCAATGAATGGATGCTCTGTTTCTGCATTGTCAAAATGCCTGATTTGACAAATTGGCTTGAAACAGTGCTTGCCTTCTTCCTCCTCACTTACCTGTAAGGTATGCAGTAGTTCCTGTAACATTTCATCATGTTGGCACATTTCCATTTTTGGCAGTGTTTCAAATGGGATCCACTTGGACAATGCATCAAATCTCTCAACTGATTCAACTCATATACGCAAATTTTGTGAACAGGAAAACATTTCTGACAGCCAAATGTGCACTGTATTTCTCCTTGCAGAAGGCATCCTTTGCTGTGGAGTCTAGTGGTTTTCTGCATAATTTCAAGTTCAGTCTGAGAACAGTCTGTGTAGAAATTTATGTTGTTTGACACACCGCTGGCTTTGTCTTTGTTCATGAAACAATTACTACTGCAAGGTGGCTGGACAAAGAAGGGCACACATACTCCTTTGACACTTTTGTGGAACAAATCTTTGCACACAACCTTTTGATTTTGTCTTTTGTTTGGTAAAACAGTTTCCTTTGAAACTACTTTTTCTTTTTTCTGTAGGCAATTTGTTGGATACAAGTGCAATGAAACAATACTGATGAAAGAATTGTCGTGACACTGAATGATTTGAAGTCCAAGATGTTCATTTCCTAATGATTCTGTCAACATGGTTCTTTCAACAATGTGGAGAACAGAACTACTTGTTTTCAAGGACCCCTTGTGCAGCTGTTTTGTCAGTTTGCTGTACCACACAAGAATGCTTTTTGTTTCCTTGGTCCGAAATCCAAATGACAGGCTTTGCAGGCCAATTTCACTCAAAAAGAAGAACAAGAAACCATCATATTCAACTGTGTAAACAGGTCTCTCAGAATTAGGGACATCAGTATTTAGCAAGAAACAGTTCTGCTTGAAAGGAATGTATTTACATGGACAGGACAAATTTGATTGAACATATTGTGCTGTTGAGTCTACAACATTCCCTCCACTTGGCTTCACCCAAAGTTCATTTGTGCAAATGACATGGCCTGTTATACTCAAGTTGCACGGTACTGGGTGCCATTCTGGATACTCAGTGTTATGCATCAACAAAACTGTACAAAAATTGTCCGAGCTATTTTTTTCTCTTGGAAATGCAGTTTGTTCATGGTGACAGCAATAGTTTCCTCTTCTCCCTGCAAATAGGATAAGAGTTAACAGATTGGCATCAAGGCGAATTGTGTTTTTCTGCAAGTTGCTGCTGAAACCCCAAGAAGGATTTTGTGGTGTGCATACAAACCTTTGGTGTTGATGTTTATCACATCCTTTGTTGGCCTGACATCATCCAAACTCCATTTCTGTAATATATCCTGGAGCTCAGGGTCTAACTGGTGGACAAAATGCAGGCAACTGTTCCCAACAGGCTGTTCAAAGGAAAATGGAGGTCCCCACAACTGAAGCCCAACAGGTCTTCCACTTGTCCACCTTCTCTTAGAATACTGAAACATGACACAAATTATTTAACAAAAATTGATTGAGGTTCCTCAATTTTTGCCAAAAGCTTTTTGTGTAGCCTAACCTTGCCAAAAAAGCCAATGAATACTGTAGATATAAGTGTGTTCCACGACACTCTCAGAACATACTGAACAAAGTGTTGTAAATCATTCCCTGATACAAAAGTAAGCAAGTTTTCACCAATTAATCTGCACTCCTTGTAAGCTTCATACCAGGTCCATTGAGTTGGAGGGTCAAAGTATTTCTTGAGATTTGGTGACAAAACACTAAAGTTGTGGTTTTCATGAAAATATGCCAACCCCAGTTCTTTTTGGTGTTTGGTGGTGTTTGTGGTTTCTTGTTCTCCAACTGCAGAATTTCTGCTCCACTGATAAATGACAGTAGAACTCTGCAAACATTCAGCGACAGTTTGATCAAATGTTGCCTCCAACACAAAACCAGGTACTCCAAAAGATAAAATGTTGTTGTTCATCTCATACATTCCAACATTCAGGTTGGATTTCCACACAAGTTTATCTTCTCCCATGTTGTTTGGTATTGAATATGGCCTGTTTATGTAGGCCTCTTGGTCAAACTTCTCATTGCACAGTCTGGACAAAAGCATTTCCCTGAATTTGCTATCCCTGATTGTGGTGACATGAAACCAAAAACTGCTCAAGCAAAGATTGCTTTCAATTCTCAAAGAACCCAGCAATCCAGACATGTTTCTTGTGTTGCCATCGAGAGAGACCATCAGGACTGAATGGTGTTGGTGCAATCTTTGTGCCAGACTGGAAATTAAACTAGGGAATGGACACAGTGAGACAGATTGATGTGGCAGATTGAGCTGTGGAGAGCATGCAGTGTAAGTTTGGGAGAAAGCCCACACTTCATTTGTCTCATGTGGGAATCTCTGTATGTAAAAAGCATTTGGGAGGGGCTTTGTTCTGGGATTTGTTTGCAAGTGTAAAGTGCATTCAAATGGTTGTGTCAATTTTGTTGGAAAGTACAGCTTTGGAAACAAAAAATCAACCTTTGGATTCTCCAAAAAGCGATCAAGAAAACTTGCACGAACATCAACAGCACCTTGATGGCTGTGAAGCTCACACAGGTTGCTATGGTTCATAATGTTGTCCCCAATGAGCACTTTACCCTGTGCTGCATCAGGTGCCAATCTGACATCTTGTGTTTTCTGGGCTTGCAGTTGAATTTGGCATGACTCCAATTGGGTAAAATTTCTTTCCAAGATGAAGAAGAGTTTACATCTCTTCTTCAGATCAAAACAATTTGTATTCATCAAAAACTTCTGGCCCAGCTGGTATTTTAAACAGCTTTGATTCACATTGCTGTCTGGGATATTTATTGAAAGGGTGCCATCATTGCTGTCATTTGGCTTACTTTTCAACACATATTCTGAGGGATAAGATTGCTGGGAACATATGTTTATCAAAACTCCCCTGCAAGAAGTGGGTTTGATTGTTATTGCTATTGTTGTGAAAGAAATCAAGTCACTATATGCCACCAGCAGTGTGCCTGCAGAAGGTGCCAAAAAAGGCATTGTATTTCCAAGTGGAGAAGAAAATTTAAAAGAACCCTGACACAACCTGTAAAGTTCAGTGGAGGTTTCTTGATCATAGAAAGCAATTCCAGCATAAAAGCAAGAAAACATGGTCCAACTGTGATTCAGAAGCATATGCACTGCAATTTCAGCATACATATCCTGTGGTGTTTTGAGTATATATAATTTGTGGCAAGATTTCCAGTGTGAACAGATTGTCAGGTGTACTGATTCAGTAGAAGACATCACAATTACCTTGGCACTTTGTGTTTGGCTCACTTTGGTGAAGTATAATGCAGATGTAAGAGTTTGTGTTGTATTGGCAAGTATGTAGACAAAGCAATAGAAGTACTTTGTGTGAACTTTTCTGTTTTTGGTAACATAATCAAATTCTGTGCCATGAACACTTGGAATGAGCATAATATCTTTACCTTGTTTGGACTGTGTAACTATGAGTGTTTCATATTTCTTTGCCAGTACAAAAAATTTCATTGCAAACAAAAAGGAGCCTGTGATTTTTTGTGTTTCATACAAGAAAGACTCAGAAACTTTGTGCAGGGGAACAAGTATCTTCACTGATTGATCCTGTTCAGTTGTAAGACTGTGACTATCAACAACTTGATACTCAAAAACAACTACTGATGTGTGATTGATACAGAACAAACCTTCTTGGCAACCATGGAAATGTAGGTCTGTTTTGGATATGGTGAAAACTGACCACTGAGGACGCTTCATACAATACTGAAAAATTGGTTTGTTGAACTGTTTTATCAAGAAATGCTCTGTATGATCAAAACAATCTTTTTCTCTTGGATTGTGAGTCCTGCATTCATCACTCAGCGAAAAGTGCAGAAATGTCCAGTTGACGTGCAGTAGTGGGTGACTGAGCAGGTTAAACTCCACAAATGTATCAATTGTTGTTCCCATCAAACCAATCCCATAGTTGCGATAGAACACAGGCAGCAAGAACTGGGTTTCATTCAGTGGAAGCTCAATCAAGAAAGACTCATTCACCAGAAGGCCATCACGGAGCTCTGTAGATGGTACCTTACCAAGGGAGTCCTTCCCAGGTACCCCTGTACCAGACACATTCAGGAGGTAATCATCCATGAAGCCCATATCAGCCAGTAAATGCTCAGGGACAAGTCCAACTGGGTATGACTTGGCAGAATTTCCATAAGGGTCAAACTCGGTGCACTCCTGCCCAAAAGGCCACAGCACTTCTTGAGGCCACTTTAATACCTCACCAAATGCATCTTCATCAGTACAGTAGGAGAGAAAAAGATCTGCCCTTTGTTGCTTGTGCTTGCAATGCCTCCTCAGAAGAAATGATGAAAAAATGCAATTTGTCATTTGAAGCAGGATTTCTGAGGGAGGTGTGGGAATCTGAATAAACAGACAAAACCTCAAAGCAAGTTTCATGTACTTCATCCAAATTTTGTCAGTTTTCATAAATTTCTGAATCCACTGACTGACTTTATTTTGTGTTGTGAAATTGTCTGCATTGTTTTGTGACAAATTCGTGCTCACAGCTGATGACATTTGTTCGACGCAAACCAAGAATAGCAACAAGAGAAAGTGAGGTTTGAATGTTGTCTTGCTTTTGCCCATTCAGGTGAACAAAAGAGACTGAATCTGTGGATACACCTTTGTGCAAGAAACAAAACAAAATAACAACTCCATGCTGCTGTGTTTGTACCAATCAACTAGCAAAGAAGACAACACTGCAAGCTCAAGAATTGTTTGCAGTTTGTTTCTTTCAAAAAGCTCATCATGGCAGAATCATCTGACAGAATCATTTCAACTGGCACACAAACACCACGATTGTAAATGGAAAAATTTATGTATCTCATTCCACTCATTCTTGTCACAATTGGGACTTTGCACACGGCAAAATTCCTGCTAAAGATTCCTTCCCAATGGACCAGAGCTGTTTTTGCAACAATTGTGCTGATTTTGCTTTGTCCTGGTTTTCAGGAAGGAATTCTGAATGTGAGCCAAGAATACAACACAGATTTTTGTTGTAGTCAAGCCATTGCATTGTTGGTGTGCGTCATTATTTATTCAAACACAAGTTTCAACATCCCTCTCAAAGAATGTTTTTTTGCTATTTTCTGAAAATGGTCAGTTTTTCCAACAGATTTGGCCTCTGTGCACAAGTTTTCAAGATTTCAGATTAGCAATCCAAATTGATTGTAATATGTGCCTCCCAGCTTCATTTCTGTGGTGGGTCGAGTGCGGAGGTAAAAGTGAAATTCAGAAATATTATTGAAAAATTGGAGTGTTAAGTTTGACCTTTTTGCACGTGTTTAGATTTTTTGTGTAATTGTCTGTTGTTCTGAGGGATTGCAGAGCTATTGTCATTTCTGTGTGGGTGTTTGATTTTTGCACAATTTTGAGAGTGAAATTTTTGTCAGTGGGATAACTCAATCCCAAAATGTTGCAAATGTTCTTCCTGTTTGTTGTAGTACAGTTGTTTGATGGGGCAAACGAAGACAATTTTGAACTCTTTTTGTCTGGGAGTGACTCCGAGATACAGCCCTGTTATTTGCACAGGTCACTCATTCGGATCACTCATTTAGCTCCTGTCTTGTCAGAGATTTTCAAATCGCTGCGAGGTCCATGGACCAATTATTTCCCACTCTGCCCTGTCTAACTTTACACTCTCACCTTCCATGCAAAATTAAAATCAGGACACGACTCACTTTGTGCTGTTCCAGAAAGTTGACACCCACCGATGTTGCTTATGACAGGCCTTTCCGGACAAAATGTTTTTCTTTTCACAGCACAACCAAATTTCATTTGCAAAAAAATAGATCATGGGTACAGTCCCGTTCATAGCGTGTCATTTTTAGGTGATTTGAGATGGGTTGCACGATTTGAGCCAAATCGGTGCGAGCCAAATCGAAGCACCTATAGGCAGCGTCTTCCAAAAGTATGTCAGCAGC
>JAAUXT010076104.1_pt1 | contig 10438 bp, 9 predicted proteins | sample 7278171 | NCBI WGS metagenome assembly JAAUXT01 (sample SAMN14350112, study PRJNA611818) | marine sediment metagenome | isolation source: surface marine sediment (1.8m) | place: French Polynesia: Moorea | collected 2018-08 | reverse complement strand
TGGATGGGGGAAAATACAAACTGGATGGAAGTGAATCTGATCACAACTGGATGGGAGAAAACACAAACTGGATGGAAGTGAATCTGATCACAACTGGATGGGGGAAAACACAAACTGGATGGAAGTGAGCACCTGTCATGACATTGCACGTCCCTGGATACCATCCAGTCGCATTGTCAGTGTGTCTTCCCGCCCGACACTGATGCAGTCGCACCCAGACAGTCGGGCCCATCCAGTCGCAGTCGCCTGGTGTGCTCCGAGCCTCAGGAAGTCGCTGCACGCCTCTGGCGAGCCAGCTTCGACAGTTTATCACGAAACTGGTAGACCCTTTCTCCCGATAGGTTCCCGAGGGTCTCCCTCACAAATGGCAGTTTGATTGTTCTGCCAAGAAAATTTTGAAAGATCTCAGATGTCAGTGCAGAACACGAACATGCAAAGGTTTCTTTGAAGAAAAACGTGCAGTGGTTTCCAGTGCGCGTACATTTATAAATACGTTCTGCAAAACGCACCACTGGGGAGTGCCCACACAAAAGTATTTCTTGGCAAATCCAAACTTGTGAAAATCAAGTGCTGATTGATTCCGTCCACAAGGAACTTATTTTAACGACGAAATCGTGAGAATGAAAAGGAGAGACAGACACGTAACTGATTCATTGCGTACTCGACCTCGTATCCAGGGGCTTCCACTGCAGCAAAAACATCCAAGGGCTGTTGTACCCAGAGCTCGTGGAACAACAAAAGGCGTGACCGTTCACATTTGCGCCAGTTGTTCTTTTCGTGATGTTTGACATTCACGAAGACATTTTGCAGATGCCAGTTTTGAGGCGTTAAAGTTCTGCTTTGGCGGCAATCAAGACTTGCAGATGTCGGAGCTTTGAGCAGTATTGCACGATCCACTTCTTCGCTTTAGCAACTCAAGCAAAGGATAAGATCCCTTGCGCGGTCTCAACTTGAGGGAGCTTTTGTTCACTCTTTCCCCCTCTGATTTGCTCTCAAAATACATACGAGTGAGAGGATGATGCTTCATGTTGTATGTTGCTGGACCGAGAAGACACGGGTCTCACATTGTACAAAAATGTTTACCTTTCGAGACCTTTGGTCGAGAAAGGAGTTGTGTGATTGAACAGGAACCCTTTTTGTAACGTGAGAACTCATTTCTACCACGATGCAAGCACACATGACCAGTTTTGTGATCACAGAGTTGTAGAAAGAACATGTTTGAAGCTGAACTCCACAATAAAGGAAATCTTCGTTGTTGGGCACCCCCGTTCACCCAAAACCTGTTCACGTTTGTATATTGTGGAAGTGATTTCCTGCAAAAACAAAAGAGCCTTTGTTGCCACCTGCACACTCATCCTGAAACGGTATAATTTCAGCAGAAGTTTTCAACAATTCTGGACTGAAGTTTTTCTTTTCAGCCGAGTGTGTGTGATCTCTGTCGTCATCCACGCAAAATACAGACGCGATGTGGAAACTCAGACTTCATGAACAACTGACGTGTCAATACGAGCAAGAGTACAGTTTGGGGATCAATATGAACGACGAAGTAGTCGGTGAATGACTGATGGACAAGTCTCTACCTCCCAGACTTCTTCAAGAAAATCAGTGCAAAACTAAGTCGGTGTGCGTGTTTTTAGGTCAATCTATTAAAATGCTTGAGTGACCCCAGGGAAGCGGAGAGCTCCTGAAGAACACATCTTGGTTGCACTCGAGCTTCTTCGATGGTCTTTGTAATTCTCCATGGTTGCCAGGGTTCAGAAAGGAAACACATTTCTCGTGGATATCTTGCTCAACGCGGGTCAATGCGAGTGGGGCAGCTTTCCTGATGATTACAGTTCAGGCTTGTTACCCGCAAAGCCGACGGATAGGGCCAAACGGATGACAGTCTTTCAACTTAGGTCAGGACACCATTCACTAATGAAATTGCGGCGGTACGTCGGAGGACAAGCCGATGAGGTGTTACAGCTGTATGCACAGTCGAAAAGGACAAGAAAATCTGTCTTGTACCAAGACACGAAAACAACTTCACATTTTTAGCATCCGTTTCACCCTCGATTCCTTGCCCAACAGGCAGATATAAAACTGTGATTTCCGTCAGACAACGGTTAGATTACCGTGAAATAAAGGCCAGCTTCTCCATTAAATATTTCATCCGCAGTGACGGAAATCCTCAGAGAGTCATCACGCCGGCCATCGATCATGTGAATTACCTATCTCTGCATAGAAAACATACTCTCTTTCACATTTGCCAACGCACTTCGAAAAACAGCAGTTCTGTGTTTGGTGATGATAAAATCGTCGTTCTCGGAAACACATCAGGATGTGGTGTCTCGTGTGTTGTTAATTTGCATTCTCTTCCGCAGACAGGCTCGCGTGGTCGTGAAGGTCTGGCTGGAAGCTTTCCATAACCACAACCGTCGTCATCTTGAGGCCGCACTGTCCGAGGGTTGGGTGAGCAGCTGAAACCTGAAGCGACTTTCAGGTGAGTTCAGGCGGATAAATACAGTACTGCTACAAGGAAGAGCTTTCCAACAGAAGTCTGCATCAATCTTATTTGCTGTTGATCTCAAAACCATTTGAGTCAAAGGAGAACTCCAAGTCTTTCCTCGATTCGTTGCTGTTATTTCACACAAGGCGCGTCTCAGCAAACGCCCACACTCGAACACTTGGAGTGAGGGTGCAAGCCAGCAACTGACGACCTGATGAATACTTCATCATTTTTGCTGATGAACTGAAGCACTTGTTATTCAAAACTAGTTGACGTATTATGAGGTTCTATCAACTCAAAGTGTCTCTTACCATGGTTTGCCGTGACGACCGCGAGCAGCACGGCAAACCATGGTAAAAGACACTTTGAGTTGATAGAACCTCGTATACGCGGCACTTGTAAGCACATTCATTGCATCCTTGTGTGTGTACTTCACACATCTGTGCGCTTGCCTTTTCTGAAGCAAATATGGAAGACATCAGTACACCAGACAAAGAAACCCATTGAGGGAAAGAATCGTTTATAACTTGTGCAAACAGGAACGGTTTCGTCTTGTGATCAATATGTAAATGCCCATATTCTTTCATTAGCCGTCTTCGGGTGCTTTTTGTGAAATTGCAATCACTCCATTGCAGTTGTTCACATTCCAGTTGGACGTGTTCCACTGCAGCAGCTCTGTTGAGTTCTCTGCAGAGGACACCAACTTCTTTTGTTGCCTTGTTGTGCGCCAAAACTGTGGTCTCTCTACCTGGCACATAAAATCAATGGAAAACACAGACAGGAACTTGTAGAGGCACTCAAGTTGAAAACACGGCTCTCAACTTGTGTGACTGTTTTGAATTGAACAACAAAACTGGGTGTGCTTTCTTTGGCACTCTGTGAAAGAAAAGCAGGAAAACATGAACCACATGTGGAGAAATGTTCCACAGAGCATTGGCAGTCACGACCAAAGTGGACAAAAGTAGGTTACATGACAGGGAGATTGGTTTGGCCTCAGGCCTTCACCATTTCGTCCGTTCTGTCTGATGACACAAGACAATGTTCTTTGTCGGACAGAATTGAAAGTGCACCTGCATGCTTCAAACTAAACTTGGTGTTTTCTTTAGTGCGCGCATTTCAACACGAAAACATTGCAATGTCTCTTGTTTCAACACGATTTTATGCCCATTTCAGGAGAATCAGCTGCATAAGATGTGTTGTATCAAAGGAAAGCGTTGTCAGAACAGGTGGCTGTGACACAGAAAAACACAAAATCTTGTTTGAACTCCTGCAATGTTTTGCCCAGAAACGGAACCACGCACCAAAATTACAGTTGTCGGAGTTGTCTGGAAGATTTCGTACGGCCGACGCTTCACTTTTGCATGTTGACTTCGGGCAGACAAGACCAGGCCAAAAGGAACCACCTCGCGACGGCTTTGAAACCCCAAGAAATTGTCTGCGTACTCCATGCGTAGGTCAGAAATGTACCAAAACTGAACTTCCCAAAAGAAAAACGCCCGGGCGACTCCAGAACATCACATCAGTTTCAGGGATGGCCATAGCTGGCACGAAACTGGAAACGGTTGAAAACATCAATGACAATTGCAGAGGAGTTCTGCTTGAGTGTGTTATTTTTATTGACTCCTGCAGGTGGGACCTGACGATTAGATGAGAAACCTGCGTTCTCTCTTTGTCAACTTGAGTGCACCGAAGTCAGGAAGTTTCAAGTTGAATTTCTCGATTTGTGGGAAAAAAGACCGGAAGCTTATTGATTTGTTTCAGTTGTGTACCTTTGCTAGAGCTGGATAGATAGTGGGTAAATGTCGTGTTTGTCTGCGATTTGGCGTCGGGAACTGCGCTTCTGGCTCTTGTCACATCGATGGAGCAGCAGACACAGAGGAGTTTCGCCTTGACTCTCAGAGCAAGTCTGGCTGCTGGATGTCTCCAGATTCAAAGAAAGGTGGTTTGGGAGTTGGCAAGTAGAAGCACTTTAGAATGAAGAACAGGACCACGAGCTGAGCGGGAACTACTTGTACAGAGCAGCGCGGCCGTGCTCATCCTCGTCTGCTGACATGACTCGCACCGCTTTCACAGCAGATTTGCTATTTTCTGATGGCGTGGACAATGGTCCCATTGGTGAATCTATCCACTTGTCAGTGTGTCAGTGCCTGCAAACAAATATGCACTGAATGTTTCCCATCTGTGGTCAAGTTCCTGAGCCAGCGACAATACTCCCTGATACACCATGATTAGCAGCAGCGCATGTATTTTTTATCCCACCGCATCAAATCACCGTTCCTGTATATATGTTTCTTTTGTCGTGCTTTTATGTTCCATCAGATTTTGGACGATATGAAATCGTAGCCTGTGGCTTCACATGACGCATGAACAAGGCCAGAGAAGTGAGCTACATGACGCAGTAGGACCGGGCGACAGAGGACAGTGGACATACACGCACAGTATGCAGCTTCAATGCTGCCCGGGAAGGCAATTGCTCAACCTTGAACTGATACTGGTGATGACTGATGTCTTCACATGATTATTACAAGCGAAATGGGTCAGCTGTGCAAATGATTGTGGCATCCACAGATTTTCACAAGAATGATTGGTTTCAAGCTCGCGATTGTTGTCCCATCGAACTTTGAAAGCGAAGGACAAGCAACACGCACTGAAAACGGAATGACAATCTTTTGTCGGCACAGTCTGAGACAGACCTCGGCGGCTTGAAGCTTCATCCGTTATTCATTCATGAAATGGTCATTGCTGTGCGGAATGTATGGCTGAGACTTGTCACGAGACAAGTATTTCACATCAAGTCACATTATCATGTGAGCAATGGTACGTCTGTCACTGCAGAAGCAGCACTGTGGAGAGCGAGAGCGAACCGGGCTGAAGCAGCGAAGCTGTGGATGGGAAGCTGCTTGTAAGACTTGGGGCGGTTAAAGAACTGCATCACGGCTCTAATTATTCAACATAACATTCCTAGCAACAGTGCCATATGCTCTGCCTCACTTGCCTTTTTGCACCTTCACAGTCACTTTAAATCATCAGCCAGAGGGTCGTGGCTATTATCACGAAAAGTCTGCGGATACTGAGGACAACAGCAAAGGTAGGTGACGAACGTCCGTTTACAGCTTCGTCTTGATGTATGCGGGAAAGAAGTGTGGGCACCAGTTGATGTGATATCACATTTCAGTTTGAAAACAAGTGGTGTGCGAACCTGTGTTTCGTTGAAACGTGACGCTGGTGGCTTCGTTGAGGTTGGTGTTGTGTTGCAGGCGTGCACATGTTCAAACAAAGAGACGTGGAAATCATGTTCAGATTCCACTTTCCCGCAGCGCCGCTTGCCACGACACTTACTTTGTCACTCCACTCATATTTTGTTTCAAGAAAAGTAAAATTCGTGCCATGCCGAAGATTTACCAGCGGGAGATCTGTCTGCGCAGTCTGGGTCGTGTGTAAGCCGATGAATGAAACAGTCACCATGGAGGCTTATGTAAATGCCTTGGCACTGTGCATACACATGCTGAAAGAAGTATCCAGCTTTCTGTTGGCTTGCTTGCCAAATGACAGTAAATCGCTCTTAAATTTCACAGAACTGTGGTCCCAGAGTCTCTTCGAGCTCCAGAGGGGCGTATTTGTTTCACTCAGCAGCTTTTAGGCAGAACAAACAGTTGACGGCAAAGATTTGGTTTTCCGAAATGCCGCCGCCAGATTGTGCACCCGTGGGTTTGCCGAGACTTGCTTTTTGCGTCGACAACGGGTGAACGCAAATCAGACGCAAGCGTCATTCTTCACAGATGTATTTGTGTACCTGGCGGTCGGTAACATCTGTGTAGTTTTCACGTGCACGAAGGCACACCACCACCAAGAGAAACACCTGCCTCCTGTGACAAGCTGCGTGCAATAGATTACAACTATTTAACTTCATGTTCAAATTGAGAATTGTCATTGACGAACGTTGTTCCCGGAAAAAAGTTTTGAACTTGAACGTTTCTTGTTTCTTCACTGGAGGAGGCGATGTTGGGGCATTTGCTCGCACTTCAATGAATTTGTTGGGGAACAATTTTGATCGGGCCCACCACTCAACAACAAACAGACATATGTAAAAGTGAAAACATATTTTTCGAAAAACTGATGTTGTTGGAGCAGAGTCTTGATCAGACCATCACCAAAACAAACAAACAGACCTGTGGAAAAATATTTTCAAAAACGCTGACACACAAAGCCAGGTTTCAGTCGATTTAACACAGAACATTTCCTTTTGTGATATTGTTCAACTCACTCGTACTCAGCTGAGATAGAGGGGCGGGGGCACTTGGAAGCAAATGAGGCGATGGGCTCTGCTCCGATTTTTTCCGTGATCCATGTACTTGCGACAAGACACGAAGTGTTCAACACATCAGAATCAAGATGATGTCGCGAGGTGGAAACACACAACATAAGAGAAGAAAATCTTGAGACTTTTTCCGAAAATATTTGGTCATGGCACACGTGAAGCCGAATCCTTGCGTGCGAAAACACTGCAGTGCTTTACAGTGTGGTTTACGTGTGCCGGTACATGTTTCAAATGACAAAAAAGAAAGAAAAAACAGAGGATCGGACACGCAATCTTTGCAAAAACACAGCTTGCTGCATCGCATTCAGCACACGGAAAAACGTCAAATTCTGGGTGAAAGTGCCCAAGCAATGTCTCAAACTTCACACATGGACGCATTTTTATCTGTCCCAGAGTGTTTTCTGCAACGAGGCAATGAACATGAGAGGCAGCTTACGATTTCACGAATGTATGAAGTTGAATTGCTTCTGAGCTGTGATTGTTACCAACATGTTGCGAGACAAATTGCTGGGATTTGAATCGTTTTGGAGTTGGCCGACAATTTTTCACATCTTGATGCAGCCCACCGTCGGTGTTACAGAATTCATAACTGTGTAGGAGCAGAGCGTTCTCAAGAGAAATTGGGGTGCGGCGTTCTCTTCGCGTGTAATGAAGCATCACTGAAACTTCGAGAATTAACTGGAAGTTATGGCTGCTCAACCAAGCACATGAATCAGAGCATTCGCCAAAAACAGCACACGTTAGGTGCAAACTCCCTCAAATTGCGTGACTCGAAGCTGCCTTCAACTCAGATGCAAAAACTCTTCCGCTGGTGCTGCTTTTCAAGAACTAATCAGGAGTTCTAACTGAGCGGATCTTTCTCAGCCCAGCTTGAGCTGACAAGAAAGCTGCATTTGGGCGACTTAGTCTTGCAAAGTTATTGTTGTTGGTTGTCATCTCCAAAATCTCTGTTTTGACAGTTCAGAGACGGAGTCTTACCTTCGGATCTGGCAACTAATGGCATGGCAATGCCTGATGTTGCAGCCAAATGCTTCATGCACGAATTCTTCTCTCGAATGGGACAATGTTCTGTTCAATGAGGTCTCGTACTAGGTCCATCTCACAAGTATCCGTTAAATGGTTTGAAAGTTGCATTTTGCTGCCCAAAAACAAGTTGTATGAAATAGACTACCTTTATTTTATCCTTTTCTATTCTAGAGATTCTTTCATTGAGGTATAATTGGAAATTTCTTTGCAAAGTTAGGAAAGTAGTTGGGTTTCTTTTGTGAATATTTGGAAGGTTGGCCAAAAACAAAGTCAAGGGGAAGAGTCTGCTTTCAGTGTCAAGCTATATTTTGTCCAAAAGAACCTTGTTTTGGGGTAAATTTTGAAATTTATACTGGTGAAATAGTCAGAGCTTGATAGAAGGCACAATTTGCCAATAATTTTTTGGCAATTTGTATTGTGAAAAAAAAACAAAGTTTTGCAACTGTATGTTGTAGGAGGAAAGTAGCTCTGTCACAACAATTGTTTCCAGGAATTTTGAAGATGATTTTCAGTTCATTTGATCCCCATAACGGATACTTTTGAGATGGACCTCGTACCAAACGGCTGCAGTGTCTTCGTGAAGCCTGGGTCCGCTCTTCCTCCTTGGTTCTTGTTGCGAGGCTCAACTACTTGCCTTCTACCTCAAGCTAATTTTAAGCTCTTACGGCTTTTCATTCAAGCCATTGCTCCGCAACACTCCCGCCCGATTTGGAACTTGGGTCTCCTGTGACACGACAGGTCAAGACACTGAGTGACTTCCGCGGGGTGTTGCTGTTCTATCTGGTTTGATCGCCTGCAGTGACAACCTGGGAATATTCCTTCTGGCCTTCGTTTCTTGTCCAGTCAGGTGCACCTTGAATTCAGCTGTTTCCTCTAACATTCGGCAGTGATTGTAATCAACATTGCGAGTCTTGCTTTTGACAAATGACATTTGGGCATGAGGAAGTGATCGCGAGCCAGACATTTCAGTGCAACCACCTTTCAAGGGAACATTCGAAAACGACCAGAACGGAGCACCGGAGACAAAAAGCTTCCCTTCATTTGAGAAGAAATCGATAAAGTAAGCTTGAGAACTATTTAAAAGGCAAACAATTGTCTCTAATCAATACAAAGCTGTGTAAGAACGCCTGCGATGTGCTTCAAAGTTATTGTTTACTTCTGAAGGGATCGCCTTCAATTTATCGACAGGGTTTTGTGTCTTCAAATGCTGGAAGGAAGAAAAGCCTTGTGCGGTGTCTTGTCACAGCGCACCCAAGTGTCAGTGAGTGTCAAAGGCGCAGCGAGCTTTGTTGTGTCTGGAGGAGTAATCCATTTCCCTCTCTCTTGCAGGTTGATTCATCGGCCGCTGCGAAGGTCCTGAAAGGTATGTAGTTTGTTTGGCTTGCAGATTTTCGTGAAAAAAGAAGAGCCAGTAGTAAATTGAATACATGACCTGACTGCGGAAGCAGCATGCATAGAATTTTTCAGGAATCTTGGCAATTGAATAATGAACAACTTGCGTCAGACTCTTTATTGCCCGGATCTCCAAAGACGCATTGATCGGGATTGCGTGCGCCGTGTGTCTCAATTTCCTGGAGTCCTGAATCACGGTCAGATTTGAGCCCAGGGCCTCCACCACAGTAATACAAGAGCTGAGGTTTGCGAGAATGTGCTGGGTCCATGACGCGTCGACACACACGGAAACCAAAACTACACTTACCAACGACTGCTTTCCTGTTTCAAAAAGTCCATTCCTTTTTCATTTGTTCAACCGAACAGATAACAGATGAGTCTTTCCGACAGTTTTCCCCACTGAGTACCTGGTCTTTCTATATTTTAGTGACTCCAGAGTACAAAACACAATGTCAGCCAATCAAACTTTGATGCAGTCCGCGTGTGCATCCGAAACAGCAATGTGTTTCACTCTTTCTGCGTCTCTCTCTCTCTCTCTCTCTCTCTCTCTCTCTCTCTCTCAACGTGAGCACCAAAAAGAGACAACACGGGTTTGGTTGGTGATGCTCAACACAAGGGAGCACCTGGAGTTGACGTGTACACCGCGATGAAGTGCAGGCGTCAGGAAGATTGATGAATAGTTGGACAAAGTCCTGCCCTTTGGCTCCACGTCAGTCACTGCAGGTACAGCCGAGTGAGTCTTTGTCAGCAACAGGTCACTTTCTGGAAAGGACTTTGTGCGCATTCGTGGTCGGTTCGAGCTCGAGGCCGGGGTATTCAAACACTCGTCGTGTGGGCGTTTCAGGAGCATTTGCTGGACAATGTTTGCCTTCCTTTGAATCGTAGAACAACAAAGACCAGAGATTTTTGAAGTGTTTTCCACACATCAGTGTTTTCGGGTATAGCCTGAAAATGAGGCGGTTCATTCCCTCTGTCATTGTCATTTGTCATTTTTAAATCGTACTGCTATTTCCGGTTCCGGTGCAAGTAGTACGGTTTTTTTAACATCATTTTGATCATTTTGTTGAAAAAAATGTGCTGCTTGTCATGTAGTACTGTTTATTTTTTCCCGCCTTTTTTGTTGTTGTACTGCTTGACAGGAAGTAAGCAGTACTGTTTTTTTTGCATGTTGAAAAAAATGTATTGCTTGTCATGTAGTACTGTTTATTTTTTCC
>JAAUXT010042335.1_pt1 | contig 10438 bp, 6 predicted proteins | sample 7278171 | NCBI WGS metagenome assembly JAAUXT01 (sample SAMN14350112, study PRJNA611818) | marine sediment metagenome | isolation source: surface marine sediment (1.8m) | place: French Polynesia: Moorea | collected 2018-08 | reverse complement strand
CCCCCCCCCCCCCCCCCCCCCCCCCCCCCCCCCCCCCCCCCCCCCCCCCCCCCCAACGGGGACAGTGTGTGTGTGTGTGTGTGTGTGTGTGTGTGTGTGTGTGTGGTCTTTCTGACTTTGTTTGAAGGTGATTTCATTGGACAGGACCCTATTTTCAGTGGGAGGTCCGTGAAATAAGATTTTTTCGAAAAAAAGTTTGACTTTGTGGTCATCCAGGATTTATCTTTGGCTATTCCAAAGATAAGTTTGCCCAGAGGAAAGAAAGCCCGCCCATTAAGGCACAAAGAAACCACCACAACTGCATGACTGTTTGAAAATGCAACATTCTGAATGGGTACCTCGAGCACCAACTGAAGCGGGTCCTCCAGACGCAGTTTAAAAGCTGTTGGCTCTTCAGCGAGAGAACGCAGAACCACGACTTTGCGCGGTTCCACTATTGGGCTCATGAAACTGGATCATAGAACAGACATTTCAGTTTTGCAACTTCAAAACGCTGCACCTGCGTGAATGCAATCAAAACACTGCTGGTTTCCCCCGAAAGCTGAACTGACTGACTTGTGTTGACATCTCCTGAAGTGCACTCACTTGTGGATAACCGGAGCTAATTAGCTGCCAATCTATGCACCAAGCGCTTGTTCACAGGAAGTAATTTTGCGGGAAACCATTGATCTTTCTTCTGCAATTTTCTTCTCCGATATGAGAAAGATTTCCTTGTGTGAGTCGCGATTGGTTTGATTGAGTTGAACAGCATAGTGCAACAAAGTGCAGAAACCAAACACTGAACAGGACTCCACCAGAGTCAAGAGATATGTACAAAAATGTGAACTGACACTTGGAGACAGAGAAACAAGGAACCATTCTCTTCGGGTGAAAAGTTTTCTCTTTGTCTGGTTTGAAAGTAAGTGTTTTTTTCAAACTTTCTTCTGACAGTCTTGTCACACAATGATCAGTCCGCTTACGATTGACACCTTGTCATCTTGCATATCCAGATTTCTTGCCCGAATTTGCAAACCTCGAGAGTTTTGAAGAGTGGACAAATGTCTCTTTTCTCTGGTCCCATCTGTCACGAATGTTCCAAAATCTCTTGAAGTCCTGAAGACATTATGACTGTATTCGAGTTGAAATCCCAGACTTTAATCATTCAGTGGGTTCTTGACAAATGGATTCGAAACGTGTACATGTCCTCGAGTCTGCACCTTCAACTTCACTCGAATGAGAGCCCTGCACAGAGGTGATGTTTGACACTTTTGTAAACTGAAGCTTTCTTCACAAGGACAAGCCTTACATCGCACAACAAAAAAATTGAGACAATTTCGGAAGCAACTGTGCCAAGATTTCTGTCAAAGCAACCATCTTTTGCAGGAACATCAGAACAGGTTTCTCCCTCGCAAACTCACAAAGTTCGATGCGTTCTGCTTGCAAAGAGCAATTGGTGAGGTTCTTGGGTGCAGAGTAGCACAAACCGAGAACAAAGCAGATTCAAAATGGCCCGAAGCTACTCTGCTTTTGTATTTTCTGCACTTATAGCTCAGCCAGTTCAGCGCGAAGTCAAGGAAATATAACATGCCGTGCATGATCTGCACCCTTTGCCTTGTATGATCACTCCATGCAGGGTGAAATGTGACTCCGACAATAAGTGTCCATTACAATGAACTTGTACAAATGTTGTGCAAGCACCTGCGCCCTGATCCAGGCTTCTGAACCAAACAACACACCTTCAATTGTCAAAATTGAAACGAAAGTACTCACAAGTGTCAAAAAACACGCAAGCCAAATCTGATCAGAGCGCTTTGTGTGGCAACATTTGACATGTTCACAAAAGATGACAACAAAAAGCGCCGAGGTGAACCTGGCGGAAGCCTTAGAACATATCGAAGTGCACACACCGCACGTGTTGTTTTTATGAGTCTCCAATTCATCGACTTCGGATTGACGGGGAACAGGAAGAACCTTGGGTGTATCGAGCACGGGAGCGGGACTTTGGTGTCCGTGGTGCTGGAAAGAAAGTTTCTGCAGGACCATGGGTGTGCAAATGCCAACGCTGAAGTCAAGCAAGTTTTGAACTCAGAAACATGTTTTGCCTGTAAGCATTCCGCTGACAGCCCTTTACGAGACACAACCTGCATTGTCGTGGCTTCCAATGCATTTGATGAGACAAAGCAAACCATGAAAGCTTGAAAAACACATTTTCCACATGACCTGTTGCTTCGGCAAATCCAGGTTCTCATTGAACGTAGACGACTTTGTCCTCGTACGACTCGCACGAAACGAACGTCAATGCGTTGTGAAAGTCACGAAGACAACACGAAGCTGGTCGCTGATGCGTGAAGGGAGAAAACTGAAATTGTTGAGCCAATAGGTTCCACCTTGAACCAGCGAGATTTTGATTCTTTGCGCGAAGATGCCAGCACGTGAAATGATGACCCTGGAAGAACGCAGTCTGGCCCAACCAGGCAATGCAGGGGCCACCAGCCATCCCTTACAATCGTCATGATTGTGTCGCACGAAATTGGAGCCTGGGCAGAGGTTCTCAAGCATGACGAACCCAGTCGTTGCCCGACACTCGAGAGCCTGACAAAAAGTGGAAAACAGTTCCAAGAGAGCCAAAGTTTGACACCAGGTGCTTCACAGTTCGAACATTTTTCACAGAGCCTCCATGGATGCATCCCCTGGTCTCAGCAACAGTTGTCTGGCCCACCCGAGCGCACCATTCAAGCACAATGAACCAACGCACCACTTGCTCTCCAAACAGGGATGGCAGAGCGGATCTGTCAGCGTGTGTCAATTTTCTATTCACGGCTTGTTGTGCGTGTTTGGACACAAAACACACATGGAATCGGTGTTCGCGAAGCTAATTTGAGAATCAATATGTCAAGTTGGCGGTTTATTTCCTGAAACACAACCGTACATCGGGTTTTTTCCTCAGCTTGATGCGAACGTTTCCCTTTCGGCTACGAGTCAATCAATTTCACATTAGCCTGAAAGGGCGGAACCGCGAAGTCACTTTGCTGTGACACACGAGGCACCGGATCATTAGGACGATGTTTTGATTGTCCACGGACAGCGACGCTTTCAAAACAAAATAGCGAGAATTGAAGCTCCATCCGAAGAACATTTCTGAGATGCAGAGCAGTGTTGCACAAACAAACACATGTGTGTTTCCTTTGCTTGTCGCTTGTCGCACCTGTGCGAGGAGAAGGAACGGGAACAAACCCCGCGACCCAGAAACTGGGTCAATCCCAGCTTTGTGTTTTGAGGTGTTCGCGAGGAAGTGTCGTAAATGGACAGGTTTTCCTCTTCGCAGAACACTCGGTAGATCAGCACTGACACGATGTGTTAATCCTGATGTGTCAGTCACGTACTTGTGCAGGGTTTGCGTAATCTAAGGTGCATTTTGCCTTTGTGGAACAGTCAGTACATGCAGCACAATGCAAGAAATCGTGAAATGAACAAAGCGGCACTTTGTCGCTTGTCATTCGAGGCAGGTACGTGTCTGTCATCAGACTCGGCCAACGTGCGCAGCGGGTGGAGTTTCCTGCACAGTGTTGGTGGATTGAAGTGCGCACTGCAGGTGTGGTCCGGAAAGGGAGCAAAATAAAGGAAGGAGAATCTGACACAATCGTTTCGCCTTCTTCGACACCTCGACAAAAGTCACTCGTGTTGACGGCTCTTTGGGCGCAACACAACAAGCTTCTCAAGTTCTTGATCACACTGGGCGTGTCTTCTTTCAGGTGAAGAAATTATTTTTTGTCACACTGTCGTCTCTCTGTTAAAGTGTGTTGAACTGTACGAACGTACGAGTTTCGTCACCTTTGAAGAGAATGAAAAGCTGGTGTCACAACTCTTCCTCAAACTCTGCTTTGTCACTTTGGTGGTTTGTTGGTCACCTTTTCCCCAAAAACGAAAAATATTAGATCAAGGTGCCACGGTCCAGTTCCCAATGTGTCAACGCTCTGCTGGAAAGACCATTCCCATAGTCGTTGGTCTGTGATGTGAGAGACTCGGTGCCTTTTGAAAGGCGTTTCCCCAGTGGCACTGAATCTCACTCGTCTTGATTTCAAGTGCATAGACGTCTGCCGATGACCTTTTTGAAGAACCGTGGCGATCACGAGTGGGTGGCAAGAACGATTGCCCGCAGAACACTGCACACTTTAAAAGCGTGATTTCTCCTCAAAATTGGAGAAATCTGGAGAGGAGATTCAAAACGCAAATCTGAAGGTGACTAACTGAGGATCTTTGAACGCTTCAGATCGCATTCATTAGTTTGAAGCTCTTTTGGTCCTCACATTCTTGTTTTCCTGGAAGGTCATTCAGGTTGAGTGTTCAGAGCTTCCCGTGGATACATTTTATGGACTATTCCAATTTCTTTCAATCATCTCGTCTAACAGGAACGGTAATGATGAAGCATGGCTCCAAGTCTTTTTGCGCTGCATCAACAACTGTATTTGGATGCACTGAGCACTGTGGTACTCAAACTTGGTCGAAGTTCTGGTGTGCTTGACATCCAAAGGAAAACTATCCTTGGACAATCACTGGGTTTTTTGTCATGATGAAAATTGTGAATTCGAATTGCTTTCATTTTCTACTTCTGTGCTGCAGATGGACTTGGCAATAGTGTGGTAATATCAATCCGCCTGCAGGACAAGAGATAATCTCACAACCTCGACATCTAAATTGTGTCGCTGAGAAATTGAGCATGTTACCTGCCACCAAGTGTCTACCACACCATTCAAAACTGTCAGCTGGAGCAGCCAACGGCTGGCCAACGAACACAGCACATGAAAATGCCATTTGTCCAGTTTTCTTTTCAACGAAACTGTAGGGCCAAGCAATCTTGATCTGAATTGCGTTTTCAGAAGCACACTGCAAAATACTTGTACGTGTTGCTGAAGACACTGTATGCTGAAGGAAACAAGTCGATCGAGAGAATAACAGCATAAAGGCTGTCGAACCTGGCAGAAACAAGAAACGCCAAGTTGGACTTTATTGATGGATGATCACTGGGCGATGCGCACTGTAGTGCGACACAACATCGACATTTGGTCGTGGGAAACTCTTCTGTGGAGAACCATTCGGGAAAACGAGAGGATTCCAACAGGGACAGAGATCTGGAAACAAAGCTTCTCGATCCGGCAAAGGTGACACTTCGGAGACAATCAGTTTGCAGGGGCACAAAGACGAAATGACTTTGATGTGCAATTTCCGTGGCAGGCGCTGATGGGTGTGGAACAGGCGCACTGCATGGCTGATGTCGCCAGATCTACGTTTTAGTCGCTGCAACCAAACTGTTGTGTCACCATGTCGGGAATGAAATTTCCAGGGTGGAGGCATCCGTTGTGGATGCAAAATTTCAAGCTTTAGAAGAGCTCTGCACTTGGAGAATTTTTGCAGGTTCATCCACAGAATCAATGGAAAACCTTTCGGCGTGAATTTGGATCCTGGAACATTTGTCGGGGGAGGGGGTCACAAAAGAAACTTCGGCTGACGTCTGTCACCATGCTCATCCTTCGGGTCTGCACTTAGACGGATGTCACAGGATTCCGTTTTTACTCATTCAGTCCATATCAATGAACGAAGCCTCCAAGAACTCTTTTATTTGAGTGAGATTAGGTGGGGGCGAATCCCATGGGGCTTGGCCCCTGCTCCTGCTCCCCCTTCCCTTTGTCTTGCGTCTTCGGCAAAAACTCACAAAACACATCAAAATGGTCGAAAGTTGACGCCCGACCAAATCCTGAATCCTGAATTCAAAAGTGTCACAAGGTTGCCACAGTTATCTTGCATAAAACTCAGAACAATGTGGAACAAGAATTGGGAAAGTTGACATTGATTGTAGATTTGACAAGCTGAAAAGAGAACATTGAAGCTGGAAGCTGGCACACGAGAGAGGGATGTTGACAGCAGAACTTTATGGAAAAGTTCTTCTACTTCAGTTCGTCCCCTTCAGAAAGTATGAGGATTTTTTTCTCACTCTCTTTTTTTGGGATCGATTTCGTGACAAAAAAGTCTCTTGATCGACTGGCACAACATTGATAAATACGTCTGCCAACAACTAAATCAAAACTTTGGTGCACAGATTTTCTCAAGCACACAATGCAACACCAATGTTGATGTCTCAAATTGAAATCGGGACACTGCTCCCGAAGGGTAATGTGAAGCTTTTCTGGAGAAACACTGAGCTGTCAGGTTCGGCATTCGGTGTGAGTTCTGAATGGAAACATCTTACTGAAATCCAGCAACCACCATGCAATTCCGAGAGCTCAAGTTTATTGCAATCTATTGCGCCTCATGAAACTCTCATTACCTGGAGCTTTTCATGCTTCTCAAACGCAATATTTATGTTCCAGAATTCGCCATCTCTTGAGCTAACCTTCAACTAAGCCCAGATGCACGGGGTACTTTTCGTTCCAAATGCAATTTGGTTGACACTTAGCCACTGGCGACAAAAAAAATCATTCTCAGGTTTACACAGAACCTGTTTTTTCAGCCGAAGTCGACCTTTGTTTGAGGAAGGTGAAAACACATTTCCACACACGTGCACTTCAGTGAGTTAAACTACCGGTAGATCTACTTCGCAACTTTCCTTTATTTCTGCCACTGTCACGCACAGCGATCCCCCAAGATTGCTGTTAGACTGTGACTTCGTTAATTGAAACAAACAACAAACGCCAGAAGTAAATTAAACTTCACTTGATTGCAATTAGATTTGAAATCCCAAGCTCTCATTCTCACCAAAACACGTCCTGGAGAATCTCTGCTGTGGACATTTGTGTCCCAGCACACACGAGTACGGGAGCTGATGTGAACGCCAAAGGAAACAAAAATTCATGAATCGAATTTTTTGTCTGAGAACAGTTGCCTTTTCCGAGGTGCAGACAACAACGCACAACTAGAAATCAGCAGAGTCAATGACAGATGCTCAAATTTCGTTCTTTGCGACACGGAAGACTCTCCTTTGTCAACAGAAAGAACCCCCCTTTGTTGAACACAAGACGAAATTGGAGCTCTAAGAATACCATTAATTCGTGAGTGGGAAACATTGCGTCAGAAACATGAACCAAACGGAAACGAAGCGAACGGTCGAAATGTGGACTCTGTATATCACATCAACTGAGTGCACATGCGGGATCATCCACCACAAAAAAGTGGCATGAAGGTCTTTCTGCTTTCAATGAAGCTGTGAGGTCCAACAGACAACCCAAGACACACGCACGTGCACACCCACCTGGACATTTCGGATGCGGCTGCGGACGCGTCAAGCAACGAAGCTGTCCCCGCTCGCAACGAAACACAATGCACACACTGAAAAATCGAGACCAGTCGCTGGCACTCTTGTTCAAATCCGCAGCGCAGATACCGTGGCGATTTCCTTTGTAGCGAAGGCAACATTGCGCGTATCACTTCAAAGTTGCGACAAGAGAGAAGGGTTTATTTTCTGGGACTTTGCCGAACTGCACTCGCACTGCCATTGTCGTGAATGAATTTTTCAGGAATCTGTGCCCGACCAGTACTGGAGACAAATATTATCTTTCAACATGCAAAACAAAAAATTGGGTGTATCGAAAAAGACAGCAGAAAATACTGAATTATTCTTCAGTGTCCATTTAAAATCCAGAGGAGACAGAAAAGAGTGCGGAAATGGAATTTTTGGAGAGGTCTCGTAAACTACTGCAGGCCAAGCTGTTTGTGGCTCTGAAGTGAAATATTTGGGCATAAACTGTCTTGTTCATCATGTCACAAAGCAGAAAACTAAGAGAAACGACACGGTTTCGAACAACACACGTCAGTGTAGGTGCTTCGTGCATCTGCAAAGGAAGCTTCACATTCAAGTTCCTCGTGGGATGCAAAACCTCATTGCCTCGATTTGTACCTCGCGCACTCGTAAAGTGGGCTGCAGCGCGCTTCATCAAACGACATTTGGCCACTGTCTGCGCGCTTTTCTGACTTCGGACAACAGCACGTCAAGCAAACGTTTATGATGGAAACTTACAAAACCTTTCAGGCGATGGGCGAGCCAATGAAGAAGACGTTCCACCACGCTCGCACCAGGGTGACCCGCTTCACGTGGAACTACGTGGCCGAGGTCCTCTTTTTCCTCGCCAAATGCGCCGACGCGATGTTGGATCCAGCCATCCGCCTCTACATCTACAAAACTCTCTGCATCATTGACTACGGATATAAAGTGAACTGCAACGATCCTGCCATCACTTTGAAACCGCATCAGGAGGAGGCCATCCAGACTCTGGCGGCTTACTACATATCCATGTACAAACTGAGTGTGAACCTGCCCAGCGCCGCTTTGGGTCTTTTCTGCGGGGCGTGGAGCGACAAAGTCGGGCGCAAACTTCCAGTCCTCATCTCGTGTTTCGGAGCGACCATCTCGGCGCTGCTCGCTCTCATCAGCACCTCCAAGGCCAGGTACGCCATCCCCTTGATCATGTTCAGCGCCCTGGTGCGAGGCACTTGCGGCAAGTCCAACATCATATCAATGGCCCTGTGCAGCTATGTCACGGACACCACTGACACTTCCGAAAGGACGACTCGCATGGGGTACCTCCTCGCCATGAACTACTTCGGCTACTTTGTGGGATCCACAATCCTGGGTAGCCTGCTGGAATTGTCCACCATCCCAGTTGTATTCTGCGTTTTCATCTTCATAAACTTGCTCATCGTGATTGTGAGCGTGGTATTCATGCGAGAGGACACTAACACCGGTTACTACGAGTATCGCAGGCAGAGCATAGCCCCGCACGCTCACTCTGTGGAGGAGAGTCAGTTCACCAAAGACGGGAGATACCGAATCACGAGGGAAGAAGTCCAGCCAGACAAGGTGGAGGATGTCGGCAAGGAGATTCCGGCCTGCTACGAGTGTCAGTCTCTGCTGCAGTGGAAGAACGTCATCGACACAGTGGACGTCTTGATCAGGCAGAGGTGAGTCAAACTCTCGTTCCTCTCTGAGTTCAGCTGTTCGAATTTCGCAGGTGCAGTGGAGAACAACAAGAACTTTCCAGGACGGACCGAACATGTAACTTTGGTCGATTGACTGATCTGTGTCACAGTTCAGGATACATTTTGTGTGAAGTACTTCCTAGAGGATTGAAAGGTGGGTGGTCCAACTTCCAGCTGAGAACATCTGCCCGTGGCAGATGCCGGTGCAGAGTGCAAAGAGAATCCTTGAACCTGAGAATACAAAAAAAAAAATCACAGAACTTCTTCCAGGAACTTCAGAAGCAGTGTCATTCGTTCAGGTTTCTCTCTTGACTGCTCTGATTTCTTTGCGACACTGTCTGGTGAAGTCATTCTGTCATTGATTTTCCACTGTGTTGGCTCGTACAACAATTAAAAACGCAAAGGAATCGATCGCTGATTGTGAAAAATGATTGCGCAGTGCATCAATTTCTCAATTAGGATATTAGTTAAATTGCCAGCATTGGTTGTTCAGCAACAATGAATTCAGACAACGATGCCGACAAAATCCCAACAAAATTTCTCCATTCACCGAGTACTGATGGAAAATGAAAAATGCAATATGTTTCATACCAAAGCCAGCGTTTCAGGGGACATCATGACATTGCGCTCAGTCGTTCGAGTTCTGTAACTTAAGCCAATGTCGAGAGTGAACTTGGGTCAGGGCGGAGTTGTGCTTTCGTGCGTCAAACTGAAAGACCATAAATTCACGGAATCCCCCTGTGCCCACCTTATGCCCAAAATAACGAACACTGATTCCCTTTCTGTGGCGCTGAAACCAAGCGGACGTGCCAGCAGTGGTCACGTCAGCTGTTTTTGCCGGGGATGAACAACACTTTCTGATTCTGGTGTTCTGTTTGGAAAGGATTCGAAGACACACCTATCAATATTTGAGGAGAATTGTCACACGCACAATAATTGTCCATGAAATCAAATCGAGAAGAAGCCTATCGAACTTGCTATCTTCACTGGTCTCGCCGACAGATCTGTATCGCCAATCCCAACTACTCCTCATTGAGGAAACGTGCATCACGGTGCGATATGCTGATGTTCTTGTGTGTGTCGCATTCAAAAGGTGGTGGATTTCGCCCGAGTCATCATCAAAAAGAAGTCTGAAAAATGTTGGAATTTTCATCCGGCAGAAACTAACACAGTCGTTCAAGCCACGTCAAAAAAGGGTGCACGCACGAAAGCGTGAAAGTACTTGCAGTGTACTATTGCCCACATTTGGAAGAGTTCTATCTGGAGTAAGAGGCTGAAAGATACGCGTACGAAAGAGGCAGTGTTTCGTTCGTCGTATTTCAACAAAATTTGTGCGGCATACGAGGGGGCTTCCAAAACTTGTGATCGACAGCTGATTTCGGTCGTTTCTTTTTGTGCGATCTTTTCCAAACTTGGGAACAGGCTGCAGCTGGCTGAGAGCCTTACTCAAGTGAGGGAGTCCATCACAAGGGAACATGTCAGCAGTCAGACT
>JAAUXT010015453.1_pt1 | contig 10439 bp, 15 predicted proteins | sample 7278171 | NCBI WGS metagenome assembly JAAUXT01 (sample SAMN14350112, study PRJNA611818) | marine sediment metagenome | isolation source: surface marine sediment (1.8m) | place: French Polynesia: Moorea | collected 2018-08 | reverse complement strand
GGACAACTATAGCATTTCTATTGTAATTTCATATGTCATTTTTTCATCATCAGAGCAGAAGAAAAAAATGATACCATATGCAATGTGTAAAGCACCCCTAAGGGTGTCTGTACCCACTGTGATTCCAGTCTGTGATCACTGGAACAGGAGTAAAACGGAGGTTTTGTCCGCCCAAGACGGACGGACGTGGATACAGGGGCAAACCAATATCAGACCGCTACCGCGGCTGATAATTATTCTGAAGTTGTTTGGCTCATTTGTCCAAACCAAACAACGCTGATTTGGGCACCACGAACAGGAGTACCGTTGATGTCACTTCGAAACAAACGCACGTCAGTGGAACTCTTTTGTCTTCCAGGCTGCGGACGCCAATACTGACCCGTACTCGACGGTCACGTCGCTGACGGAGCCGTCGGGCAGCAGGATGCTCAGCGTCACGTCGCTCGGCGTCGAGTCGGAGGCGCCGTCGCTCACCGACCCGTTCATGCTGCCGTTGGTGGCGCCACCGCTTCCGCCGGGCGGCAGCGTCGACGTCATCCTCGAGGTCGAGCTGCCTCTCCTTACGGCATCAAGGCTGCAAATACACGAACGGTGACAGCGTGAACTCCAATCCTCAATGTGAACACGACCACAATAGACTTTATCTGTGCACAGGAGCCAACGTCTTCGGACTGCGCCTCTGGTCACTTGCAAGGGTTGGAACTTGTGTGGCCAAAATGCCTCTCGTGTCAAATTGGGCACCGACGCCAAGAAAGTTGCGCGGGATGTGGTTGAAAATGGCCACAATTCAAGAGAGAGCAGAGCAGAGCCAGAGCAGCGAATTTCTCGCCAACAAGACGCTTTTTTCGAACCGGGCAAATACATTTTCAAGGGTTTCAACGAACCGTTTGTTCAAGGCGACGACATGGTTCCGTCAAAAGATGAAGAAGGCGTGCTTTATCTCAACACTTTGTCATGATTTATCAGTTTTGTACCCTCTCTGTTCCTGTTTGGTGGCAACAACAACAAGTGACGTTCTCACTGGAAAAAGTCAGTGGATGAACACCTTGAAACATGCCCAAATGTAAACACTGCAAATGAAACACCAAAATTGACCGTCGTGCGCCTCAACCTTAGAATTCCACCACCAAATGGAAAATCAATCTGTTTTGTATCGATTTCATAATCACATTGAACACTATTTGTGGAATACAAACGACCGAGAACGAAACAACGCTGCACATCATGCTTGAATATCAGATTGACAGAGTGCAATACCTCACAAAGCGGCCTTCACTCTGTCATGCAACGCCGGTTTGAAAGTGTTTCGGCTCGCGTTGATGGCGGCTTCCGGGACGCCCAAGGGACAACTCTGACATGCGACAATCACCTGCATCATGGGCCAGCTCGCAATTTTTCATTCACAGCGAATTTATCGTTCTGCTGTGAATGAAGCTCGAATCCTTGTTCCACATTCAGGATGAGGCTGACCTCTCCCAAAATCAAAAATTGTTCTGTTCCTGCGCGTTGCAATTCCATGTGCAGGTCTCGCAATGTTTCTTCAAACAAAATGTTTGTTTTTTTCACAAAGGCCAAGAATGTGAATTTATCTCTCTGCTTTCTTCTGAAAATCATGTCCTTGTGGTGCATCATTCATCGGGACCGAATCCGGAGCGGCGAGATCCTGTGCTTTGTGAGAACCTGTGATGTTTGCCTATACTCGTGAGTATGCCACAAAGGTCCACTTGCCAACACTTGAGATGGTGGGCCCATGTGGTCCGACACACACCTCCGTCACATTGCGTGTTTTACAGGCCATTCCTGAGCCACTCAAACATTTATAGAATATTAACAATTTGCCCCCAGCTGTTGCTGTTTATTTGTTTTTTGCTCAATTACGTCAGGCCGCATCACACACGAGAATTTCATGATCTCGGACTGAAAATAGACAAATTGATCGTTCAGCGAGTATCTGCATAAACCATATGTCAGTATGCTTTTTATGTTTGGCCGATCCACTTGACTAAACAAGTAGATCCGTGTGAATACCTCTGCGACAATACCACACACTGTGATGATACACAGAGAATGAATTTCAATTTGTGCTGACATATTTTGTTGATGTCTGGTGCTTGGCAGGGTTCTGAGTGTGGCCAAGAACCACCAGCGAGGGAGACAGACCTCTGCGGCATTGTCACCAACACCCTGCAGTCTCAGTTGTCGTTTTCTGAACCAGGCTCACGTCATTTACATTACAACGCGAGACACAGTTCTTGTCACACACAGTTCTTCAGAACACGTCAAAGGTAAACGTCACTCATAAAGACATACACTCTTGTTTGTTGCAAGGAGCGATGGACCCAACTGACCTCAAAGTTGGTCAGCACTTTTGTGCTTGTGACTAATCACAGAAAATCGTCTGTCTTTCCGGAGAGACGACAGTCAGCACCACGCCCACCCATTATCTTTCGCAGATGAGCCACGGCGATACGAGTATCGTTTCTTGGCAAAACGCGCCCCAGCATTTGGATTTTGTTTTTCAAAGATGAATTCTGGCGATTTCGACCTTCCATTAATATCAGGATCAGGTTCCTCATTATTATTGTCACTGGTCATTGGGACCAATTTTATCAATTCGTGGAAAGGTTTGACCTTGACCCAAAGTCAAAAGCAGCACTTTTACTGCTGACACTGGGAGAAGTTCATTGTAAACGGTGAGTGAGTGAGTGAGCGAGTGAGTGAGTGAGTGAGTTGAGAGGTGTGAGGCATGGGTCTGCATGGAGAGAGAGACACAGAGAGAGACAGAGAGAGTGTGTGTGTATGTGTGTGTATATTGCAAGGACTGCAGTGATGGTAGAGGTGCAGACCAAGTAGTGAATGAGTGAGAGTCTGTTCTGCTGCGAAAACAATACATATCCCAATGCCATTGACTGTGATAAATTGTAAGATCAACTTGTACTTGGAAGTTGCATTATCGGGTCAGTACTATCAGTTCTGAGAAGTATATTGTCGACAGAGGTAAGACTAAATATAATTGACTCAGCTGCATGAATATGCATCACTAGTGAATTGCAGAGATAGAAGTATAAATGCCTGGATGTAAGGAAGCAGCTGCAGGTCCGAGTGAGTACTCAGGGCACAGAGTGTGATCTCCTCTGGTTGACTCAACAGCTTGGCACAAAAAGATCTGCATTGGTTATCGGACTGCTGCACTGACTTGGATATCTGTCACAGACATGTGACAGCTGGATGCGCATAAGCAAACACTCACTCTTACGGCAGTGGACACATATTTATTATCCGGAGTTCACACTTTGAGGGACAGAACAATATGTGTGAGTGAGTGAGTAAGCGAGTGAGTGTGCGTGTGTGTGCGCGCATGCACGCGCACTGCGTGCGTGCGTGTGTGTGTGTGTGCGTCCCTGAAATGTCTGGCTCAGATGTCAACATTGCCAGTAATTTTTTTTTCAAGCAAACGAGCTCAATGGAGTTCTCAGGTGCAATAAAGTTTATCAAACACTCCGCCACGCCCATTTGATGTCTTACGCAGATGACATTGACTGTGGAGCCTTTCCCGCAGGCTTCTGAACGCAACCTTGATGTTCTTCGTTTGCCTGGCCTGACAAACCCTCGTTATTGGATCAACGTGTGAAAAATCTTCCAAAAGAGCAGTTTGCTGGAGACAACAACCAACAGCAAAGGTCACTTTTCAATTGCGTCCCTTTGATTTCTGACGTCATCACTGTGCGCATGGTGCATCACGTTGTGAAACGGAAGAGACAACACTCTCAGTTTCACACGCAACACACCTACGTCCAAATGTGAGTGGACTTCTGCGCTCATCAATCGTCCTGTGAACTGCATGTTTCTACAGGAGCTCGAAAGGCTGACGCACAAACACATTCCTGAACGCACGAACTGATGAAAGCAATAGAAACAAACTCCTGTCACGTCCTTGTCCCTTGAATACCGTTCAGCTGAGGCTTTGAAACCAAAACTGCACCCTTGACACACACACCCTGCACACCTTCGCTGGCAGTCTCAATTGGCGAAGCGTTCAACTCCTGCATGGTTCTTTCTTCCACACCACCAGAAGACACCCACCTGAATTTGGCTCAATCTAATCCAGTATGCAGCAAGTTTTTGGTGGCTGCACAGCACGCATGACGCACACAATCTGTGCACACAATCTGAGCATTGTGTGTGCACTGGCAAATATTTCACTGCCCAGCTTTCATTCACACCCATTGAAGAAAATCTCTCTCATTATTGTCGATATCTGAGCGAGGCGGAAGCCACATTTTTTTCTCCCCTCAATAGGTTCTGGTGTCGTATTGATAATTTACATGGGTTTCCATGGCAACACAGTCGGCACAACTTTCTGTCACAGCTTTCTCACCTCCACAACCACTTTCTTGCTTATGACTTGCACTGGATTGTTTCAGAAATGGAAATAATTTTCCACAAAATGAACATCATTTGACAGACCCAGTGGCATTCAATTGGCACGAACACCAACACTGCACAGGGAAGCGAAGCTGCCAATACCCCGACGCCTGTGATCGTTAGTCGACCCAATTAAAGATTTACAGTTTTGTCATTGTTCGCTGCATGTCGGCACACACAACCAAGGGGAAAGTATTGTAGCATTCATGATTCTGGCTCCCTCTGCAAAGAAAAGGGTCTACCTTTCGAGTTTTGGGCTTGTTCGGAGCAAACGAGAAACTCCATGGCACACTGAGGACAGCAGTTTCAGAGGGAATGCCACCAACCGAACACAATGCACCATGAAAGGTCGATCCCTGAGCAGCGTTCACTGACGACAAGGATCAATAGGACTCACGGCCTTCTGTGCAGGACAATGTGCAGGTGAGGCCCAAGAGCGAGTCGATTCGTTACGGATAACAAAGCGTGTGATGCACGTCACGACAAAATCCTCCACCGCGCCCAGACAACACCACACGCAGAGACGTGCTGAACCAACTTCTGTCGGTGCATGACGCATCATTCACGCCGACAAGGTTCTGCTGCAAGGTTTTGACGTGCAGGAACAATTCGCTGGCGGCCATCATGTGACACAGACGCCTACCAGTTCCTGTCGATGAACACCTGCACTCGCTCGTGTTGAGCAAAATAGTTTCAGGCAATTTGTCTCTTCTCTCCTTTCTCGCGCCACACCGGACAGAAATGATCATCATGTGCAAGTAACAAAAGAACTACAGACACATCAAGGAACACAAGGACAGGGGGAGGAAGTCTTCACTCTCATTCTTCTTGAGATGTCAAAGCTGACCGTGAAAGTTGTTCTGCCCTTTTCATAAATGTCTTCAGTGCATTCATTTCATGGGTTTATTTTGAGCAACAGATGTCAAGATGGATTCATGGCATGCCATAAAAGGAAAATACTTCACAAAAAAATCGATGATGCACCGCTCAAAACGGTTGACTCGTCACTCACGCTTCGAGTGCAATCTCACCACAGCATCCCCACTCACACTGGTGCCCGAAAAAGACCCTGCCTCACCTTTCACTCCACTGACAGCTTCTCTTTGGCCATTTTCTGTAACCCAACTGTCTAATAACTTGCGTTTAAGCCGACACGACACGACACGACCACACCCACAGCACAGACTTCATGACAAACGAAGGTGGACTCACGCCACAACCCCTGTTCGGCTTTCTTGAACGAGCTGCGGTCAAGATTACCCACGTGCGCGACACAACGAACAAACGAAAATGTGATGCTGAAACACAAGCACGGAAAAGTGCACAAACCTGCCGAGTTCCTCTTACTCCATGTTCAAAACAACGCCGAAGCAGCTTCAGTTTGGTTGGCGAGACTTAGAAAATTGACTGATACAGCAAACACACCTGTGCATATATTCTGCGCACACGGAAGCTCGATGACATGCTGGATGCTGGGCGGCCATCGAACCATCCTCCTCTTGGCAACTGGAAGCGGATTATCCCAGCAGGGCCAATCCAAATCCTATTCAAGTTTGTTCTTTGGTCTCTTTGTTGCCAATGACAAGTCCCAGAGTGATTGTTAAGGATAACGTGAGGAAAATAAGGTCGCCACCACCGAAACAGTGTGAACTCCAACTCTCCGAAGCAAAATAACCATTTATGCACGCGCAAATAAGCAACCGTTCCACAAGGTGGTCGTCTGCCAGTCTGCAAAACGCGTGTCTGAATACATCCTGGAAATGCATGCGTGCCTGGTGTGCTCTCACAAATAACGAAACAAAATACAAGAAACCTGGCACGCCAGAACAGACCGAGAGACATCTGAGACAAGCAGCTTCACGAAAGCAGAACAGCATAGGTCCGACAGGTGATCACGCACAAACACACCAGTACTCACCTTTTTTGTGTCAACTTTGTCATCACTGACCAAGAGCTCAGATGCAGCACAATTTCTTGAATCCAAATTCTATTTCAATCCTTTGTTTGCTCAGAAGCTTGAGATCCTTTGCGAGTTTTTGTCCCAGCATTTTCATCCGACCACCCTCGTTGGCGCTCGCCACATTTACGAGTTCGAACTCCTCTGTTCTGTTATTGCACAGCTTCATCAGAAATTTATTGAATTGAAAAACAGTAACCATTAATTCCTTCAAGCGTGACTCATGTGACAGATTGCGATATATCAGTGTCGCAGCTTCACTGGGAAACGTGGAAATCCCGCGAAGTGAATTCAGCAGTTGGTCAGTGATGCGTGGCGTCCCTGACAATGAAACCTGTCGCTCCAAAGCGTAACTCGGATGACACAGCTTCAAAAGTCCCAATTACACACCACCAGTTCCGATGGTTGCAGCACGCTGGACGCAGATCCTTCTGTGCCCTGACACGAAGGTTTCTGTTGCAACGGATCTGTCTCCCAGTCAGCCTGCAACACGGTCAACTTTCCACGCTACGCCAGGTTTCTAAAGCCCTCCACAACGACCTCACGAACCGAAACAACTCCGAGCAGCTTCGGTGGCGTTTCCTCCAACAGACCAATCCAAATTGCACCACCGTTCACTTTCATTTGCCTGCTCACACAATTTTTGAAGCCATGAATAAGACGCGCTTTTCTGCAAAATGCTCTTGTGTGTCCAAATTTTCAACGCTGCGTGACTCTCATTTGAGGAATGTCAGGATTGCAGCTGCTGCCAAGTGATTAATAAACCATCGACCCGACATGCACCGACACGCATGCACTGCTCGGGCTGCATTCAAAGCTGAAGAGCGATTCCATATGCAGACCAACAAGAACACTTGTCGATGTAAAGACGCGCGATCACTTGTCCGAGTTGCAACTCCAGTTAGCCCGACAAGCTTGGCGAAATGACTGATGTGTGCTCAAAATTTACATGCGTCCAAAATCCAAACTGGTCTCTCACTCTGGGCTCGCAAGGGGATCACGGATGTAGCTGCATGCGTTTCATCAATTGTTCTGGTGGTCCAACTGGAACACCACCAACACAGGGAAGGAGGAAGATTCGACTGAAACTTGTCGTGAAAGAGACACGGACGAATTCACGTCGAATAAACTTCCCCCACGCTCATCTCTTTTTTTCCTGTTTTTTCCCAGGCGCAGAACACAATCGGTGAATCGATAGCGGAATGTGATGTGTTGCGCGCGCGGGACGCTTGGCGCGCTGCCCTCAGCTGCTCGCGCGTTCTGGCGCCGAACAGGCAGACCGCGCGCCACGACACGAATACAAAATACTGGAAGGAAAAGGGGCGAGCATCGCAGTCTTGAACAGAGCTGCAAATGCACAGACGATGCCTTGGCACAGAAGACAACCACCCGAGTCGGACGATTGAATGTCCTGGTCGTGACATTCTTGAGTGAAACTGAAGGGACTTACAAGAAATGTCTCCAATCGCAACCAGCTGAACAAACGGTGCGCTGGAAAAAGCACTGTCACAGCTCAACGCAGGGCAGAAGTGAAGTTCATTTGCACGAGTGTTTCTGTTTCTGGTGCGCAAGAATGTCCTGAACAGCGTTGAGTTCCATGACAAGGCTTCTCATCGGCACTTCTACGAGGCATTGCGACTGATTCAGGGATACATTTTGTCTACAGAAGGTCTGCGGCAGAGGAAAATTAAAGTCATAGGCAACAGGAAAATCTTGTCACATGCAGATCCCCCCTTGCGCGGTTTTTGATGAGATGGCCTTTTTTGGAACAGAGGCAACGCATTCTTTGAATGTTTACGTCTGGAGAGGGAGAGGGTATCCCGAGTTTGGCAACATTTTGCTTGTGAAACAAGTGTGCGCTGGAAAGGCAACAAGGCTTTCACGGACTGCAACTGTGAACCGTGAAACGTTGTCTCGTTGGGCGACCAACGAACCATTTTCAGCCAAACCAGCCGCTCACATATCTCGCGCACACAGCCGACAGAAAGTGCAACCTGGTCGTGTTCCCAGCCTTTGATATCAACAGATGAATTCACAAAAGCACGATGTGTTATTTGGTGAGACTCTTCAAATGGTTCGGTTCGGGCGATTGTGTGTCGCTCAAAAGTACAAATTCTCACCAACAAAAGGTGCAACCTCAAGCATTGTCTGTCGTGCCAACAGCGAAGCTTACCTTGACGCCAAATGTTAATTGTCCAGATTCATTTCACTGGAGTTGTAGTCGTGGCGTTGTTCTGCTGGTGCTTCATAGGTCACTGAAATGACAAAGTTTGCAGACTCCGATATTTCACGACAAGTTTACAACCAGTGAGATAAAATTACTGTGTGGGAGAGGCGTGTCTTATCAACTGAAGAGCACACACAAGTGCGTTGCTCCGCACGAAGATCAATGAATACTCGAGGAAAGACCAACGTTTTCACTGCTACTCGCACCAGAAATCTTGCAGACTCTGCTCGATCAGTGCAGAAAACGGAGGAAATTGGAATGGCTTCAAACTTATTGCTGTTCAGCGTAATTTCGTTCATCCTGTCGAGTTGTCTCGAACACGCGCGTTTCAAGAGCTGTGAACACTCCGCGATTGTTACGTCGCAAAGCATCAACTCGTTGTCACCCCTGACCACAGCCAAGAAATTCCAACTGGCTGGGGCGGAGGTTATCGTTGACACCCTTGGTCACAACCAAGACATTTTGGTATTGATCACCCCATTCCTTCTGTGATGCTGATCACCCCCTTCCTTCCGTGATGCCTTCCGAAAACATCTCAGTGGTGATCAAGCAAGACCAAGCAGCGCAGGTCAGGGACTTATTCCCAACTGGAGGCAAAACAAGAGATCAAAGAGCCAGCAGCATCGTACAGTAGCCATTGTGCCTGCCTGCCAGGAACCGTTGCTTTACCCAAACCAACTGCTGATCAGTTTAGAGGGGGTAAAGTAACAAACCGGTTGCCGTGGCACGGGGAGGGGGGTAAACGTTAGTTTTGTGAACAGGAGCAATGACCATTGAGGAAAAGCCACCAATGGTTGGTTTACGCCCCCTGGAAAACCAACTGTCTGCACACACACACACACACACACACACACACACACACACACACACGTACAGAACACCATCGTAATTGTCTGCGGGTCGAAGGAATGCTGCATGCAGGTTTGAAAAGGCTGGATTGGTCTGTCACAAAATGAGACAATTGTTGAGGTTACTGCACCGATCAATGCTGACACCTGACATCTGCGGGGAGCTGATCCAGTTGACGTTCTACGTCAAGGTGGATTCGGCAGAAATGACGGAATGTGAAAACAATTTTGAAAACTCTGCATAAATGGCTCACGAACAACAACTCGTATGCCCACAACCACACGTTCACTTTCACAAAGGGACAGGCCTGACAACTTGCAAGTCAAAAATTGAATCCTGAAGCAAATTTCAGCACAACGATTCAGAAAATTGGTCGAGCCTGTATCGGTTTACAACATCACACACAATTTGCCTCTGTCCGCTTGGTGCCAAACCGCCTTCAGACTTCAAAAAGTTGAAACAGTTTTCGAGTGTCGTTGCTGGATATCCTCCAAAAGCCTTTGGCCGCGACAAAGCACCAAGAGAAAAAACCAAAGTGAATTCTAAAGTGAACGGAATCGTGCGGAACTTCAGGGTTTGAAAAACAGACGTTTTTTTTCTCTTCCACAATTTTAATCCCCTCGTCACCCTCAAACCACCCGCCATTCCGACGTTTTCGTCATTCACGTTGGTCAACACGGCAGTTTACAAGAATATTGAAACGAATTTCCGAGGATGGAGCGTATCAGTTGGCAAAGCCGCAAGAGCGGAGAACCTCACAATGTCCATTTCCGTTGCAGTGCAGGTGGTGCAAAGCTGCTCCACCACCGCTGCGTGCGAGTAAAAAATAGCTCCATGGAGCTCGCGGTGATTTGAGGAAATTTCAGTTGCTCTGATTTGGCTCGCTCTGATTTGGCTTGCTCTGATTTGGGTCACTCAGATTTGGCTTGCTCTGATTTGGGTCACTCTGATTTGGCTCACTCTGATTTGGCTTGCTCTGAT
>JAAUXT010082987.1_pt1 | contig 10440 bp, 15 predicted proteins | sample 7278171 | NCBI WGS metagenome assembly JAAUXT01 (sample SAMN14350112, study PRJNA611818) | marine sediment metagenome | isolation source: surface marine sediment (1.8m) | place: French Polynesia: Moorea | collected 2018-08 | reverse complement strand
TGTATGGGGGTTTGAGAGGCAGCATTCAATTTTTGATTTTTGAAAATTTTTATGTGGTTTTTAGGTGGGGGTAAAGTTTGGGTTAAAAAGTCATTTTTCATAGAATATTTAAAAATAGATACTGGGCAATTCTTTTGGTTAATATGTTGATATTATTATGAAACAATGTATAAAAGTTCCATTTGGTCAAATTTGTTCCATTTGGATGTGTGCTAAATGAGTTCCCACATTGTGAATATTTAGTGAAAAAAGTAAGAATTTTGACAAAAAAAGCGAGCCAAATCAGAGTGAGCCAAATCAGAGCAAGGCAAATCAGAGCAAGCCAAATCAGAGTAAGCCAAATCAGAGCAAGTGAAATTTCCTCAAATCACCGCGAGCTCCATGGAGCTATTTTTTCACAGCTTCACGTGCATGGAGGAGTCAGTTGTCGAGATACATAACAACAACGTAGTTTTGCATCACGTGGGGACCACAGGACCGGCCCCAGGGTCGAGGCCGCAGGGGTCAGGGGTCGAGATCAGGTGGCTCCTTCAGGAGGATCTGGCACAGAGGTCAAGGGGCCCTCACCTGGGATATCCAGGATTGTGGGCAGCAGGCCCAAATCTTGGTTGAGGGGTGATTACCTCAAACATTGGATTCAAGTGACAACAGTAGCGCACGCAATTCCAGTTGGGGGAAGTTTTCCATTTCGTCGCTCAGGTTCTTGATTCGCCATTTGTGTGGAACGAAAACATTGGAAACGCTGCAAATCCCTCCTCTCACATGTCGTCATTGTTATGTTTTCTCAACGGAGATTGAAATAATCCAAGGCAACTGAAAATCGATGCAGTGAAGTCTGGATGAGTGGAGTTTCTGTTTTCAAAACGGGAGCCTTGGTCTGGAGGCTTTTCTTCCCCTCCGGCGGGGAGACGCTTTCGGGAGAAACAGAGGCAGTCAGACGCCGTCTCAACAAACCTGCGTCATCCCCGAAGCTTTTTGTACACATATGTAGTTTGCCCTCTGCCCGAAGATTTTGTGCTCCTCTGATCTCCGTTGCAGGACTTTTGTCTGTCTGTCTGTCTGTCTGTCTGTCTGTCTGTCTGTCTGCAGCGCTCACTCCCCCTGGTGCTGTGTCCGTCCACTGACCTCCGGCCCCGAACTCTCACACAGCTGCCGGGAGGACTCAGTTGCAAGTGGAAGCATTTCTTGCACTGGGTATCGGTTGTCATACCCTGCGCACTGGTATCCCACACACTGAGGCGTCTTGAACAGTGTGCCACCTGGAGCCCACTGTACACGCTCCCGGGCCGCAGAAAGAACGATGAGCAAGTTGAACAGACCCATGCGGCATGCGGGTTTACGATACAAAACGAACGCGCTCAACATGTCAACGGTCACTGCTTGGCAATGCTAGAGATGCGCGCACCTGTAGAACTGAAGAAATGTCGCCTTGCGCTCTTCAGAACTTTTTACGTTTTAATTACATGTTTAAAAGAGGAGTCACGTTGCGGAATTGGATACGACGCTGCAAGGCCGTAGCGACGCAGTGGGTGCGTCATGCGCTGCGTCCCTGTGCGCGTGTACATCATCATGCGCTGCGTGGCACGGCATCCAGTGTGATGCAACACCCATGCGAAGAGACGCAGGATAATGACGCGTCCAGTGCGACACAGCGTCTGTTGACTCGACGCATGACGCATTCAGTGCGACGCAACGTCAGGGGACGCAGTCCGACGCAGCGCGTGACGCACCCAGCGTCCCCTGGGCCTCGGGGGCGCAGCTGGCTGATTCCCTCCCTTAATCGCCACGTCACAATGAGAGCGCGTCGCAGCACAACGTCGCATTGTTCCCGACATTGTGCGGCGACGCTCCTCATTATCGGCGAATTCATCAGCAGCGCGAAGAGACAAAGGAACCGGGGACACGAACAGAAAAGTGCCGGGGACGTGTAAAAAGACACGGGTGCCCGATTATTGCGTCTCAGCTAATGAAGGATCAAATTTCAGATAAATATTTTTGAGAACACTGCGAATTTTGTATTTGTAGCGAAAAAAATCGCAAAATTCAGAGAGAGACACAGAGAGAGGAGGGGAAGCAGAGAGCGAGTCAGACAAAGGAGACAGGAAGAAGAGAGAGAATATGGAGTTGGGGGAGAAAGTGAGAGGAAGAGAGTGAGAGAGAGGGACTAGATTCCCCCGGGGACACCAGCTTTACCCACGCACCCCAAGGTGTCGACATCGTGACGCAATTAGCGGTGGATTAACGGGTGATTTGTGGGTGATTAGCCCGCGCTTGCTGATGAGCCAATGAAAAACAAACTTTGCCAGGCTCTGAGGATCTTCAGAATCCAGAGCTGAACTTCCGGTCTCCAGCCCATCCAGGGTCAGGGCAGGGACCCTGGCCGAAGCCTCCCTCCAGCGGGACCAGGGTTACGGGGATGTCCTCGGGCAGAGTCTGATCCACTGAGGGTCAAAATTAGGGTGACAAAACGGGGGTAAATCGGCGGGGGTGGGAGTGTTCTTCACCTTCATCTTCGCAGAAGAGGTTGGTTTGGGAACATGACCTGACCCCTGGTCCCCTGGCCTCTCGGACTGCTTGCTAACTGGTCCCATGGCTCCTTTCTTTTTGGTCCCCTGCCCAATGGCTCTTGACCCCCTGGTCCCAATCCCCCTGGTCACCTCGTCCTATGCCTCCTGATCCCTTGCCCCCCTGGGCTCCTGGTCCATTGCGCCTGGACCCTGGATCCCCAGAGGGCTCCGTCACGCGTTTCTATGCAACGAGATCACTGCGCGCTTGAGACGCAGCGCAGACACGGCGCATGCGCCGCTCATTCCAACATCAAGCGCGCCAATCTCGGAGATAAGTATCTTTTCTGCGTCTCGGGCGCAAATCGCGTTCTGTTCGCTTGAAGGGGATTTGCTACTCGGAGAAAAGAGGGGAATTTAGCACGGGAGCAACCAGGGGCGGATCTGAGATTGGAGACAGATCCAGACTTGGGGAATGGAGCCAGTTGCAGGGGTGTGTGCAGGAGCAGAGGTGTGGTGTGTGGTCTGCAGACCTGTCAACAAGGAACACTGCTCGCGACTTCATGAAAGTGAGACGCCTCACTGGTGATTGATCACAAAACGATCAATGATGGAGACATGTCAACACAAGCACAAAGTGAAACCTGGAACTGCACCCTGTTTCTTGTCCGCTCTGCCCCTCTGGGCGTCACCCCCGGAGAAGGGAAGGTACTGGTTCTGCCACTGTATTCTCAGCGGTGCCCAGCACTTGCTGTGCTGGATCCAGATCAGTCTTTCTGCAAATCACACGGAACGTCGCCCCGCCCCGCCCCTTCCATCGCCTCCCCTCCCCTTCCTCCCGAGGTGAGCCCGCACGCGCGTTCCGACTGGTGATTTCCACATGCGATGTCACCACAGAGGCCCCCCTCTCTCCTCCCCTCCCCGCCATGGCGTTTCGTCTCATTATCAGGGGCTTAAGTTCGTTACTCGTCTTCTGCCGGACGACGGGAGAGGATCCAGCAGGGGCTCAAGAGGGAAACTCAGTGGCAGATTCAGTGGGGAACTGATCATGAGGTGTTCGCCTGGCTTGGCCCTGACCCCAGGGGTGGATCCAGTGGAAACGATCCGCGCCTGCGTCGAGTGGTGGTGTTTCCCGCGCACGCGTACTGCGTCCTCAGCGTCTAGCGCTGAGTCTGACCTGAAGGGCTGCGTGGGCGTAGGGCCGACCTCGGGGCCCTTGCTCCAACCCTGGACCCGACCATTCACGCCCCCTGCTCTTGTGACCCTTGACCCCGTCTGCAGTTGGACACCAGCAGCGTTGCTTTGTATGCAGCAGCGGGAACCCCCCCCCCAATTCCAGCCCCCCTCCCGCCGCCCACCCACTCCGCCCTCACCCCTGCTCCGCCCTGGGATCCACCCCTGCGCCCGTCTGTATTCAGCAGCGGTATCGCGACATTTCTCAGTGTAATTCCGCGGTAAATGAGACGCGTGTGATACGACTGCTGATCTGCGGGGGCGGGTCCGGGGAAGGTTCGGGTCGTGAGGGTGGCGGGCCAGCCCGAGGTCCTGGACAGGAGGGAGCGAAGCAAATCTGACGGGGAAGTAAACGCCGATTGAACACGAGATTTGACGATCTTGTTGGGGTCAAGAGGCAAAGGGCCTCCAGACTTCCTGAATCCCACAGGTAAAGTCGGGGGCAGGTGTGTGGGCGTGTTTGCAACGTGAAGGGTACTGTTCCTGCATCCTGAACATGAAGCAACCGAGGCTGCACACACATCCAAAATGGCAAAATGCTGCAGAGTGCACCAGAAATCTTAAGTTTCTGTGAAGGTATCTCTGGCCTCTGCGCATTCTCGCCCCAACGAGCCCTGCACCCCGCTCGCCTGACCCTGGACCTGGTACGGATCTCTGGCAAATCCAGGGGTAAAAACAACACCCCCCCAACCCAATCTTGACCCTCCGACAGGCAGACCCTGAGTACCTATTGAGCAGATACCAGCGACTGAGGTCCCCAACCTTGGCTCGTGTTGTTGCTGTCCAGGTCCCCAGTGCGGAGGCTAGTGTTTATTTTACGAGGCTATTGGCAGGTTTCCCGGTCATCAGGGCCCACGCACAGGCCTGATGTCCGGTGGGATGACCGCAGGATGAACCATTCCTTCCTCCTATCTTCCTCCTGACCATAACTGCGGCGGATCCAGCGATGAAGCAGTTGTGGGGATGGGACCTCAGGCCTCGATGCTGGGTTGACTCCACAACTGCCTCGGAGCCCCATTGCGTTCCTCAAGTAGAAAATGATCTGCACGTGGCTGCCGGAGAAACCACGAATTCTGGGTCTCACTCAAGTGTTTACGAGGGTGCTTTCACTCCTGGCTAGAAATGCACTGGACAGCAGTTAACCTGAAATCCTTTTTGTCCTTGGAGGACACAATAGGTGACATGTCAACATGTCAAGGCTGACCAAAATAAAAACAGCAACAAATGATACCTTGTCAAAAATGGTTCTTACAGAATGCCAATAGAACAGCTTTTGGTTCAAAAAGACATCAGACACCTGTGTTGTTGTGACCAGAAGAGACAAATTTCACAGTGTTGCACTTACTGGAATAGTCAGACACCTGTCTGGCCACACAACGGGGTCAACTGCTGTCCGGTGCATTTCTAGCCAGGAGTGAAAGCATCCTCGTATTGTGAGACTGGTGGCACAATGTGGAGGAAAACACTGACGTGGGACCCACAAGCACGTGGATTTCCGCCGTTGTCCACGTCAATTTGCACGTCATTTATCTGTTGACGCATGAATCGTGACATGGGGCCTGCAATTCGCCACAGTTTTCGAAAGGCTTTGGAGTGTGTTCTCCGTGCGGCGGTGCCTGTGACGCAGAACGCAGACTGGAGGGAAAATGCCCCTCACAGACGGGATGCAGAACGCAGACTGAAGGGAAAATGCTCCTCACTCCATGAATGACGAATGTTTGGAATTACTTGACACTGTGCTGAAACGAAGATGTTTCTCGTACCACGTCCTGAACACGCGCAGCACGTAGCTTGCAACGTGCTGCGTAGCCTGGGTGATCATCGTCCGTGAAACACGGCGTGTGGCGCGCCCGCCCACCCCAGCTCCGCGAGAGTTGCGCTGCAAATTGGAAGTGGCGGGTGCCGTCGCTGGCGGTTATTGTGAGGCGCATGTCGCACATGTTTCGTGCTGCTGCGGGGCTGGGGCCTCGTTCAAACGGAGCGCGTCGCGTGGTGCGGCACTGCATGGGCGCAATGGCCATTGTTGTGTGTCGCAAACATGTGGGGCATGTTGCCTGGTGTTGCGGGAACAGTTGCTGGTGCTGCAGGGCTGGGCCCGGCACTGCGTCGCAGTGCTTCCCCCCCCAACACACCAGTATTTATCAGAACAGGACGCAACCCGTGACGCGTCTGCGCTCATTGACGCAGCACACGACGCATTCCGCGTGGGGTTCAGCGCGTGACGCACCCACCGTGAACCAGGCCTCTGAAAAAGGAATCAGTTTGTGTTGGTTTTGGTTCTGTAGCCTCGACTCCACCAAGGAACCCAGATTAAGGTTTTGTGCCTTCGTGATTCGGTCTGACTCCTCGACAAAGGAGGCCTCTGATTGGCGGTAATGCCGCTACAAAGCGCGCGCTGATAGGTTCTGATTCTCGCACAAAGCGCGCGGTTGGTCAACGCTGAATGGACGCAGGGATGAAGCTGACAAACGCTGTCCAAGGGAACCCAGCCTCTGCGGTTATACAGCGGTCGTGGAAACCAAACCACCTCGCTCCGGCGGATCCTGGGGCCCCAAAACCCGCAACATATCCTGCCAATTTGCGTAGTTGGGAACACAGCGTCATGGGTGCCTCCAGGAGTCTACTCTCCCTTCAAAAGGGCTCCCTCCCAAATTTTTGCTGACGGAGACCAGACGCCCCCGCTGGATCCTGAATTCACCCGTGCACCCCTCGCCCTGCCCTACCTGCCCGCCCTACCCTGCCTTACCCTGCCCTGCAACCTAGCCTGCCCCCTTCCCTGGCCTCACCCTGCTCCAATCTTTCAACCCGCCATGCTCCGTGCCCTTCCCGCGCATTGCCCCCCCCCCGCCCTGCCCCCAGTAGTCGCTTTCCCGTTGATGTGATCTTGTTTCCGCCACAGCCGTCGCCCCTTCACCCTGATGGCAGGTTCAGACGTATTGAGGCCTGGTGCCCTGGGGAAGTTCAGATCTGGCTCATGTGTCTGCAAACACACGTCTCCGTGGATCCACATGGCTGCTGTGAGACGGGGGTGGGGGTGGGGGGTCCGTCCTGAGAACAACGATTCTTTGTGTTGCCTGCTCGGCCACATTGGAGTCTATGTCCGTTCTGGATCAAGCCCAAAATCCTGGACTCCGCTTCAGTCCAATCCAGCGTCCACCCTTGGCATCCGACCCTGGATCTACCAGTTCAGTCTTATTCTGGGTTTCCTTATGGAACCAAACTCTGGGCCCTGTCCTCCAAATAATTCCTGGATCCACTCTGGATCCACCCCCGGATCAGCTCCAGAATCCAATCACACTTCCATTTTCCTTCCGTCGTTATGGCAACGTTTCTGCAGCGCGGGACGTGTTTCCAATTTTGCGTCGTTTCCTTTTGTGATGCTCCTCGTCGCGGCAACAGGATCCAGCCGATGAGGACGACGACAAACGTGGCGGAGGGGGGGGGGCATGTCTCAGCTGATGCAGGATTGGGGCGGACCCCAGTCATTTCCAGAAATTACTCTCACAGGCTCACAGAATGGAGGATGGGATATTTTTCAGCTCATGGAACGTGCCTTCAACTTCAAGTGTTTGTTTCAAATCATCAAAAATGAGTGGAAGGACAAATTTTTGCAGTCGGATGGGGACGGCAGAGGAGCGTGTGCTCAGAACTATTCCTTTCTGGATCATAATTCTTCACTAGATATTTCGATGACGCCGTGTGAAGATGACAGCGTTGACCGGCCCTGCGGACCCGCCTCTGCTTCCGCGATCCAGGGACGGATCCTGTGGGTCCGGCCCCCTGGCTGCCATGTTCCCCGGGGGCCTCGGAACCCCCAACATTCTCCAACCCCAGGAAGGATTTGTTGTTTTCCCCTGGGATTTTGCACCAGAGACGCAGACTTGATGCTTGTAAATGTTCAAGATGAAGTTGCCGTCCGTCTTGGATGCGCTTGAGGTTTTCATCCTCCGACCTCCTCCTGACCTCCAGCAAGGATTCCCTCCCGAGATCAAAACTGGATCCCTAAGGGAGGGTGGACCCTTCCGTCCTGGATCTGTCCGAGACGCACATTCTTCATAGGCTCCTCTGAGAAACCTGTGCCCCGAGGGGTTGGGTCGGGTCGCCCGTTGAAAATGCAATGCCTGGATCTGTTGGAGAGATCTGCGACAGTCTTCAAAGGAAAGAGAATATCTCCTGGGTGGGTGGGGGTGGTCCCCCTGTGGTTCCCTGCCCCAGCAGCATCCCTGCAGTATTCAGCGATCACAGCGATGCTCCTCACGCCTCAAGCTCCTCCCAGAAAAACCCCGAGAAATCGATGAACACCTGCGCGGCAAAGAGACTCGAGATGGACCGCGATCAGCTGGGAGACGGGCGCGGGGAAATTTGCTCCTTCTCACGAGGAAGGGGAATCCCAGCTGGAGGCACATCTCAGGGCCGAATCCCCACGGGTGGGTCCAAGAATCTAGCTCGGAGGAGGCTGTCCAGAGGGGGAAGTCAGGACGGGGCATTGCTTGCCATCGTTCGAGTGTGTGTGTGTGTGTGTGTGTGTGTGTGTGTGTGTGTGACAAAGGGAGAGAGAGAGAGCACGTGTGAAAGAGACAAAGAGAAAGAGAAAGAACGAGAGAGAGAAGAGATGGGGAGTGTGCCCGTCTGTGTGTGTGTGTGTGTGTGTGTGTGTGCATGTGTGTGTGCGTGTGCGTGTGCGTGTGCGTGTGCGTGTTCGGAACAGGCCGTTGGGGCCTTGGTTTGGTGTCGACACATCGCACGGAAGTCAAAGATCGACGCACGAAACGCTGCAAAGTCTTTGGCAGAAGTATTGGCGACACTCGTCTGACGCTGTGGTCGACTCCGGAAGCTGCTGATACACACACATACAAACACACACACACACACACTCACACACACACACACACACACACACACTGCGTTCAGTAACCTTTTCATTCCTGTTCTGCGCCACAGGAATCTGTGTCTACCATCTGATGTTAGAATTCACACACACACACACACACACACACACGCACACTGCGTCAGCAAGCTTCACCTCACCTTCCCCATGCCTGTCTCTCCGCAGTAAAGAGGAGTCTCGACTCCGGCGCGCGACGCTGCGGCTCCGCGGCTGGTTCGTGCGGGGCGGCGGCGGCGGCGACGGCGAGGGCCGGGGCATCCTCGTGCAGCAAGAGAACCCGACGTTCGAGGGAGGCGACGCCGACCTGGTGAGTGCGTGCGCGTGAGAGGTATACGTGCAGGGAAGGGTGGAAGGCGGGCGTGAGTTGAGACAGACGGACAAAGAAACAGAGACTGAAAAGTTGTGTGACATGCGTGAAAAGTGTGCGCGCAGGGTGTGGTGTGTGTTTGAGGTGTGCGTGTGTCGATTGATGTGTGTCGGGGTGTGTGTTCGCGTGCTTGTGCTAAGATTGTGGCCGTTGTTGTGGGCCTTTGTGACGTGCGGTTGTGTCGTCTTTGCGTCTGCCGAATCGGTCTCATTGCCAGTTCGTGGGTCATGTCCCCTTGGTCATTTCTTCGTCATTTCCCTGGAGGGTCGTGTTGTCTCGTGCAACCCACTGTACGTTGTCCGGCCCTGGTGTACGTCTTGCCGGTCAGTGCCTTGCGTCGTCTGCATGTGATCCTTATCTGTACATAACCCGCGTCTGTGCGTGATCACGTGATCACGTGACCCGCTGCCTGCGCAGGCGCAGATCCGAGTCGGGCCGCGCTCGCAGACGTACCGCCGCGTCTCGACCGTCGACCGTGACGTGCCTGTCGCCCATGACGACGATGACGCCATCGACTCTGACGTGGACGCGGAGGTGGCCGCTGTGACGTCGAGCAGCCCCGTCGTGGTGCCGCCCGCGCTCCCGCCTCCTCCAGGGGGCGCCCGGAAGAGCCCGAGGACCACCGGAAGTGCGTCGACGGACACCGGAAGCTCCGCCCGCGCTTCCGGAGACACCGGAACCAGCGACGTGAACGAGTGTTTATCGACGGTTTAGATCGCGCAGTGCCTCAGTGAACACGGGAAGGGGCACGACGCAGGGATTTCTTTCCACCAGAGGGGGGTGCCCAGTCATATTTGCCCAAAACTCGCCAATCCGCACACACTTCACTTTCGCACACATTCGCTCATTTTCCCACACGCACGCACACTTGGGCCCCTGCCAACTCTTCCGCCAAATCCTGCCCGGTCCCTGCTATGTTCTCTTCTTCAACTGATGTTTTGAGCATGAAAAACAACGAAGAACCCCAGGTTTTTAATCTGGCTCACTGAATAAATGAAGATTCGGAATTTTCATCTTGTCAAATCTTCGCGCATGTATTTCTCCTGCTTCTCTCTTCTCCTTGGGTTTTCTCAAAGTGACGCACCCGCTGATTCAATATTCAAATTCCATAAAAATGCAAAATGCTCCACTTCCACTTTCGTAAAAAGTTTTCAGAATTTGCAGCTTTGGTTGTCAAGTCGTTTCAATTTCAAGTTCTGACGCAGTTGCGAGGTTGCATGTTTCTTTCTCTGAGAACGACGCGAAAAATCCGTTTTCGTTGTGCACGAAATTCGTAAATTTCGTTGTAGTTTATCGTCTGAGCGGGCGTTTCTCCGGCACTTCTGGGGGGGGGGGGCAGGGAGAGGTCGGCTGGGCCCAACCCCCACCCCCCCGCCCCACCAACCAAAAATAGAGAACACGTTAAAAGTCCAACCGGGAAAATATTTATAAAAAAAATAAACCCCCCC
>JAAUXT010117811.1_pt1 | contig 10441 bp, 10 predicted proteins | sample 7278171 | NCBI WGS metagenome assembly JAAUXT01 (sample SAMN14350112, study PRJNA611818) | marine sediment metagenome | isolation source: surface marine sediment (1.8m) | place: French Polynesia: Moorea | collected 2018-08 | reverse complement strand
GATCTCATGCACAGATCCATACGAGATCCTCACTTGGTGTCCAATATCATGCAGAGTTCGCCTGGGATTTTGTGTGACCAAATTGCGCACAGCTTGGATGTTTGCAGCTGTCCGTGCAGTGCGCGGTCTGCCCGTGCGCGGCTTGTCCCCAAGCAAGTTCCTTCCTTCACTGTACTGTTTGAACAGTTTGAAACAACCACTTCTGGAATATGAGTGCACTCCAAAGATGATCTGGAGTTTTGTCCAAGTGGTGGTTGCATCATCTCCAGTTTTCTGACAGAACCAGATGCACGTCCGCTGCTTCAGCTTACTGCTTGGATCAGCACAGATCCACCACGGGGAGGCATATCCACTTTCACAGCAGCCAACTTGCAGAACCACTTCTACAGGATTGCTGAGAGATCGCACTGATTGACCTGACCTGAAATAACCCCGCAAGTTGCGCTTCAACATGCCAAAATTGCGCTAGCGCAGTTCGTGTCCACGATTTTTTCGATATTGCCTCGTAGAACTGAGTCCGGTGGAGAAGTGTCAAAAGGGCTGTGGGCTGCTCCTGAATGCAGCTCATGACATCAGCGGTCCATTGTCTCAACAAATCCTGGCCTGTGCACCAGGGCAGTTCCAGAATAGTCACGCGCTTCTTGACAACAGTGTGTTCCTGGGGAGCTTTGCTGAGGAAAAGGGTGGGGTCGTAAATTGTGAGGGGGTAAGTTTGTCCATAAATAACTGTACTTTTGAAATGACCAAAGACAGCACCCCACCTCCAAGTGGAGGGTTGGTCTATTATGAAGGGTACAGATTCTTTGGAACTGGTGTTGTTTTTGATGCCACGAAGGTCAAGTCTGGGTCCAATGTGTTCACTGTGAAGTACACTCAGAGACAAGGAGACACGCCTCAAGTTGACATGGTGGACGTGCATGTCAAATGTCACCCATCTTACAATGGCAAGGAGATGCACACTCCGGCTGTCAATGTGTTTGATTTGCTGTGTCAGCAAACCTGTTCCGAAGGTACCTACACCTTACAAGGTGGTGGCATTTACCTCTCAAGTCTCACTGTGGAGCCAGAGAGGAAGACGTACCCAAGTTCCTCACCTGCTGTGTACGAACTAGAGAGCACGCCACAGAAAGGACAATGCCTCCCGTGTCCAGCCGGTGCTTTGTGTGTTGATAGAATTCACACGCTGCCACACTTCTGGGGGTACGAGAACTCTGACCACCAGGTGTCAGTGCTGAGGTGCCCGGATGGGTACTGCTGCACCGGAAACGGAACCTGCGCAGGCCTCCACTCGTGTAACGACAGAAGGTCAGGGACGCTGTGTGAAGAATGTGAGCACAACTTCACAGAGTCGCTGTTTCTTCCCAAATGTGTCTCAACTGAGAAGTGTTCCACAAAGCTGGTGTTCCTTCTTTACACGAGCCTGGCAGCGATGTACGCAGGGACTCTGGTAGGGATGAGTTTTTTCAAAAAACATCTTCTTGACAAGGGGAAAAACGTTATCAAGAGGATCCGAACAAGTATGAAGCGAAAGGACAAAAACAATGCTGACATTGAGTTGGAGCCCAACGCTCCGGTGGAGAAAAGCAAAGATGAAACGGAAGTTGAAGAAGAGAGAAATTCGCAGGTGGCGGTTGATCCCAAGGGAGAAGAAGTGAAACCTGAAAATGCTGGTGAAGAACAGGGCAGCGGAGGCATGAAGTACATGCAGATTCTCTTCTATTACGTTCAAGATGCGAGTCTATTTAAGGTGCTGTTGCCTGAAGACCAAACGGATGAGGAGAGCGGTCTGGTCAAAGTTCTGCAGTTCTCACCGGATGTGTTTGGAATCTACGTTCGAGCGTCTGAGCTCTGTCTGAACATTGGCACCGTGGCCATCACCAAAGTTCTCTTCAGCTGCTGCTTTGGACCGTGCGTCATCTGTGTCTTATTTCTCATCTATTTGATTCAGAGATACGTGTGTTTGCCTGTATTCAAATTGGTAAAATTTTCCAGTGGACTGGAAGGTATTTTGGTGCAGGCGTTTCTGCTGGTCGTTCTGTTTTCTTATCAGAAGATAATAACAGGGGCATTCACATTAGTGCACTGTGTTGGTATGAATAATGACGCTGTTCTCTTCATAGATGGCAACATCAGCTGTTACACCTGGTGGCAGATTCTTATCACCATCTACATCGTTGCCAACATCATACCCATGTTGGTTGTTCTATCTCACGCCCCTTTCCACGTTGCAAACAAGAGTATGTCAGTGCGAATGTTTGTCTTGACTTGCATCTTCCCTGTCCCCCTCATGGCATTCCAACTGGTCAGGAGAATTCTGCAAAAATCCAATGCAGATGACGTGAGTAAAGAACTAAATTACTCAGAAGCTGAAAATGAAATATTTCACACACTGTTGAGGCACTACAGAACCCTAAGCGTCTGCAGAGTCAAATTCACCTGGCTGGGTGTGCACAAATTCTACAGACTTGTTCTCGTGGTAGCCAATACCTACCTGACTGATCCAGTCATCAGACTCTATACCATGAGCCAAACCCTCCTTATCATAACATTGGCAAGTGCATTTGTAAAACCATACAAAGATGCCAAGGCCAACAAAACTGCCACTGTCTCCTATGTTGCCAACATAAGCGTTGCCACCATTGCTATAGGTAAAGCGTACTTACTGAAGTACGGTTACCAATCCACGTATGTTTCCAGGGAGAGCTTGCTGACGGGGTTGGGCATGGCTGAGAAGGTGCTGCTCGTCTGGTTCCCCCTGTGTGCCTGTATTCTCTGGGTTCTTCACCTCGTGGTTGAGAAATTGAAATCGAAGCTCAGGATGCAAAGGATGAAAAAGAATGAAAACAGAGAAAGCAATGAGAAAATGACGTAGAAAGAACCCTTTTGCAGGTTGTTGAGAGCAACATATAAATTTTACTTTCGTCTCAGGAACTCGTTTATGGGCAAAAAGTCATTGAGGTGAAGCAACATTTTTCTCCAAACATTTTGTCAAAATTTCGTTTTGTCTTGTGTGCAAAAGTATTTCTACAAAAAATAAACTTTTTTCAATTTCTTCATAGTTTGGTTTTCTCATCAAACGCGTCACTGTTGACGCTCATCCCAGCGGAGTCCCAAGTTTATGAGGAGATTGGTCATCTCGGGGGACAGACCTTGAGCCATCTGCACACCTGCCAGGGTCAACGAACAGTGACGTTGCCCACACGGGTCGAACCACACACACTTGCTCTGACCCAGGACCCAGGACCCAGGACCCAGGACCCAGGACCCAGGACCCAGGACCCAGGACCCAGGACCCAGGACCCAGGACCCAGGACCCAGGACCCAGGACCCAGGACGCGTGTGCGTCTACACTGGCAACACAGTTCCATGGAATTGTCAATATCAACTTACGAGTGCGTTTGCAACTTGCACATGTTTGGCATGAAACACTTGGACCTGCGGCCCAATTGGGAGGCTTTTGCGGCGTTGATCAAAGGCATAAATAGAAACGCTTCCTTTTGACTTCTGTCGTTTTTGTTCCGTGTATGGCGGGATGTCAGCAACGGACTTTGGTTGACGCGGTGGAATGAATTGTTAATATTTTTGCTAATTTCTTGCAGTTTCTGCTCTTTTCCCACAGGCCAGTCTGCACGTGCCCGCTCTCATACCGGTGCAACCGCCAGCACAGACGAGTCCATGGCAACGTGCTTACCACGTGATCAGTGCGTTCAGGAATGTGGCAGGGGGGAAACTCCAGCTTCAACTGTGTGACATAGAGAAGAAATGCGTGTGCCATGACTTGTGACTTTGGGTGTACAGTATTCCACTTTTGGACTTCACATCAATGGCCGTGTTCGATTTGCGCGTCGGGCGAACCGAGTGAGCCGAACCGAAATGGCTCAGTTTCATCCCCATCCCGCACCCAGTGGTGAAGTCACGCAACTTCGCCGGCGGCTGATCACACGCGAAAATCTAACGCCCTCTATGCGGCTCCAGGTTCAGCAAACACGTCCGCTCCTTTTTCATGCCCCATTGGCCAGAACAGTGGCACAGATTCTGTTTGTTCTCACTTGTCATTGGCTCTTGGGGCAACTTCAGGGTAAATTTTGGCTGCCTGTGGCATCGCTCTGGCATCACACTGTGAACGCAAAGGCCGTGTTAATCCTTCCCAGTGTTGCACGTGCGTCTGTGTGTCGCAACGTCCCTCAGACGGAGGAGATGATGTCGCGTCACGTGATGCGTCACGTGGCGTGGTCACGTGTGCGTCACGTGGTGTGGTCACGTGTGCGTCACGTGGTGTGGTCACGTGTGCATCATGTGGTGTGGTCACGTGGTGTGGTCACATGGTGTAGTCACGTGGTGTGGTCATGTGTGCGTCACTGTGTGTCCGTGGGGTGTCTTTCAGCGCAAGCGTGTCGCGTATCGATTCACGTTTCCTCACGTCATATCTTTATGACGTCAGGTTGTGCGCTTTTTGAAAATCGCACATGATCCTTTTTCGTGCGTTTCTCATTCCACGTCACATGTCGGATTTGACGCTTGTTGATTCCATTGAAGATTTCGCCTTCCCACATTGGACTGTGGTCACCATCGATTTATTTGAAAATCGCGTGTGTTGATCAGTGGATTGAATATTTACTATCGATTCATCAGTAAAAATGTGACAAAGGAATCCACAAACAAGACGGTGTGCAGGGATGCAGTTTCTCTGACCCCTTGTCAACAAAGGCAACGTGCCCCCCTCCCAAAAAATTCTTCGTTTGGGTTGGCGCCCTCTCCATGGTGGTCCGGGTCCTGTGCGCTGCGCCAACCCTGCAAAAGAAAATGTTGCACGCGCGTTCTGTTGCAATTCTGAGCAGTTCCGAGCTGAATGGCTGCAACATGCAGCGTCCATGGCATGCATGCCCGCAGCGTCTCTCAATGCGCACCAGTGAAGGGTGAAGGTCAGAAAGGTGGCGCGCCCCCTCCCGGCCGAAATACAGCGTTACAAATGTCTCGTTCTGTTGAGCCTGACTCGAGCGGATCCAGGGGCAGGGAGCCTGATCACTCCCCTGATTTCCACCCCAAAACGAATTTTCCCCTCTCGCCCCCGATTTTGAGTCCCCGATGGCATGGATGCCAGGTGGCGGAGATCCCAGCATGCACCGCTCACCTGCTGTGGCCCCAGAACTACAGGCACGTGTTTCCGTTGCTGTCCACGCACTTTGCGGCCAGGTCCCCGGTATCAGGCGAGCAGGAACAGCCTTCTGGGCAGTCGATGGGGCAGGGGCACGGCCCGTCGGGGTCAGGGTTACGGCACTGCGCAGAGCCGTCCACAAACCTGCGATTGCATGAGCACGCAAGTGTGTACACGGAAGGAATCAACCCTGAACTGTTTGCTTGAATCACAAGTACTTTGGGGTATATATTATTTTTCGTGAAAGCAAAGCACAACGTACCTGCAGGGGCAGCCATAGCCGCAACGCGCACTCCGGCACGGGTTGCACTGGTTTGTATCAACACCCGTGGTGTCGTCCACGCAAACCGCGTTCCCGTTCACCCAAGAGCAGTGGCACCCGCCCGGACACTCGAGTTGACAGGGGCAGGGCTCCAGATCGGTTCCATCAAGCACACACGTGGCCCCTGGACCTTCGTTGGCCGCCCAGCAGTGGCAGCCAGTCGGGCACTCGTAGTCGGGGCAGGGACAAGGCTCGCCGGTGTCGGGGTCACGGCACGATGCTGTGCCGCCGATGACCTCGCACGGGCAGCCCCAGCCGCAGCGCACAGTCGCGCAGGGGTCTGAAGCACAGGAAAGAGTCGTCGGAATCAGTGTGCAGGGAGAACCTGGGGGCTTTTGGTGCGAGCCCTGATGCCCCAAACACACACACACACACGCACACACATGCACACACACACGCTCGCGGGCGCGCACATACGTACGAGTACACACTCTCACACTGACACGCACACACACGCACGCACACAAGAACGAGCACGCTGGGTTGGGGTTGGCCCCTGTCCTTGAAATGTCCCACCTGTCTTGTGCTTCGACTCGGTCGCTTATGGCAACATCAGAATCTTGCATTCAACACCAACACAAAAATGTGGATTCTGCTTTGGTCTTTCTTCATTTCTTTGAGACAAGTTTTGAAAACAAAGGATTCCGGAATACGTCTCGATGCACGCACACCTCACTCACACACACGCACACTCGACGGTCTCTTTTGGAACGACATGTGAAACTGACGCAAGCATTGTGCTCATTCTTGTTGACTCAGTACGAGAAAAGTCATTGTGTTCATGGCACCGACTTGCGAGTGCGCTCACAGAGCACGCAGCGAGCCGCGACACTTACTTGGAGGAGGATGAGGAGGATGGAGACAGGAGAGCACATCTGAAAAGAGAAAGATATTTTTTTCATTATTTTTCTCTGACTGCATGTCGGTGGTTCCGGGAGACTGCTGGCACATTTGCAACGCGAACACACAGGCCGTCAGGGTGGAATGTGCGCACTTCAGACTGAGCAGATTCCCCTCCAACCCGTAGAGACGACCCCCTCTCGGGTCCAGGTTTGCACCCTCCCCTCCCTCACCCCAGAGAGTTCGTTCCTTGATCTGCTTGAACTATGTTTCAGCCAAGACGAGAGCACAGCGAAAAGGATGACAAAAGACTCTGTTTCCGGGTTCACGCTTGAGTGAACACCACATCACGAGGCCTCAAACCCTCACGAAACACGACGGGCAAACAAGGAAAAAATATTTCTGTGCTTCACCTGTTTGTGGTTTCAAATATGGCGTTGGATCCGAGACACAATGAACGCGTCGTGCGGTGGAAGCGACGGCGCGACGCTCCGCACACCAACGATACGCATACACTTTATTGCCACGCACGCACCCACACGTACGCACGCACGCACAAACGCACGTACACCCGCACACACACGCACAGAGACTCATAGACAGACAGACAGACAGACAGACAGACAGACAGACACACACACACACACACACACATGCACACACAGATGCACACACACACACACACACACACACACACACACACACACACACACAATGCAGTCGTATCTACAGCGACGCTCGAACATTTGTCCTTCACCGCCACAAACACTCACCGCCAAGCTGCACCACCAGCAGCACCGCCAGAATCGCCTTCATCTCGACGTCGATGTCACGTTGCCCTGCGAAGTCTGCTGTCTCAGTTGTGTGCGCGTTTGAGCCTACGTCTCTCTTATCAACGCTTTTGTACTGAACACGTGACACGTGACACGGACACGTGACGTGGTGGAGGAATCCCCAGGGTGAGTCTGACACGTGACAGTGCGACAACCAATAGAGAAGGCCCCTGGGTGACCTGCCTGGGAAAACCCGCCCCAGACGATCATCAGTGTCAGCCAATCACACGAAGACTTTTTATGGCAGAGCCAGACACGAATTTGGGGTTTCGCTTCGCTTCAGTTCCTTCAAAGGTGTTAAGAAACAGAATCTGTAACGCCTCATTCACACCACACGTGAAGCGTGCGTTTTGTAAAATTTAGGCATTGATTGACGCAGGCCAGATTCTCACGGAATGCATCCGCATTGTATCTCCTCACAAGGCCACGCATTCATGGGCGTCCATGTGCTTTGGTGCAGGCAGGATTCACAGGATCATTCACACGCTGCAGCCTTCAACAAGGGGCTGCGTCATCGTTGACGTCGACGTCAAACCAGGTGCGTCGTGCGTTGCGTTCTAGCTCACATCACGTGGTCAAGTGACGCCGCCTATGGATTGACTCTAGTCGAAACGCATTGCTTGACGCCTCCGATCCGATGTGAACAGGCCTCAGACTTGTGCGAGCGAGTGAACCCCGCAGTCATCAGGCGTGACACTTTCTCCAATCCTCCCCCGAACACAGACACTCATTTTCATAATTTATTACAGCCGTCAGATAATTGTTTTTCTTGTTATACAAAAGCAGTTTGACACTTTTTTGAGGACTGTGGCACGCCAAAACATGTCGCAGTATTTTCCAGATGCACACATGTAGGCATTGGTCACTGCACGTTGCTCGTGAGAGACTCTCGTCTTTGATGCGTTCAACCAACAAAGTTTTGCTCACGAAAGTTGATCTCACAGTAGAACAGGGGATTTGACACAGAGGTTCAAATTTTTGTGAACATTTTGAGGGGCACAATACAAGGTCAGCACGGCATCAGTCTTCCACACACAACAGACGTGAGGGACGGAATCTCGAACTCTTTGTCGTGCACAGTCGGGGTCTTGCAGCCTGACGATGCTTCGCCTCAAAATTTATATGTTTGCCTCACAATGTGTTTTGTGATGTATCAACCCTTCACATGATTGGTTGAAATAAGTTTCGGTGCTTTCCACAATTTTCACTTTTTGTGTGTTTTTGTTGGCCATTGGAGCTATTTTTGGTTGTGAGCTTGTGTAAGTTTGGGGAGCAGGAACACCTGGAAAAGGTGGGTTCAGTGTGGGTGCGCCGCGCGTTGAAAATAGATCTAAGGAGCACGTCATCTGACCCCACGTCGTCACGTGCGCTGCGTCGTTGCGTCCGTTACGTCGTCGCCCACACAACAGTGCGAGTGCAGCCAACTTCTCCCCAGTGAAACAATTTTCAGAAGGTCTTGGATGAAACCTGCCCCGCCCCTGATCCGTTGGAGATGATCCTGTGATACCCGTGAACACCAAGGAACGACGAACACAAACAGGCTTTCACACAGGCTCAGAACGCGCGTGTGAACGTTCACACCGTGAAGGCTGAGTCAAGAACGGCCTTGTTCTTCGTTTGCTGCACACCACTGGGTTCCATTGACGTTGACAGCAAAAAACTTTGACGTCGACGTCAATTTTTTGACGGGGCTAAAGTTGTAGCTTCACAAAGCTCCTTTGACGCAAAGTCACCTTCAGATCGGCGTCACTCAAAGATTCCACTCGAAGGTTCAGAGATGGAGCGTCTGCCGCGTTCACACCAACATCTCGTACAGTGGAGGCTCCACAAAGTTCTGTTCTGTCTGGATGCGACCATTGTGCACAGTAGCGCTTCTCACACTCAGTGAACCGTGCAGCTCAGTCAGTAGAAACGGAGAATCATTCGCCTTCCCTTCTGGCTCAAAAACTCTGTTGCAGTCTCAATGCAAAACATCTCGACTCTCAGTGTTTTTTCACCTGGCGTGGTGCGAAAGACGCATCTCATGTTCTGCTGAGTGTGAGATGCTACTCATCTATCAGTCCTGTGCGTTTTCAAAAGGAATTTTCAGACCACATGCCGCCATCTTGAACGTGGCTTTGTGTCAAGCAAAGCTTTGTACACTGCAATAAATATTCACCTTTCCATCACACCTCATTAAGACCAAGTGTATCTGTCGCACACGCGATTCTGCGCACACTCTGATGTTGGTTTTGTATTCTTGGAAGAACTGAAAAGAAAGAAAGTTTGCTCTGCGTCTGTGGTCTGAATCGGTGCACTGCAGTGACCTGTGTCGTGATGTGCACTTTTTTGAAAGTGCACGCGAGAGAGTTTCTGTCAGTGACGTGGGCTGCTGTATCCAACTCAAACTTGGTTGTCAGATTTTTTGTCGGACTCAAGTGAAACGTGTTCTCTCCGAGACAGGACGATCGTGTGCAGCGAAACAAACGAGACATTGTTTGTTGTCACATGATCCAGCCCCACGTGGGAGGGGGCGGTTAGAAGTGTAAAAAAAATGAACACAATGAAAACAAATGGAAATAAAAGTTGAGGCATGCTCACCGCCCCTTGAAGGAAACTGGCTTTTCTTTTCAAAGGGACCGACAAAAGGGCGTGGAATTCAATGGGTTTTTACGTTGGTGACGTCAACTGCAACCTTTTTGACATTGACTGCATTTTTCTTTTCAGTTAGCACTGTGTCAAAGTCGAAGTCAATATCTGCCGCATGCAGCAACTGCAACTTTGCAGTCAATGTTGACTGCAACTTCACATTGCCACACAGTCTAATAGGTATGACGGCGCCACCAACGTGAAAACCCCTCGAGGCGAACCTCCCTGGGTCCGCCCCTCCCTGGGTCCGCCCCTCCCTGGGTCCGCCCCTCCCTGGGTCCACCCCTGCCTGGGTCCGCCCCTCCCTGGGTCCGCCCCTGCCTGGGTCCGCCCCTCATTGGGTCCACCCCTGCCTGGGTCTGCCCCTGCCTGGGTCCACCCCTCCCAGGGTCCACCCCTCCCTGGGTCCACCCCTCCCTGGGTCCACCCCTGCCTGGGTCCGCCCCTCCCTGGGTCCTCCCCTCCCTGGGTCCACCCCTCTCTGGGTCCGCCCCTCCCTGGGTCCACCCCTCCCTGGGTCCGCCCCTGCCTGGGTCCACCCCTCCCTGGGTCCGCCCCTCCCTGGGTCTGCCCCTCCCTTGGTCCGCCCCGTCCTGGGTCCACCCCTCCCCGTGTCCGCACCGCCCAGGGTCCGCCCCTGGCTGGGTCCACCCCTACCTGGGT
>JAAUXT010103930.1_pt1 | contig 10441 bp, 15 predicted proteins | sample 7278171 | NCBI WGS metagenome assembly JAAUXT01 (sample SAMN14350112, study PRJNA611818) | marine sediment metagenome | isolation source: surface marine sediment (1.8m) | place: French Polynesia: Moorea | collected 2018-08 | reverse complement strand
TCTCAGGTGAGACTGGCCACGGTGGCGCGAATCTCTGTGTTTATTGAATGAACAGTGCTGCCACCTGTACCGCGGTGGTTCAAATTCACAGCTGGTGTGTCACACCACACACAGATAACCAGCTGTATGAATTCCGTGAAACAATCGAGCGAACCCGTCCACCTGCGTCTTCAGTGCTCGTACGATGCAGGAGTCAAGGTATATTGTAGGCAAATGATGGGGAAAACGTACATAAAACAATGTGTGAACAGTTTGTCAGACAGGGAGATTCAATGTGAACAAAGCTCCCAGAATGTTCGACTGTAGATGGCGTGGTTCCCAATATAAAGTTCCAAATGTTCATACGACACAGCTTCCAATCTGACACAAGCCCCCAGCACTTCCGACTTACGGTTGGTCCCAGGATACTTGCATTTTTGTTCCAACGACTTGCCAATGCGTGCAAGGCTCATTCTCTGCCCCCTCCATTTGGAGCATGTGCCCAAGTGTTCTCACAGTGGCTGGCCAAAACAAAACAGAACGCTTGAACACCGCTTTATTGATTTGATTGATTTGATATATTTATTTATAGACTCGTACAGTAAAACCTAAATCAATTGTTTGAAGGTATAAATTTGCAATGGCAGTTGTATTTCTGAAAGCACTTGCTCTTTGATATGAAAGAATCACAGATGAAATTAAATTTTTGTTCTTGTTCTGCTGAATAATTGGTACTGTCATTGTCAAGAATTAGTTGCAATAGACTTTGTTCGTTTTTATTTTCAACTTAGCCAGACTTTAAAATTGGTTTTTATTGGTAAATATTGGCAGAGGGAGTATGGACTGCGATCACAGGGCTGATTTTGTTGTTGTTTTGCGATTGTTTTCCATGCACTGACCAAGCTGAGCACTATATTCATTTCAAGGGGGTGTCTGAAGGACAAACAGTTGTTTCTTCTGTTTTGTTCACACTGTTCATGCAAGTTTGCATTTTTTTGTGCAGTTTCTCTCTTCCGCACGGAAGTTGCACAAATCAAGTGAATGCGTAAAGTGCACGGAGTGAAACAAAACAGTGGCAACGTTAACCTTTCGACAGTGAAATATTAATAGACACACGAATCCATGCGGTTCGTTCATGATTGATTCGCCAAGCTGAAATAACCAGAAAACAGACGGATTTGCGAATGATAGACGTTCATGAAGAGCAGGATAGTTATTTTAATGATGTTCATGGTGTACCAACAATTGTTCGGGTTTTTAACTTCTGATATTTGGATTTGCAGCTGCTTTTTTTTCTGACTGCAACCAAGGTGTGCTGTTGTTTCTTTTTTCTTCAGTGACGTTGGACATCTTCCACAACTGTCTAGCAGTTGAAGTCACCACGCAGTGCTTCTCAGCAATCTACCACAATGAGCACCAGGACCGCTGAGCAATGCTAACACATCACAAGAACTGCGTCACACCAAGATTCTTTGCATCAACTTCGACAAAAGATTCTACATCTCCGGACAACTGCGAGGCCCCTGTGCGGGGTCCGAGTGTTTCATGCCCGAGCGACGGGTGCTCATGGGAGCCCTGGCGTCGAGGCGGCGTCGACCCAAGGAGAACAAACTGTGGCAGTGGAGCGGTCCCCCCGGCAGACACTCGCCTTTTCCGATTGACATCGTGGCCTACCCAGGCACTCCCCTCCTCTACTGCTTCATCGATATCATGACCAAGTACAAGATCATGCGTACGTATGACTCATCATTTCTTTCCTTTCACTGTTCCACAAATCGAAAAATATTTTCAGTCGTGAAGCTCCAGCGGTTGCAACGAGGGCGAGCGACCCTCAAAAAATCGACACGGTCCCCTCCACGTTTGGCGGCTTCCATGCAGCACAAAGTCTGCATGCGTGTATCATTATCCAAAACTGGAGTGATATCCAGGCCGAACTCAGTTCGGCCGTCCGTAACCAAATCCAACAGGATACGACAGGGAGAAGACAGCGATTGCAACAAAAAGCATTATACTCTGCAAAAGATACTTGTCATCTCTTTCCACCTGTCAACAGCTTTACCAACCCTTCCCACCATGCAAGTTTGTACAGCAGCTCTTGGAAGTTGATGCCCTTCACGCAGGCGAACAGAGCAGCCCGCATCCACATTTTTGTGTTGTCGACTTCAACGCACAACTGCAGTGGTATAGAGAAGTCGTCAGCAAAACTTCACCTCCAATGTAAAACAAATATTCTCTGGAGTATAGATCAAACCAGCTTGAGCTGGCTGGACGTTCTTGACGGAAAATATCAGCACTGAGAGACAACAGCAACTGAAGAGTAATCTCATCAAACCACCATCTGTTCATCATGAAATTTACCAAGGTTTCTGAGTTGTTTCTCACAAAACCCCTTCACACTTGACTCTGCCAAACGAACTGACCCTGTCGCACGCTTTTCTAATTTTCCACCTGGTTAGAAAGCATCAGGCCATTCACTATACAATCTGAACGACGACTTTCTCAACCAAAATTGCAGGCTGCGTGTACTTGCAGGTAATACTGTAAACCTGGGGCCACAAGTAGTCACCACGGATGTCGACGATTATTTGCAAGAATTTCGTGACTGTTACGATGAAGGTTTCACCTTGAGACAATTCATAAAGGTACTCCTTGGCCCCACTCGGCCAGTTTCTTTTGTTCTTTATACAACAAATTTTGCTTCTGTGATTCTGTTCGCCCTGCAGTGCGCCAAATTTACCGGTTTATCTGAGTGAAGACAATTGACCTGCAGATTGCACAGGCAAATCAGTGGATTGTCAAGGAAATACCAGACTGTTTGTGGGGGTAATCAACAGCCATGCACTTGTCCGATTTCATCTCCTCGTCTTCAGCTCGGAGATTTCTTCCGACCCGTGGCAGTTGACCGTACCTGTAACCTCAAAAATAATTTGCTTTCAAGAGTGCGCACGCAAGCGAAAATTACAGACGCCTGTTTATTCGCGGTCTTTTGGGTAAAACGTTTCGGCTTCACCCAACTTGTGAGACGTCACCACAGGTTCCGACGATCAAAACCACGATTACAATGCAAGATTGGGCCGACAGACAACCGTACCAAGCAGTGTTTGCCCGACCCGACGTGGAGTAAGTTTGCTTCGGCAAATCTTTCAGCTCTGTTCTTTTTGAGTTCACCTCATCAAGATGAAGTAAAACGGCTGTGAAAACAGAAACTCCTGCATCAAAAGCGCTCGTGTACAGCCACAATGAAAAGGTTCGTCGAACCTTCAGGGACTGGTCGGATGGCAGGACGTGGGAGCTCGTCATCGCCAAGACGATCTTCAGCACTCAAGAAGTACCCGACAACGCCAACATCACGCTCGTCGATGACAGCGAGATCATAAGAACGGTACACAACCAAACCCTCACAGTCACAACACAAAGTTTCAATTCTTTTGTCACGAACCGCCAGAGGTAAATCTGCATCAAAAAGCCAACTCCCTCCGCGCTGTGCAAATATCGTAGCCCTTTACAGATCGAGAAATACGCCACTGAGGGGGCGAGACTCATCAGCTCAGAGCCCATTGGCTACGTGCGGTGTGAATCCACTGAGAATCACCAATACAAAGGTTCCCAATTTACTTCCATTTCAAATTGAACCAAAAGAACTGTTTCCCAAAACTCTTGCGGAGCCATGAAAACAACAACACCCGTTCCGACACAATCTATTCCAGTTATGGGCGTCGACCTGTTCTTCCATGTACCAAAGCACGAGGATCCCGTTCGCTACACATATCACACTCTCAAGGTGGCGACCACGTACACCGTGGTGCCCGACGTGACGCAGTCGTTCCTGCAGATCGGCTGTGACGCCGACTGGATGGGCCAAATGGCCGTCTTCCTCAACCAGGGCTGGAAACTTGTAGACATCTGCATGGATACCACAGCACTCGCTGATGGTAGGAAAAAATACATACGAGTCGTGCAAGACCAATCCACCCCGATTTGCCTTCTCTCGACTGCACTTTCAAGAAAAAACAGTGAGTTGGAACCAGTGTCGCGTGGAGTTGTCTGGTGGTTGGAAGCTTCAATGTCACTTTCTATTTTCCCTGCAGCATTCGGCATGAGAAACGACATATCAACAATAGACACGCTTTGGATATTTGAAAAAGAACTTTCCAAAATAGACGACACAACTCCAGAGTACGAAGGGGTCATCGTCGAATACTTACACAAAGTCAAGGTGCACAAGTGTCACGTCGTTCATTCCAAAAATCTCGTCAGATCCCTTCTGATTGAGACTGTCACAAACAGAAATTACATTGACCTCTCGGTTTGTGCCAGAAGGTAATTGACGTTGTCAACTTATTGCAGCAACACATCGATGGAGAGACACCTTGCAAAGACTGGCGCCCCGTGATCGCTGGGATGGGAGCCAGTGGCTGGGAACTCACAACCATCATTCAGACACCGATCCTCGTCCAGTCCAGCTTCACAACCTACACAATGAAGGTTCTCATGGTATTCCAGCGTCACATTTACCAGTCCCACCAACAACTGAACGAACGGGCGAAACAAAGGTACCAAGAGGAAGTTTCTCACATGCACCCGTACAGTGGCCACAGGTTTGCGCCACAGTCCTCAAACTCACTCCCAACGAACATGCACCTTCACGTCGGCGCGATCGGCAAGTCCACCAACGAGGAAGTGAATGAAACTGCAGACGCTTATTACAACCACACACTGAAACGCTACGTCAAGGCGCAAAGTTCCACAGGAAACGAACTGGTGCCACCATCCTCCGTGTCACGACCTCCGGGTGTCGGCACAAGTGACACAAATGTGAATCTCACTTCACAACGACCTGCTGGCTCTTTGTCATTCTTCAGGAAACCAATCAGGCGACGAGTGTCGCGAAGTGCCTCGTTTTCCAGCGATACTGTCAAGCCCTTCAAGACCCGAGGATCAGGCCGGGTTCCGCAGTCTCCTTCCATATCCATCACCTCCGCTGATGACTCCAAAACCACTCTTTTTCTGGACAAATCCAACATTTGAGAAATGTTCACACCCAGTTCTCAGCAAACCTCCAAGGAAATGTCTGTTGAATTGTTTTTTCTGCTGCCCAAATTTAAATCTACCTGTCACTGACGTCGCGTGATCTACTGCTGGTATTTCGTCGAAAAGTCATCTTCACTCCAATTGAACAAACATTTATTGATTTCCAACGTGCGTATGGAACACAATAAATCAACATGAACCACCGACTGACACCACACCTGCATGTCCATGAACTCAAAACCAAGAGAACTCCCTTGACCAATGTCCGTGAACTTATGCTTCTTGTACTGGGCGTCATCACGAGGATTTCCGTAACGGTTAATTTCAAGGGTTCTGTCAATTCTGACATCACGTTTGAACAAAGTTCGAGAATTGAATCGAATTGAATGACTGTTTTTGCTGCCTTTGTGATTACCTCCTGTGATTTCTGCTGACGGAAAAATCAATGAGAAGAACAGGCCTGAAATTTGCAGTGGACGCTGGCCTCACTGACGGCCGTCTGAGAGTGAATGCTTCCCAGCATTCACGAGTTGGTGTCAAGGAAGCCTTTGCAGCATCGGCAGCACTGCGTGTACGCCTGCTCGAAACCTTCGTCCTCACCCTGAAACAATATTTGGTGTGACAGCGAGGACAGAAATATGGATGACGACCAGTCCCCTGCAAGAAGAACACTTATAACTGTGCAGACACACGCGGAATCGCCCCGGACACGGAATCACCTCAAACCAAGATGTTTCACACTGAACACAGGCGTTCCCAGGAAAGCGCTGTCCCTTTGGATGAGTGACTTCCGAAATGTTTCCACATCACTCAACGGTGATGACTGACATGCAAAGATTATCAGGATCACAAGCAAAATTTCACTGTTGAGGGGATTCGTGCAAATTCGGGGACAAGGATGTCCCCCAACACACACACACACACACACACACACACACACACACACACACCCTCCCAAAATAACGCGCCTTTGCAGATTTGTGATGATCCGTCTGTCCACAGATTGGAACAGGCGATCACCGAAGTCTCAAACCGCAGAATATCCCGTCACAGGATCAGAGGAAGAGCTTTGTTTTTAATGCCTTGTGGTCAAAACGATTCGTTCAATTTGAATAAGACCTGTTTGGACGGGTGTTCTCTCACAGTTGAGTTCATCACAGCAAGAAGTGTACCCACATAATACGGATCTTCGATGATGCGCTCGCCTTCGGGATCGTACTGACCCAGCAGCTGCACTTTAGCAGTCGCGTTCTTTGGCTTCATGTCCTTCAGATCACTGCAGTGAGAAAGAACACATGAATACAGACTTACTTGCCAATAACATGTCAAGACAAAGGAGTGTTGGCAGATGAGGTAAGGGAGAAAAGTGACGCAACAGAGCGAGATTTTTCTGCCACAATCCGACAAATTTCTGTTGAGCTCAGTGCTATTTTTCCCAGCAGTCCGAATATTTACCTCATGTTGTCTTCATCCATTCCCAAAATATAGTCAAACTCCGTGAAATCCGATTTCTTTATCTGGAAAGAGGCGAACAAACCTTGTCTCTGCTTCAACTCGCCGAAAGTTCAGACTCTGGTCGCAAGCCACACATAAATTTCTTGCTCTCAGTGGGCTTCGATGTCGACCAATTTTACCCCTTGAATTCTGAATATTTCGACACACGAGATTTTGCAATCAGTCTTGGAATCACGCGTCACTACCTGTCGCACTGTGTGTGAATACTGGACATTATGTTTGGACAAACATCGTTTTGTTCTTCTGTCTGGCCCCCCACCAACATGCCAAGGACCGATCGCTGCGCTGTCGACGTGCCACTGCAAACAAATTTGAACCGAATAAGAACCCGGAACAGTTCAATTTGAAGTGCACCAAACCTGTCTCGCTCTGTGTTGGTACTGAATGCCGTGTGCAGCCAGACACGTTGTGGCAAGAATATGGGGCGCTCTACCCTTGTTTGACACCGTTATTCCTGCACTGTCAACGCGCCACTACAAAGCGGAATACGGAGTGAACGTTGCACTAAACAGAACAGAACTGGATTGGTCGCAAGGTGAGGCCACACTGCGGTCGGATCCACAGCTTCAAGAGTGGGCGTCTTCGGTTGGTGAGTCTGCTTCGGTTGCAGGTCTGTGTGTCAGTGTGAAACATCTAAGCCGCCACCAAAACATTTACCTGATCCTGGACACCTTTCTGCTTTACCAAATTCAGAAAAACAGCTTCAGCAATTGGAGATCTGCAGATGTTCCCTGAAAACAAGAGAAAAATTGTGTGCAGCTGAATATGTTTTGTCCGAAAAAAAAAAAAATTAAAAAATGAGACAAAACTGCGAACAAGAAGTCCCGGCAGGGAACCCCCGATGGTCGCGTTTCATGTTGTCCGTACTGCCATGTGCCCAGGTGGAGGGGTTATCACCTACTTGGGGGGTTATGGCTGAGGTGGTGGGGTTAAGGCCATGGTTGGGGGTTGTGGCCTTGATTGGGAGGAGGGGGGTTGGCCTGGGGGAAGGGATTGGCCTGGGTGGGTGGGGGGTTAGTTCAGGTGTGAACGGACGCACACGTGAATGTTACTGGTTTTCAAGCCATTTGCTTCACATCAAACGCACATGTTTGCGTCGTTTACGAAGTTCCCCATGGAGAACACTGAGCAAGTAAGTCCCATTACAGTTATTGTTTCGATGTGTTTTGATCTTGAGTGCAGACAACATGCGTGGATCACCCGGACACAGGCCGCTTAAAAAGGGGCAACATCTCCACGTGAGACGCACACATTCTCAATGCACACACAATCACGCGAAACAGGTGATGCAGAATTTATTACCTAAACAGATGAAGAGGACCGACTTTCTGCTGGAAGACATCCTCTGTTGAGTCTATCTGTTTCTAATATTTTTCCAGAAAACTACCTCGTCTATTCGTTCTGCGGGACAATTGTACGCACAAAGCTGTTGCTAGAAACAATTTCAACCAAATGTGATCAGTTTATTGTGAACGAAGAATGAATCGCGTTTTAATTTTTTGGGGATGTCTGCTTTGATTTTGTAGAAATTTATGAAGAAATAGAAGAAGAAAAAAACTATCGAACTGCTGCGAACACCCGGCCCGCCGGCGACCGGGCAAGCCACGTCTTCACCGCTGCAGGACGACATATTGGAACGTGGAAGCTTCAAAACGCCGGCAAAATGAATGTTTTCCGCCTTTGCGGTGATATTTCTCACTTACTCGCCATTATTGTATTGCTGGCAAAGATATGGAAGTCGCGTTCATGTGCAGGTAAAGACTCGTGCATTCACAGTTTTGGCAACTGAATCCACAGATTTTCTGGGAAGCTTGGATCGGCGACGTGTCACTGTGTTGTTGATTCTGTTTTGACGGAAAATACTCGGCAATTAGTTTTGATTGCACCAGAGGTGACTCTCAATGCAGCAGGGAAATGGGAATGAGCTAGACGGCTCGCGTTCGCTTGGTTTAAATTCGTTTGGTTGACGCACAGTTCTGAAAACATCTCTCGACTGGATTCTGTCCACTGTGCGAGATTTCATCTGTGGATCTAGATCAAGATCCACTTGGAAGTGTGCGTGGTAAATCTTGTATTCCGTCGGATTCATGCTGTGGGTTTGGGTCCTGAGATTACAATTCTGGAGCACATGTACGCCATGCACAAAAAACTTTTCAGTGCTATTTGGAGATCTAATTTGATTCTGGCGGCAACACCCATTCCTGGTGGGCAGAGTCTAGAACCACATCTGCTCCACCTCTGCACTGCAGATGACTTCGGATTGGACTGATGTCAAATACCAAATAACTCGGGACACTTGATATGGTGGGTGTTGCTCATCCCGACTATCCCAAGGAAGCAAACTGATCAAGTGAAATGACCCTTGTGAGAATGGTGCAGTTGTTGCAGACAACTGGTCTGGTCTAAGATCTACCCGACAGATACGAGTGCACGCAGGAGCACACGGCTTCTTTGTACTGGACTTGTGCAGTCCATGCCATGGGCTAGTGGGCATCAGTGATGTTGAATTGTGGTCCGAAGTTTCGAACATTGCAGAAACCAGTTCCCCAGCCATCCACTTGTGCGCACACACAAACGTTTCTTAATGAAGTTTCCGTGTTCTTGTAGGCGTGTCGGGCAAAAGCCAGATCATGTTCGCGATTGTCTTCATCAGTCGCTACTTGGATCTGTTCACCAACTTCATCTCGCTTTACAACACGTGCATGAAGCTCTTCTTCATCGGTTCGTCCGTCTTCACCGTTTTCCTCATGTACCACAAATTCCGCGCCACGTACGACAGTAATCACGACACATTCCGGATGGAGTTTCTCATCGTGCCCGTCGGCGGCCTTGCCTTCCTCGTCAACCACGACTTCTCGCCGCTTGAGGTCAGTGTCACGAGTCCCACCAGGAGACCTGCGAGGGAAACAAAATTTTTAGAGAAACGTCTTTTCGAATTCTTTTTTCTCTTGCCGATGGATGATATGTAGCCTCTGCACCTGTGGATATCATTTTCTCCCAGTGTGCTCTTGATTACGTCCGTGTTTTCGGCGTATTTTCAGATTCTGTGGACGTTCTCAATCTACCTGGAAGCAGTTGCCATCCTGCCGCAGCTCTTTATGATCAGCAAGACGGGTGAAGCCGAGTCGATCACGAGCCACTATTTGTTTGCGCTCGGCTCGTACAGAGCACTTTACATCCTCAACTGGATCTACCGCTACTACTTCGAAGGCTTCTTCGACCTGATAGCTGTTGTTGCGGGATGTGTGCAGACGATACTCTACTGCGACTTCTTCTATCTCTACATCACGAAGGGTGAGTGCAACGCTTTGCAAACTTTTCATATGGCTTGTGGTGGCTTGCTGGCGTTCGGGTCAAGGCGAACGTGTTTCGTGACCTGACTCTTTTGCCACCGCTTTTGTGCTGTGGAAGTAATTGGTTTTGGTGTGAATGTGTCTTTGAGTGCTTTGACACTTTTTTTTTTTTTTTTGGTGGTGTGGGGTCAGATTATGAGATAACTCTCCAGTCTTCTCCTGTACTTCACCTGGCTTCAAGTTGACTCTGTTCTTCTGTGGAACCAGTGCAATCGATTGATTGCTGCCCGAACACACCTTTCATTTTTGTGCGAAGTCCCTTTGGGGCGAAGCACCATGTGGTAGTGCAGTATATGGCAAGGTGGATGAAATGTCCCCTGCCCCCTCCCCCCCCCCAAGCCCCCTCCCCAACCCGCCTGCCCCCGAACCCCCCACCCCTGCACAGATAGCCAGTATGACTTGTGGAGGACAAGGAAGAATCAACGATATTAGCGGCAAGGGACTTCGCACCTCAGTTGCCTTGAGCACTGCTTCTTGTTTTTTGTTTTTTTTTAACGTACTTCAAGATCTGCATGGATTTCGTGTCATGTGAGGGGAATAACGGAACAGGGGCAAATAAAGTC
>JAAUXT010089234.1_pt1 | contig 10443 bp, 11 predicted proteins | sample 7278171 | NCBI WGS metagenome assembly JAAUXT01 (sample SAMN14350112, study PRJNA611818) | marine sediment metagenome | isolation source: surface marine sediment (1.8m) | place: French Polynesia: Moorea | collected 2018-08 | reverse complement strand
CAATCAGATGCAAAACACCTCAGCAATGAGATGCAAATGGCTAAATCCTGAGGATCAAAGGGGGACATCGCACCCGCAGTTGCCTTAGCACTGCTTCTCTTGTTCATTTTTTGGCCATGTTGAGTGAACCCCCCCCCCTAGCAAATGCCAGCTCAATAGGCTGGCTGGCAAACTCAACATGAAAAATTTTCAAAATTTTCTGAAATGGCTAAAATATCTTTCGGGTGAATGCCGAACGTCTGTATGGACCACACGCCTTTTATGCGTAGCATTCTTCTTCTTGTGACACGTGGGCGTCTACACGGTGTGTGTGGGACCATCCCCAGCTCACGCAGTTTTCTGGGGGTACATCACTTGGGCTTTTGTGACGTAACCCTCTGCAAATGAAACTTGTCCTTTTTTGGGAAGGGGGTGGGGGCTTATGCGCTTGACCAGTCTTGGACAGGAGGCTGAAAAGAAAGATACATACGGGGATCCAAATTTCCTTGTGTGGTGGATCCTCCCAAGTGACTCGTACAAAACCACACACGAAAAACCCTGTGGGCTCAATAAGAATGGACCGAGTGACAACAAGATGACGAGCGGAAATTGTGCCCAGGTACTCCTGGCGCGTTTACCACTGACACATGTTGTTGTTGTTGATTGCTTGAACTTACGTCTTCTGTGGTGACCCCAAGGGCTTCGGTGCGCCCTTCTTGAAGTTTTATAAATTTTGAGCGACGAAGGGTGACGTCCTTGTCAGTGAAGGGCCTTTTGAGCAACGTGTGAGTATCTCTCAGAGTCCAATTAGCGAAATAAAGTCATCAGTCATGTTCAGTTGGGAGCCATGCAAGCTTCTCTTTGGGCGGATTCCCTGTAGATCTGGTCCTTTGAATCCTCGACAGCACTGAAGCAGATTCGTCGTGTTCACAAAGACCACCTGCCGGAGCGAATTGGCTTCAAACGTTGAGTTGTTTGGATCTCCGAATAGCGTGCAAAGCCACGCACCGCATGGAAAGAGCTCTGGCTTCATTGACAAATCCCTGTTGCTCCTTATTTGGGGACAATCCCGTCTGATGGAGAGAAAAGGTGGGAGCGAAATGTCTCTTGTGAATCCCTGATTGGAAAGCTGCTGCCTGACCCCAGACTTTAGATTAACTGTGGGAACATTCAGTGACGGTTTGTGGTGTAACTTCTGTTTGAAATAGTTTGCGCTGGGCAGAAAGAAGACCGGTTCTCCTTTTCTGACGTGGACAGTGGTTGGGGAACTACCCTTTGCCGTATTCTTGTTCACTGTACCACATCTGGACAGAAGCAGTTCTCGGTCTCCTTTTTTGTGTTGTTGCTTCTTGCGCGCTGTTGACCCCTGTTTGTAAATTTCGCATGTGTATGATTTCAGATTTGGGATTTGGATACGATGGAATGTGTGTACGACTTGGACACATCTGGAGGCAGTGTCTACTCCATCGCCATCACTCCGCACTACATCCTGTGCGGGACCTACGAGAATTGCATTCATGTAAGTCACTCCGCCATTTATTTAAGTGCCTCAGAATTAGTGACTTCTACAGGATACATTTTGAAAGCACTTGCCAACAAGGTCCCCGACACATCCATACAGACGAAGAGAAAGCGCAAAGGAAGTTTGCAGACCGAGGTTGTTCCAAACATTCCCAAGGTTCCTGGAGCGCGAGCTTCCATTCACCGTTCAGAATGCTTTCTTTTTGCAATGCAGCAAGTACATGCACTCACATGTTGAGATCTTTTGATTTGAAGGGCGGAAGCACAATGCACTAAAGAAAACACCCCTTTTTGGTGTTTTTCAGTGCACTTGTTTTCTTCGTCTCCTTTGAACATCTTTTTTGAGTCTTGCAGACCTACCAGAAGTCTTTTCGCAAAATCAAACGTATTCCCTGATCAAGATAAAAATGCAAAACATGTCCGTGTGTTTGCGCGGCAATTTTCCTTGCATAAATTTCCCCATTGAAGAGGCTGAACCACAGGTTGGCGAAAGTTACGAGCGAACATGTAACGATGTGAACCTGTCCCTCTGCTGGTGGCACCTCGTATCCCCTTAATGGACGTGATGTTTTCCTTCTCCTCCGAAGAATGGTGCCACGAGCATGGATCTCGCCTGCCGAAGCACTGCCGGCGAAACAGGAGGATTAACAGTTTTACAATTCCAATGCTTACACTAGAAAAGCGTGTGCTGGGACAGAAACCAGCTATCCTTGCGTTGCTCACACGAGTGGTTTGTGTGCGCTGTTGTTTTCCTTGAGCTCACTCACATTCACGCCCAGGATCGGTTCAAGGTTTTGACTGACGTCACGTGCGTCCCACGTTCGACTCGTGAGAATCAGTTGTTCCAACCTTCACACTCAAAACGTGTTATATGTGCCACTTCCTGTGTTCTTGTTGAGAACCAGCTCCTTTTGGAAAGTACTTGTGGTGGGGCCGATCCTTCTTTTCCCCTCAGGGTGCAGTCGCTAATTAGGGGATTTGCGTGAGAAATGACAATTGTGTTGCAATCCTGAGATGTTATTGCTGTTTGTTCTGCAGGTGTGGGAAGCGGACACGTACAAACAGGTGAGCACGTTGCCGGGTCACTCCGGGACGGTGTACGCGCTCGCGCCGCTCAACACAGGCTCCGGCATCAAGGTCTTCAGTGCCTCCTACGACAGGAGTCTCAGGGTGAGTGGAAACATGACGTGCGGTGCTGATAAAGTAGATCTAGTGTATGACAGCGGATCAGAAAACAACGTCGGTGTTGGAGGAAGCAATCAGGGCTTCATGCGGCCACGAGCAGGAACCTTCATGGCGTCCGGGAGGTCTGTGTGGAAACCTTCCTGAACTTGTCGGCCTTGTGTCTTGCCTCATGTCTTGCAAAAAAGAGAGACATTTTTTCACGAGAAGGGAATCGATTCGGGGAAATGTCCATGTTTGGTTCCAAGAGATGGGAATCCATTCAGGGAAATGTCAATTTTTCGTTTTTGGGTGATTTGAACGGAGCACATTCGTGTTGCTCTTTGGAGCAAGCCGAATGGGCATGCCAAATTATCACCTGAAGGCGTTGTGAATGAAAACCTGGTGCATACACCACGAGTCAAGTTTTTGAATGGTATATTTTGAATTTTCAGATGTTGGTTATTATTTTGTGCTTCATCTTGAAAGTGAGCAACATATGATACAGTTGTTTGTTGGTCTATTTTTTTTTGTTTTTGAGGGGCTTTCATGTAAAATGGAAGGTTTGTTTCTTCGGCGCTTCTTTCACTGGTTTTTAGGTGGCTCAAACTGAAAGGAGGATTCTGAAGATTTTTGGGTCAAATTATGTCTGCAGCCATGTTGTAACAAATATATGGTACAGAAGAGAAAAATTATACAGGTTGTGAGGGAATTTGTTGTGAACAATGTCTGAGGTCTTGAAACAAAGTCAAACAATGAAGTTTTGTCAAAAAAATAAGTTTTGTAATGTGACCCTTTTGTATTTGGACTGTTTTGTGGATTACTCGGGATTAGTTGAACATGGACATGATCATTTGGCATTTGGGTCTCATAAATGAGGCATTCAGGAGGTGCAGTCCTTTTTGTGACGATTTCAGAGTTTTGGGCACAAAGAAGCAACATTTTATCAGTGGCCTACTTATTGCAGAAGAAACCCTCAAATTTGTCCACGTTGCTAGTGTGAGAAAGCTGTTGACCAGTGGACTTGCAGGGTAAAAAGGGTTTTGGAAGGTGTCGTTTGTTTTCAGTGGTGGTGAGACAATTCTGATGCAAAGCAACCTGAACAAGCAAGCCAAATGAGCAACCTGACTTAGAACAAGTCACCGCAAGGCCCCAAGGCCGATGTGTTCACCACCAGATGAGAATGCACTTGTCTGGGGTTCTTTGTGTTGGTTTGGGGCTGGATTTCCAGGCTTCGTCCCTCCGTTCGTGCCTTTTCAGTCCGACCAAATCGCGCGTGTTGCGCCGCGGTATGAATGATGAATGTCAGGCTCGAAGAGCGAACAAACGTCCGGACAGCTGTGTCAACGCGTCCGGTTCGGCCACCCCGGCATCGATTGCAGTGGTGCAGTGGGACTAAAAATGATCCCAGAGGACATTTTCACTTTGCTCCTGGATACCTGAACACACAATTTGTATCCTCCATAAATACGATGAACCAAATCGAGGAAGGTCCATTTGCTGACAGCTGTCTCAACAGAGATTTGTTCTTGTAATGTTCAAAGAGCTTTTGCGACCTTTTTCGCTTGCTGAGAAGGTGAAAGCGCGATCAGTTTGTATTGTTAGTTTTGGCGCAGAATGTCTCTCATCAAACAGAATTAGTTGCTTCTCTCTCCGATATGTTCTGTTTGGAAAGAAATTCTAACCCTTGGCTGTCAGGAAGGGAAGCTGCTTCTGCAAACGAAACTCACACCCAACACGACTGAGTGAAGTAATTTAGGTGAAAACGCCACACTCACTTTGAGTGAAGTTGATGGCTGCTTCCAATTGGGCTCAAGTTGTGACTTCACTTTCACAGACTTCACTTTCACTTTGGCATGTAGATCCATTCTGCTTGGTTTTATTGAATCAGCCGTCAAGAAAGTAATTTGATTCTCAGACCCACGGTCTGACCAAGCAGCATTGGGTTCACTCTGACAACTGCAGTGCCGTCCTAAAATGTGTCATGCCTTCCCTGAGGCAGAGGAAGGCTGAGGCACAAAAGAAAGAACTTTTTTCAACAGAGACCCCCACGTGGAAAATTAAATGACTCAGGAAAATTGTGATGACTACCGCTGAGAAAGAACCATTGGATGAGGTCTGAGCTGCACTTGCAATTTGAGGTCCCAAAAACCATCAGAACTCAGATTCCCTCAGTAGAATTATTCTTTTTTCAGCAAATGCTCTGCCCCTGCCATTGGAACGTTGCGTGTCCCAATTCCAAAAAGTTCTTGTTGGTCCAAATGCCCAAAATCTGTCGTCAAGCCAAGAGATCAGGAACCTGAGGATCTACGATAAGTTTCTGAACAAAACCCAACTGGGATAGGGCAGGGTTGGGGCTCTTGCCAAGATTTGCGGTTATTCCGGCAGCTTTTTGGAAATCATGTTGTGTGCCTTTCATGATCTCTTGTATTTGGGGAAAATTGCACTGGTTCTCAGCGGAACGTTGGCTTCCGAATTTGAGGACAGAGATTTGAGCCGCAGGTGCTCGTCCTCTCCTCTTTTCAAAATTCGTACTGCGTTCAGTCGAAAACAGTTTCCCTGCAGTTTACACCATATTGTGACCTTTTGGGTTTTTCTTTGTTTTGCAGCTCAGGAAAAACAATGAGGGATTTGGACAAAGTCTCATTGTGGAAGTTGTATCAAAGAATGATGGTTTCCTCGTTTCCGCTTCGCGGTCATTTGTGAGATTGTGATCTGCTCATCTTTGCTGTCCCGCTCGAGGTCCTTCGGGAAAAAGCGCACGCACGCCAGCACGAGCAGATCGGCATTCATATGCGCTCTGGCACTTCGTCTGGTGACGCCTCTCTTCTTCGGTGTTGTGAGCAGTGTTGGTTCACGACCAACAGTTGCTGAACGGGTGTGACATGTGCACTCAATGTCAGCGAATGTCAGGTGCAAGTGAGAAATGTCGTTCGCTGCAGTCAAAGCGAAGAAAAGCGCAGACAAGACGCTTTTGCGCTTGTCCGGAACAATCACAAGAGTCTGCAGTCCTTGGATGGCACTGCTAACCCTCCTTGACGCCAACAAAACTCAGCTCCAGTGTTCAAATTTTGACAGCCCGCGAACAGCCCCAGTTCGAACGAGCAAGTACATTTCGTTTCTGGATTTTACCTGCATGCAGCCAAGTTGTCGCAATCCGCAGGCGACCACAGACGCTCCAACGTGTCCGCAATGTTGTTTCGAGGTGAAACTTCGTCTGACATCAACGCCGCCTCAACAGCTGTTGCAGGGGTGTCGGTCTTCTGCAGTTTTGAACACGGGCATGTCGTGGCATTGATTCGTCATCTGAGGAACGACCGTGGGATGAAATCCGACCAGAAAAAAAACATTTGGAGGGCGTGATTCGATGTTGTGGACCCCAGTCTGTGGACAAATTGAGAGGCAGGGCTCTCGTGGAACACTCCACGCTTTGCGACTTCAAGACTGCAATTCCCAGCCAAGTCTGAGTTCGGCAAAAATGAATCTGAGCGTCTTGTGTTGTTGATGTACTCGTACGTACCGCCGAGATCGTCTGATCGTGTTTTCCCTGAACCCGTTAGGTTGTCACTGATGCGAGAAAAGCCAGTTTTCTTCAAAGACAATCGAAAATGGGCCGACGATTCCATTCTTGCGGTGATTTCGAGTGTCCTCTTCCCTTTCCTGATATTCTAGAGATTAGATTGTCAGCGTGAGTGACTGTTATTTCCTTCGAACAACCAGCACTTAGCGTAGGCCGAGGAAGACAAGGGAAATAACACGGCCTCAACCTCTGTGTCTGACACACACGACAGCACTCGTGTGGGCGACCGAGGACTGGGCTGAAGCTGAGGCTGAAACCCCAACCAAGTGTGTTGACAGCAGGCATTTTGAGGTGTCAGAAATTCTGACGTACGCCAAGATGTCTTTTCGCTCCAGCGGATCCACGAGTGGGGCGGCGACGTTCGGGTTACCTGAATTTGGTGCTTGGTGTGGCCAACCCCGACCATACGCCTGACTTTTGGGTGCAGAAAGTTGGTGTGTAAGACGGCTCAAAGTCGACCGCTGAACAAATCTCTGTCGTCCCACTCACCTCCTGTGCTGTAGGTTCCTCAAAGGAACTACTGCGACCAGGACAAGCACGTTCACTGTCGGATGAGTCGTCTTAGTGTCACAGGAAGAAGCCAATTTTCTGGGAAAAATTAAGAAACGTCTGTCTCGCACAGGTCACTGAACGGAAACATTGTTTACTTGGACTTCAAGACAAGAACGAAAGATGTGCAATGATGCTTCAGTGAGAATCAACTCTTCTTTTGACGAGTGGTCTTCATTTGGGGGAGGGTGCAACCGTGCCCCTTGCGCTGCACACCATCGTATTCAGGTTTCCCATTCGGTGTGGAAAAACTGGAAATTTGAGAAGTCCTTTGCCGACTTCGTGGAAAGTTGATCAGGGGGAAAAGGTCGGAGAAAGGCGAAGTAATTTTGAATTTCGGTGGAGAAAAAGTGACAGTCCCAGCACCAAGGTGTCTTGTCAGGTTGTCAGGTTCCTTTTGTGTCCTCAGTGCCCAAGATGGTCTGTAAAATGTACACATTTTCTGGAATAGTCAGGGAAAAGTCAGGTTCTGGACAGAAGCGGGACACCTACTTCTTGCCGTCACCCAAAGAACCACGCGTGTTTTGGGATATTCGCCGAATCGTGACTCCGGAGCGACCTTGGTAACAGCTCAAGGCTTGATTTTCAAGGGTGGGGTATTACCTGGTTGGACTTGCTGATTCCCTGGAGGAGGCTGCATGACCCAAAGTTAAGTTGGGCCTGCCATCCTCAGAATTTTGGGGAGTTCCAGAGGATAAGGCCCACCCAAAGTTTGGGTAGGTTTCTCCTGGTTCCTTGGGTTGTTTCCATTCCGCTCCCGACGTTGTTGTACCTCGGGACACGCCTGTGTCCAAAGTTGTGCTTTCTTGTTTTATGCCACTTGGGGTTCATGACAAGAAGAGGCGCAAAGAAACTCAACCAACTAGATGAGCGTGGTACGGACTCGTGGTTGCGAACATGCAAGCAAACTGTTCGTGGGTGTCATTTGAAGGAGACCTGGGTCCCAGTTTGAGAAGCTGCAACGAAGTGGGACGAGATTGAGGTTTCTTTGGCAGCGGAACCTCTTATTTGTACATTAGGCCCACTCTCCATGTGAAAGTCTTCGCGTCAAACGTCTGCACAGCACCAATTAACGGTCCCCGGCAGAGTGCTGGTCACCGGAAAAGAGGAGCGAATATCCTTGTATCATCACCAAGGGACCGTTCTAATTAGGTGGCGGGCGAAATTGGCTCCAATCCATTGTGACAAGTGGAGAAGTGTGACACTCGCTATTTTCAGTGTTTTCCGTTGTTGGCGCACCATGTAAAACCTTGTTTGAGGTGGGAAATAATTCGACATCGGGACAACAATGCGCCGTTGTTTGAGGCCGCTTGTTGTCGTGCATGACGTTTTCTGCGCATTGCGAGGGTTTGTGAAAATGTGCACCGGAGGTTCCGCCTCGAACAGCTCCCGAGTCGAAGACACTGCAGTTGCAGTTCTACGTACGTACCGGTGCGCGTCGGTCGTCTCACATCTTTTTTGCACGGACGCACATTTCCCACGGCGCAAAGTAATTGAAAGAACACACGGAGCCTCTGATTAGTGGAGTCCAATTAGCCCCATCATAACCAGCTAGAAATCTTTTCAGACAACATTAGACGACGCCGTTGTGTGAATTTTACGCTAATGCATTGAGACAATGCAACGGATTCGACGTGCATTTCGTCTCTCAGAAGCGATTGTTGCCTTTAAAAATCTGGTACTTGCTTCTTTTCTTCACTTGATGCAGTTACTCGTATTATGCTTGCCGTTTCTCGCAGTGTGTTGGTTGAGGAACAAAAGACTTGACGTCCACTTAGCAGATGCTGAATCATCTGAGACACATTGTGGTTTGTGTGTGCGCGCACGTGTGTGTTTGTGACTCATCTAATGCATATTGTGGGCGTGATAGCTTCAGAAATCAAATTTTACTTTCATCTCCGCAAGAAAATAAGAAAACTTAGCAACGAAATTGCCATCGTCTCGTTTTTCACTGGAGTGTGACAGAAAGTGTGAGGCAAGTTGATTTCTGCTCATTTGCATTGCATGTGTGCCAACACCCGTTTCCCGCTTTGATTCAATAAAGAGTTTATTGAAAATGACGCCAGAGTGTTGCACTCCCAAGCACTCTGCGTGCAAAAGTGTGCGCCGCACAGACCAGTTGTAAAGCTTCGAACACTGGCTCTTGGCGATCGTGGGTTTCCATGCGACTCGTTCGGGGGGAAAAAACCCTGCAAACCCCGGAACATCGAGGGAAAACACAGGGAAACCAAGGGAAACGAGGCAAAGTTTCAAGCAAATTCGTGCCTTGTCTGTGACTGACCCCCTTGAGGTTGCAATTTTCCTCGGAGCATTCAAAGCCATTTGGGTCATGTGCCTGCAAATGAGGCAGCAGGGAAGGTGGACGCTGAAGGCCTGTCTGGGGGACGACCTGTTGCACGATACAAGGCTGTGTTCAAATCAAGCTCCGCATTCCGCCCACGAGAATAACAAGTTCAACGCGATTGGTTGTTGAAGCCTCCGAACGCATCAAGACCCACCACAAGATTCGCACTTCTCTCGCTGCAGCCTCAAAACAACTTTTAATTGGATTGTTGCGGTGAAGTGAGCCTTGTTGGGCCGTTGAGTGAGTCTCCTGTATGCTCTCTCACAAAGTGTGTCGACCTCTTGGTCAGCGGAGGCATGCACAGTCAGAGCTGGGGCGGAGAGGAGCAATCTACCGGATTGATCTCAAGGTCTGTTTGGTTTCATTGAAAGCACTGAAGTCCCTCGGGTCCAGAATACAGATGTCGGTGGTGCTCACCTTTGTCGTGGCAAAGCATTTCACCTTTTTTGGGCAAACAAAAAGACCAGAGCTTTCGGCCTGACGGAATTCAGTTCTCTTGAACGTGCATTGGAAGCTTCATCGTTCGCGAGAAAGATGGTTCATTTGGCACCTCGTTGAGCATGGTGTTCTCCGATTCAACAATACTCATCATCAGGAAACTGTGGAAAACTGTTGCTTCCTATTTACCCCTGAATTGAGCCACTAATTGAAGAATGGTGAGAAAGGATAATGCAGTCCTGTGCTTGCAGAATCGAAAATTATCCGCCCACTTCTTTCTTCTGTAGAGCTGTTCGGATGCATGCGTCGGTGAAATTCGAGGAAGTGCCGATCACGTCTTCACAATCGGTCTTTTTGCTCTTTTTGGCTGTTTATTATTCTGAGCACAGACGCAGAAAACGCAATCAATGTCCCCGCGCAAGAAATTAACACAATTTTTCTTTTCACTTGGCGTCATGTAGATATCTAGATCTATCTTCAAGTAACTGCTCTGCCTGTGGCAAATTAATGTCGGATGGTTGCTGTCGTGGAGCTCTCCGATGTTTTCTCCAATGGACTTGGAATATCGCCATCGAAATCTGAAGGAACCTTGACCCGGAAAAGCCAGTGGAAACGACGACCGCGTTTGTCCAGAAATCTGAAGCGCAGCTGTTTGCATAGGTGTTGGCGTATTCGTTTGTCAAAACTGTTTCGTCTTTGGTCTGCTCATAAAATTCTCAAGTCAAATGATCTTCGGCTGGCAGCAGAGCTGTTCCTTTTGGTTCGCTTTGCCTTGCTAGTAAAACAAGAAGCAGTGCTCAATGCAACTGCAGTGCGAAGTCCCTTACGCCGGTAATGTCGTCGATTCTTCCTTGTCCTCCTTGTCTTCTCT
>JAAUXT010024498.1_pt1 | contig 10444 bp, 13 predicted proteins | sample 7278171 | NCBI WGS metagenome assembly JAAUXT01 (sample SAMN14350112, study PRJNA611818) | marine sediment metagenome | isolation source: surface marine sediment (1.8m) | place: French Polynesia: Moorea | collected 2018-08 | reverse complement strand
TTGTTTCCCAATCACCTGGTACCATTGCTGACCAATGGGAGTGCGAAAATCTTGACCGAACAACAAAAACAAGCGACATCGGCAGGAAAGAGTTTTGGTATCAGCCTCGTATTTCCAACAAAGTACCTGAATCAGGGCGATAAGAGGGGAAACGACCACAGCAACTCCATTCCTCGTTGCGGCCGGTAGCTGGTAGCACAGCGACTTTCCAGCTCCAGTCGGCATCGAAATAAACACGTCCAGTCGCCCTGGAATACAATTTCTCTTTTGATGGTCGCTCCATCGAACAACAATGTGAGACGTCCAAAAAGATGCTGAATTTTAAGTGTGCGTCCGTCTGTACTTTATTCAACCTCAAACCACCACCTCAACACGCCCATTGACATCAGGAGAGCGACCACCAGGTTCGGCAGAGAACAGAGTTGTTGTTCGTCAAGTGTTCCACATGTCCAAGGTCCTTTCACTTGTTCCCCACAAGATGTGAAATTTCACGAAAACGGTGAACGTGACTTCGGCCAACGTTCCAAAAATTTTCGCAAAATTCAGCAAAGCGACAGAAGTCAATGGTGCAGCTGGAGCTGAAAAAGCTGTTGACAACGAAGAGGGCGATGGACGGCCCCACAGGTCTGTTTTGACGCTCACGAGGACACTCACCTTTGAGTACGGCTTCCGTAGCTGTTTGCTGTAAGTCTGACTTGAAAGATTTGTGACCAAACGTTTCGAGAAGGACCTCGAAAGCCTTCTCCGTGATTTCGCCACTCATCTCTGTTGTCTTGGGGGCGAGGACGATAATATGGCTTTTCACATTTCTTATGTGATGCCATGCAGTGCAACAATCAATCCAAGCTGCCAGAGGCTGTCTGTGTTGCAAAAATGGCAGATAACAACTACAAAACAATGCGACATACAATTATAGTGTCATTCAGCTCCAATGTAAACTCAGCACCATGGTGCTTTCTGACTAATATTGTGCGTTTTGGGATTCGGTGCACATTTTACACTTTACTGCACTTTTCCAGATTGAGCCTCAGCAGGCTCAGATCGGTTAGATAGTTGAGAGGTCTATTTGAAGACATCTGTGACAAACCAAAAGTTTTCTTTACAAAAAATGATTAACACGGAATTACTACCGTAACATTTATCAGACAGGCATGTGTATTTTTCGCCGAAAGTGTTGCTACCTCGGAATGCTATGAATTTTGACTTGAAGCGGGGATTGCGCACCAAGAAGGCGAAATGGTGCGGAAACTAACCAAGGGAGATGGATGAACAGGACGAAGCAAGCGAAGGAGTTCATTTTGACCGAATTACTTGCATGGAGTAGTGTTCTGAAACATGAAAGCAAAGCTGAACTATGCTGCACTTCTGGTCTTTCTTTTGGTCGTTATGCCAATTCTATGGGTGTCTGTGTATACTGGATCGGGTGAGTAAAGCTTGAAAGATCTCTGGCGCCAGAGTGGTGACTGCTCTCAAGCACATGGATCGCATTGAAAATGTTGAAGGCAGAAAAAAAATGTTTTCTTGCAGAATCCAGAGGTTAACGATGCATCTCGTTCTGTTTTGCAGACTTCCTGGCCGAAGACCTGATGGAAAGGAGACTTGCAGAGCTGCGAGACAGGCTTTACCATGCTGAATCACTGAGTCAAGAGCGAGAAGGGGACATCCACGTCCTCCGCAACCAAATAAACATCCTGCTGTCTGCTCACACTCATGACAATGGGTGAGTACGCTTTCATTCTTTGGAGTGTCTGCCACGGGACAGTGGTCAGTCACAGCTTTCAGGAGGTGCTATGGTTGATTTTGTGTCATACGTATCAAGTGTCAGCTGCTGAAGAAGTCTAGAAGATCTGTGCGGTCAGGTCCTGCCTCCAGCGGATCCAGAATTTGGACTGCGGGGGTGACTGAGTCCTGACAAGGATGAACTGCTCGTTGGAGGTCGCCGTTTGAACTCATTGGACTCCTGGAAAGAAAAGACTTGTTGGGTGTTGCTGGCTTCGAGTTTCGTTGACGCAGATCCAGGGCTCAGACAATGTTTCAGATAAGAATCTACATGTTGCAATTCCTTCCTGATCTTTTTCAAAAACAGAACAATTGCGTGTTCATGAGTTTATCTCGAACACAAAAGTGAATGTCTGGTCTGTTGAACAGTGATTCTGTCGGTAAGATACGGGGGAAATTGCTTCAGACAAAATCGTTATTGCAGGTGTTTTCGTTTCAGTCGTACTCAGAACTTTGTTGTTTAATCCTCAGCTGGCAGTGTACTGCTTTTGTGTGCTCGAAGGGGACATGAGCAAACGCACATTTTGTGGAGTAAACAAATGGATTGCAGAAGGGTTGTGAACAAATACGCAGTTGTGAACAGCGGCGAACAGAAGCGAATCAGTGTGTCGTCAGCAAACCACCAATCTGCAACGTACTCGAATGAGAAAAGACCTTCCAGTGTGTTGAATGAAGGAGTTGAAATCACTTTCTATTCAGTTCGAGATTTTCAACCCAACTGATATGGTGCAAAATAGATCTATGCTGCTCAAAATTGAAAAGAAAGTCATTGGCGGGTGGGTCGACAAGCCAAACAGTACTAGTTTGCCGGACAGTATGCGACTCAGGAAAAACAGTCGTCCACGACCTGTACAAGAAATGTTGACGGCATTTGACATGTTTGTTGACTGTTTTTGTCATGTCACCTTTTGTTTCGCCTTTTGTTTCAAGTGCTCGCACAAAAGAAATTGTGTCAAATGCCTTCATCATGTTCAGCAACATTTCTCGCCAGAAAAGAAGGCCCCCTCGTAGACGTTTCGGTCAAATCTTCACCAGTTCCAAAGACAAATCTCTTGTGCAGACCGATGCAACAGCGACTCGTATTCGAGCTGCTGATTCCGCTGTAAAATTTGACTGATTTGGTTGCTTGGATATCGAAAGACCGGGATTTAGTCGTCCCCAGAGCTTGATTCAACTTGAATGAAATGTGATTAACTTCTCTCTCTCAAACGTCTCGCGAGCTCAGTGGTGCAGTGCTTGAGCGGAATTCATTACGAGGCTACACGCTGTGCATGTCAGTTGCAGGTCCCACAGAGCTCAACGAGCGCACTGCACAGGGCCGATCCGCCCACCCAGGGACATAAATCTTTTGGAAGTGCAGATTTGCCAAAACATGTCGTTTATTTTCTCATCTCTGGCGTTGAGATAATGTTCCCACACGGATACAGGGACCACCCCTCCTTCAAAATCGGCTGCCCCTTTTCACTTCTCTGAAAATCTCATTTGTAGAGTGCAATTTTTTTCAGACTGGATGTTGTATTGACTTGCCGCAGCTTGAAGTTTGCACCAGTCAAAAGTAAATGTCAAAATCCAAGACAGCGAAAGAAATTCGTTGTGATGCAGCTGTAGCCTCGGCATCCCCGCCGCGCATGCTGGTGTTCTTGTTGCCAACTTGAGGTTGACAGCTGCGTTGAATTGATCGCCACAGAGCAGGCCGCGAAGACTTTAAAGTTTTTTCTTCGTGCGCACGCCGACTCACGACAGCGCCGCGTGCATGCTTCAGTCAGAGGGTGTTGGAATCTGTTGTAGCCTCCGCCCCAGATACTTTGGAACCTCTTCTTCCCGACAGAAACCTGTTCTGTCAGTGTTGAGCCTGCATCTCCATCACAGGTAGCTTCAATCCCCCTCCTGGAGTGCTTTTCATCAGAGTAAATGGGAATTTGTGCCGGGGGGGGGGGGGCGGATTCCCACCCCCACCCCCTGTGGACAAAATTTGGGTTGGTACTCGGGGTCGGGTTGGGCCAGCCCAAATGAGTGCAGGTCCTGTCCCCCCCCCCCAAGTTACCGTATGCCTGAAGGAGCCCGCCCAGCAAAGGAGATCATACCGGCACTCGACTGAGTAGGCCCTGTCCCTCCCTCCTCAGGTGGTCTCAGCAGGCGTGGGTCCTTTCCAGATTTTTGGGCAGGTCCCACCTCCCTGTGAGGTTAGTTTTGGATGGTGGGTCATACCCAGAGAAGGGTAGGTCCCACCTACACCCCCACCTGGACAAAATTTTGTTTGTAACTTTCTTTGTTGCAGCCGGTGCTGAAGCTTGTTGATTGAAGTCGAAAAACTATACCAGAGGTAACCTGTCGACCTCATTGTATTCAGACGAAATGAGAAGCATTGTTTTGAAGCCTGCAAAACCGGATAGGCCCGGCTTCGTGCAATTACTATCGGTGTCTGTCTGTACGTACGTAGATCTACGTACGAGATTGAGTTGCCAGTAGGGAGTTTCAGCAAAGCGCTCCGTAGACGCAACACGTACTGTAGCATGTAACTTGATGACACAACATCCCTCTTTTGGAAGAGTCCACAAATCAAAAATGTATTTTTAATAAAAAATCTGAGTTGTTCTTTCACAAAGAATCAAATATCAAGTTTTAAAAAGGACTCACTAAATCAGGAAGTCAAATCTCAACAATATTTGAAGAGAGAAAATGTTTTATATCTGTGGACTCTTCTGGAACAGGGGAGTTGTATCACTAAGCTACGTGCTACGTGTACGTTTTGTGGCTATGGAGCCTTGTGCTGAAACTCCCAAGTGGGTGGGTGAGTTTCCGGGGTACCCCAACTTTGGGATTTTGATGCCACAATGTTCAGAGTCGTCTCCTGATCATTTTCCCAAAGTTGAGTCCCCCCCTGCAGACAAGTCAACTTGGCCAAGTTGAGTTACCTGAGGAAGCATCCTAACTTTGTGATTATCAGCTGTCAGATAATTGTTTTACCTGTGTATCCTCCGGTCATCTCAGTAGGTTTGTATGCATCTGCAAAGGGGGGGGGGGTATATTTCCAGAAAAAAATGTTTTACTCAGAATTGGATGCTGATTCCAAATATAAAAAGACTTTACCCCCATGTAACTTACCCCCCCCCCTTGGATGAAAACTTGGCAAGCTTCCAGAAATGTTTTTGCCCAACAACCTCATAGATAAAGTTGTGTTGCCCTTGGGTTACTCAACAGGGCCTGTGACTCTGCAATGGTTTTGTGCAGAATGTTTCAACTATCAGGGTAAAGAGGTCTTGTACTTCCATGCATTCTTGTGCAGGATGAGATGTGTTAGTCATGTGGTACAGCCACCATCTTGGAGTTTACAAAAATTTATTTGGGGCTGTCTTGGGCTTATTTCTTTGCTGAAAGTGACTATTTCAGGATATGTTGTGCACCTACCCAAGACCTTCAAAATATGTTGTATTTTTTGGTTGCTGACCTCAAAACAGGTTCAAATTAGATCAAGTTGAGTTTCTCCGGGGAACTCAACTTGCCCCATAACGCTGCAATGGTTGCATGCAGAGGCAGAAAACGAGCACTTTCATTTTCTACAGGGGTCTCTGTCATAACTCCTCCAACCCGCATCTCATGGACAACCCAATGGAGAAGAAAAACCAACTCACCCTGGGTGGAGAGTCATGGGGCGCCAAGACTGACATGTTTTTGTTTGCAAGAGTGCCGATAGCTGGCGGCATCTTGTCTCGGAGACGTCTTCTTTTCCCAGAAGAGTTGTCCCCCAACGTTCTGAAAGGACTGCGAGCATTGATCTCGGCGCATGTGTGGCTCGGGTTGGAGAACAAAAAGTACAAGTTGTGGGCGCACTGGTTTGTTCGATCTTCCTTGAGCATCGGCAGGCGGTGCAGGGCGGATCTGGCTCGGGTGACAGATTTGGATCTGCTGTCACTGGGTGTCGGCGCAGATTGGAAGGCTCGCTGATATTGCTCCAGAAATAAACGTCGCGTGCCCCCTGCCCCCACCCCCGACACACACGCACACACACGCACATACACGTACACAACTGTGAATGGGTTTTGTTTTCTTGCAGCACTGGAGGTCACGGCTACATGGGTCTGCCGAAGGAGGCTCGGGAGCTGCTGGCCAATCTGACAGTGGCGAGCACAGACATTCAGCCGCCCGGAATGTTCCACTATCTACCGCATCTCATAGGCAAACCGGACGGCCTCCGCCCCTCGCACAAACTCTCGCAGAGCCGGCGAGGAGGTAGGCGAATCCAATTAGTCTCATCCTTGTCATCTCTAATGGATCGAGAGCCCAATTCATTTCTGCCGCCCCAGCCAAACATGTCCATGAATTGGGACGTCGCGGGGTTTTTCTTGCCTGGGAAAGTCGGTGTCTGAGACACGAGGAGCTGTTGATTCTGAGCATGTTTCGAGTCTCGAGTGTGAGTCGTCCGAGCTTCGTGTGGATTAACGTCGATCAATGCACCGCGCAGACTCGTCGTGCAACGAACACGGAGCTTATGAGCACATTTTACTGCAGAAACCTCAGCAACTCGTCGCCTCCCAAGAGCTCTTTCTGCGCATTGTTCTTTGTTCTCTCTCATGTTTGGCCTTGGGCGAAGAGGAATCGTCCGCACGTAGTTCCTGTGCTTTGTTCTCCAGCTCCACGTACGGTCTGACGTGGCGTTGCACGCAAGTGTGAAAATTGGCGTTCGTTGTCTTGGCACAAAAGTGGAATGTTTCATCAAATGCAATTGCAGGCTATTTGTTCACGTGAATTTCGTTTGGGACTCCAACAATTCCTGAAGGACTGGATATTTGATTTGTTTTCAGGCGAAGCATATTCGACTTTGTTATCTCATGCTTCTCAGATGTAGCTCGCGCGTATCTGTCGCTTTTCGTCTCGCAACTGAAGCTGCGTCTGTGTGTTGTGTCGGCAGTGTCGGTGGTGATCGGCGTACCGACGATCCGGCGCGAGCGAGACTCGTACCTGTCGCAGACGCTCACCTCGCTCATCGACGGACTCAACGACGATGAGCGCGACGACTGCCTCATCATCGTCTTCATCGGAGAGGTATGTCCGTCTGCAGTTCGTCAGTCCGTCCGTCTGCCCAATCGTCCGTCTGTCCATCCGTCCGCCCGTGTGTCCGTCTGTCGGTCCTTCTGTGACACAGACGAGAATTATCAAGGGACCCGGGAACGTTCTGTATGCAGAGTCGCCGCGGTTTGCTAAACACGCTCAAAATAACAATGGATGATGACCTTTTCTTCTGAAGTCTGCACTCGGGAACACAAGAACGGACAACACGTGTGGATTTCTGGCATGGTAGTTGGTTCATCGCGACGGGTGCTTTGGAGGCGAACATGTTGATTGCGTGCGGTGCATGTGTGCGAGTACGTACACTGTGAGCACTAACAAATATTTTGCACTGTTTGGAATTGGAGAAAGATTGTGAATTCCGTCCAGAGATTGGTGGGAGTCATTTGAAGTCTGTAGTGTGCAGTTTTTGTTCTGTGGATGAGAGTTGAGCAACAAACAAGGAACGTCATGTGTGTGCGCTCAATCTCCATAAATGTCGGGTCAGCCAAGTCCCCCATGGTGTACTTGACATCTGACTTGCTCTCAGAGACTTGATTTGAACCGCACTAATCTTCATCAAAGCGCTTATTTATTCATAAGTTCCGCAGAACACTTTGCACAAGGGTGCGTGTCAAAATTGGTCTTGATTACATGGGTTGGAAATTTTTCGTGATGCGGGCGCCTGTGCTTCGGTGAGTTGTGGGAAGAGAAGAGAGACGGAGAGCGAGTCTCCTGAAAGTGGAAAGTCTCTCCCAAATTCGAGTGTTTCAGCGATGCCGTTCGTTGAAGTTGAAATCGAAGAACCATTCAATCAATTCGGTGAAACTAATTTGGTGGACTCAGACTCAGCATTTCATGCTGGAATGCATTTCATGCTGGAAGGAGATTTCGTGGTCAAGAACATCGTGGTGTTCGCAACGTTTGCTGTGGGATTGCGTCCATGGTTGCACCGCGTTGGAAATGCTGTCGCTGGAAAGCGCCTTCCAAAGTTCTTCAGTCGCCCGCCAATTTTCGGGACAAACTTTGTTTGGAAACGAAACGCCCGAGTCACGATTAGAGTGCTCGATGTGATCACAAGGCGGGGCTCTTTATCAGTCAGGACCATTCAGCTGGGATCACAGGATACCACCCAACACTGAGGCCTTGATCCTGTTTGACTCATTTTCCACGAATTGTCTGTCATCAGAATGTAAAGTTACCCGGTCTTGTGATCAAATCGAGGCACGCACAGTACGTTTGTGACAGACGAATTCTGCTGCAAAATTTCAAACATTTCATGGAAGTACGAGTAGTTTCCTTGGAGATCCAATTTGCAGGTTACTGGGCCACTAGGCCAAACCAAGACAACCACATGGCAAAAAATTCGGAACCTACAACTATGAAGACTGGTCGGGAAGTTGGATCCCATCTCTTCCCTTCCCATGGGAACCTTTCAACACTGGTGGCCTGAGCACCCATCACAGGACGCAAGATATGACAGACAAGTGTCAAACAGTGTTCGTGACTGTGATGTGGAGGGTTACTGTGTGACCTGCAGGACCCACTCGGTGCCACCGTGCACAGCAGCTTCAGTTGGGTGTTTGTCTCCGAGGTTTGGCCCTTGTCGTGTGAAAGCCTTCTCGTGTCCCAAGATAAGGTTCCCGTGACCCAAGATAAGGCGACAAAGAGCGTGCACAATTCACAAATGTCTGACAAGGACCGTGTCATTTGTTTCTGACAAACTCTTTCCCATTTACTAAATTTCTGAGGAGATTCAACGCAAACTGGTGCACTCGGGAGTGATCATGTCAAATTGTCGCCAAGGCACCAGAACGAAACTCGCTTGGTTCACGCCAACGAAGTTTCGCCGGTCCGTATTCCTTTCACGCGTACTGCAACCGTTCCCACAGCTCAAAACGGAAAATTCAATTGGAGTTCAATGCACGCTCACAAGGTCCGCGCATCCGACACCAATGGCAAAGACTGACATGCAAAACGTACTGGGCATTTCAGTGGTGTTTGGAAACTGTGGTGAGAAAACTTCGCTCCAGCACCCTTGTGTATGCAGCACCCGACAAATTCTATGTCTGGCTGACGCTGAAAAAAAAAAAAAAAAAATCGTGCGGAAACCTTGTCGGCTTGACCACGAACGCAGAAGCGCGAAAAAGACGCGAAATTTTGAAGCTGTGCACCGCTTTGCACTTTCCTCACAATTGTTCCTTTGAGTGGCTGGTTTGGGGTAACTATAGTTTGGAATTTGAAAGTTGTACAAATCGGTGTCTTGTGGAAAGTTTTTGATACATTTCTGTGCAAAAATATGTAAAGAAAGGACAGTATTCTGCAGCAACTCTAGAAAAAAATTTCGTCCGTTGTGGGTCAATCTAAAGGAGCATCGTGGTGGTACCTGTTGCAAAACTTCCACAGTGCACGCGATGTTTCACTTCTTGGGGAAATGGAATTGATTTCACTTGGGAGAATCGGTGCTCGAATTGGTTCAGGCAAAAGGAAACAACCCCTTTTTATGTTCCAATCAGTCAATTCATTGCCGGGTATGTTGAGCTGTTGTTTTTCACAATAACGCTCAGCAGCCACTCATATTTTGACTGACAGCTTTTGACAACACGTCTGTATTGTTTTCAGCCGTGGGACATGGAGTACGTGCAACGAGTCGCCAGCCAGATACAACAAAAGTGAGTGTTTCACGTTCCACACATTCTTCTCGCGTTGCAATCTGGTACAGCTCGTGCTTCTTTCACCATGAGAACAGGGGCAATGTGGTGGGATCAGCGCTTGATGCAGCTGCGGGTAATGTCCAGTGTGAAATCGCATTATCTGCGGGGCGCAGCCGTGCATATCTGTCGCAGCGCCCGGCCGCCCGGGCTCCTGCGTTTTACAATCGCTGCGTGAGGCGCACCGACTCATCCCGAGTCAACGGGCCTTTGATGGCGCACAAAACACTCTCCTTTCGCCAGATTTATCTGCGTGATTTCTTTTCACCTTCCAATGTATTGCGTGTGATCGCATAACAGCCTGCCTGCACGCAGCTTGCAAAGACGATCACGAAACTGGAATAAAGCGCGATTTGGCTTCAGTTACCGGGAGCCGCTGGCTGCCGGGCTGCTCGAGGTGATCGCGCCGCCAGCCAGTTTCTACCCGAACCTCGACAACCTCAAGGAGACCTTCGGAGACACGAAAGTCAGAGTCAAGTGAGTCGCCGTGCAGCATTCACATTCGTTCTATCAGTTCCGTGACATCAGTGAGTGCAGTGAAGCTCGTTTCTCAGCACTGTCTCAGCACACGTGTCTCTGTCAGTGAGTGTAGCGCACCGAATGAGATGCGATTGTCTTCCATTTGGATCAGCATCCTGAGTTTATTTCTGAGACCAATTTGTGTGGCTTATTGTGCGAAGTCCCTTTAGGGAAGAGCACTTAGTGGTAGTGCCAAATTTTTTGTGGGTATATATGCCAACTCAGAGAAGATGTCCCCCTTTTGTCCTCTGTCCTATGTCCCATGTCCCATCACGCCCCCCCCCCCTGTAGGGGTTATTGGTGGCCAATGGTGCTGGCCTGGGACAATTGGTCAATTGGTCCATATTGTCTGGCTATGTACACATATATATGGCATCTCAGCCAAGACG
>JAAUXT010010790.1_pt1 | contig 10446 bp, 6 predicted proteins | sample 7278171 | NCBI WGS metagenome assembly JAAUXT01 (sample SAMN14350112, study PRJNA611818) | marine sediment metagenome | isolation source: surface marine sediment (1.8m) | place: French Polynesia: Moorea | collected 2018-08 | reverse complement strand
TTTCATTCCGGCCAACCCGATCCCCTCGGACTCGGACGCACCGTGGGGGTCGAAGCCCTGACCGTCAGCCCTGACCTCTAAAATGAGGAGCTGACTCTCGGCATGCAGCACCACGGAAGCTTTACTTGCCTTGGCATGGCGTACCGTGTTGGTCAGGGCTTCCTGGGCAATGCGGTACGCCGCCGTAGCCACCGCCTCGTCAATAAGGGGAATGGAATCGTGCTCAAAAGCGCAAACTAATTCGGATCGGCGCTCGATATCCGTGGTGTACCATTCCAGGGCCGCCACCAGGCCCAGATCGTCCAGAACGCCGGGACGCAAACGGATGGCCATCCCGCGGACATCCTCGATATTTTTATCGATCAGGCGACACATGTCATGGGCGCGACGGAAAGCTGAAGGATCTCGGTTTTCGAGCCGTTTGGCCATCCAGACCGAGTCCATGCGCAGGGCCGTCAGCACCTGGCCCAGCTCGTCGTGCAGTTCGCGGGCAATGGCCGCCCGTTCTTTTTCCTGACCGGCCATGATGCTGGCCGAAAGGCGGCGCAGCTGATTCTGGGCTTTCTTGACCTCCGTGATATCGGTGGAGATTTCACAAACCCCGTTGGCCTCGCCGTCCTCACCATAAAAGGGGAACTTGACCGAGAGATAGTCGTGGGTCGTGCCGTCCGGATGGGGCATCTGCTCCTCGAACTGAAAGGAGCGCCTTTCGCGCAGCACCTTCAGATCGTTTTCCCGGAATTGGCGGGCCACCTCTTCCGGGAAAAGGTCGGCGTCGGTCAGACCGTGAACCGCTTCGTTCGACCGATCCAGGATGGCCTCGAAGCAGGTGTTGATCAGGTTGTAGTGCCCGTCACGGTCCTTGATCGAGACCACATCGGGCGTGTAGCGCAGGATGCTGGTGATTTCGCGCGTGCGCTCCTGGACCTTTTTCTCCAATCCCCGGGTATAGCGGCCGAGCTCCTCCTGGGCCAGCTGCAGGGCGCGCTCGGCCCGATTGCGTTCGGTGACATCGATCGATACGGCCAGCGAACGAACCGGTTTGCCGGTGCCGTCGCGCTCAGCCACGGCCGAGAGAAGCACATCGATCACTTCCCCGTTGGATTTGCGGAACTGGTAAGGGATGTCCTGACAGAAGCCGGTGCGAAAAAAATCCGGGATAACCGATCGCTCGGCGAAAAGGCGGGAGCTCTCGGTGAAAAAGTCCGTCAACTGACGGCCGATCACGTCCCCGCGGCGGTAGCCCAGAGCCTCGAGCCAGAAATCGCTCACGCTGGTCAGGTGCCCCTCGCTGTCGATGGAATGGAGCATGGCCGGGGTGTGGTTGTAGAGGGAGCGGTAGCGGCCTTCGCTGTCGGCGAGCGCCTTCTGGATTTCCTTGCGCTTGACGATTTCCTGGCTGGCTTTCTGGTACAGAAAGAACACCGAAAACCCGATCAGGATGCTGGCCATGAAGACCACCGGACCGGTGATCCGGATCAGCGGTTCGGAAACCACCTTGGAAATGGTATCCAGGTTGCGCAGATGGATAATGTCCCACCCAGGGTAGTTATCGATCCGGGTGCGGTTCATGAGAAAACGCCGGCCATTGTGATCCAGGACATAACGGTCGTCACGCAGTTTCAGTCCGGTCCAGCGCCAGGGGCCTTCGCCGAACTGCCGCGAGCTGGCAATGCCTGCGATTTCCTCCCGGGAGAGATCCCAGAGCAGCTGATAGCGCCATTCCGACCGATTGGAGATGAAGATCACCCCCAAGGGGTTGGTGACCAGAATGATATCTTCGGGTCCCAGGCCCAGCTCCTCCTCGACTTGCTCGATGGAGGCCTTGATGACGACGACGCCGATAGGGGACGTCCGGCCGGGCCCGTAGACGGGACAGCTGCAATAGGCACCCCGTTTGCCCGACGTGGTCCCGAGGGCCAGATACGTGGTCGGCTCCCGCTCCAGTGCCTGGGTAAAATAGGGCCGGAAACTGAAGTTGTGACCTACGAAACTGTCGGCATCCTTGCGATTGCTGGAGGCGATCGTCAGACCGGTCTGGTCCATGAGGTAGCAGACATCGGCATCGAGATTATTCTGAAAATGGTCCAGAACCGCATTGGCCCTCTCAAGCAGGATGGGCGAAGGGTTTGTAAGGGCCGCGATGATTTCGGGGATGCCGGCCAGGACACGGGCCGGTCGGATGTTTTCGGAAATTTGCGCGTTGAGGTTGATGCGCAGCATTTCCACTCTGATTTCAGCCTGCTGTTCAGCTTCCAGAAGGGCTGACTCCTTGAGATTGTGGTAGTAGAGATAACCGCCGATCGAAGTTGATAGAAACGTCAGAAGGGATAGGACCAACAGGATAAGGCGTAATCGCATTTAGGCTCTCCGGACGACGTCCGGCCCTTGATGAGGCATGGTTGCCGCCGATGGCAGGACAGGCAGGGCGAGCATTACCGGCCGTAGTGGCCGCAGAGGCCTGGCGTCTTGTCCCTTAAGGGCTAAATGCAATAAGGGGCTAGAGGTTGTCAACTTCCAATTGATTGAGCGGTTGGCCGTCGTCATCCAGGACCCGAACATCCGCCAGGTGGAATCTGTCCCGGAGATAGGCGATATGGCGCCGGCCGGGGCCCGTCATCACCGATCGGCGGCGCGGATTGACCCGAAGCGCAATGCGAACACAGCGGGCCGGTGCCGCATGCGTCAGCGCTGCGGCGGCCATGGTTTGGAAGACATGCCCCAATACACGTTCCCCGAAAGCGGGGTGGTATGGGCCGGCCAGGACATTGGCGCCGTCGGCCAGACCGGGTTCGGCCTGAAGCCCCATCCGCGCGACACGGATGCCGGCGGCCGTCAGCATCAGCCACAGACGGGCCACGAGATCGATACTTTCGTCCAATGACGGCGGTTGGTAACGGCCGGCGGTATAAGCGTCGGCCAGAGGGCTGCCGGCCAGCACGAGGGTGGGGTAAATCCGCACGAAATCCGGAGCCAGGGCGATGATGGCCTCGATCGTGGCGCTGGTGCCGGCGTGGGTGTCGCCCGGAAGTCCGGTCATGATTTGAAGGCCAATTTCATACCCGGCCTGTCTGAGCAGGGCGACGGCCCGCTTCGTATCCGAGGCCTGGTGCCCCCGCTGCGACCGGGCCAAAACGCGATCGTCCATGGACTGGACACCCAGCTCGACCGTGCGGACGGGGGTCTCCCGGATCAACGCCAGGCTATCCGGGGAAACCGTATCCGGACGGGTCGATAACCGCAGACTGTCGATTTGGCCACGCTGAACATAGGTTGCGGCCCATTGGAGGAGTCGACAAATCTGCGCCGGGGTCATTCCCAGAAAATTGCCGCCGAAAAAAGCCAGCTGGGCATCGCCGCGCTGGGGGCGTCGGAATGTCAGAAACCGGTCGACCATATCCGAAAGGGCCGCCAGATCTTTGCGTCGGAGCCGGGTGCCGGCAATGATGCCCTGATTGCAGAAGGCGCATTGGTGTGGGCAACCGGCCTGCGGCAGAAAAACCGGGACGACGAAAGGCCGCTTTCCGGGGAGGAGGGGAGGGGACTTGTCCAGGTAGACCACCCGGGTGCCACGCCCCCCACGGCTGACATGCAGAAAGTCGGTCAACAACGTTCAGTCATTTCCGGTCAGGACCAGGAGGGCCTGCTGGGCGGCGTTCTGTTCAGCCGCTTTCTTGCTGCGCCCGGTGCCCTGAATGCGCAATTCGTGGAGTTCGAGCGCAACCTTGAAGACTTTGTCATGGTCCGGACCCTGGGCGTCCACAACACGGTAGACGGGCATGGTTTTCATGTGGTTCTGGGCGTACTCTTGCAGGCGGCTTTTGTAATCGGAAGCGGCCACCGCGGTACCCGCGGTCTCGAACTGGAAGGCCAAGCGGGTGGCGATGACGTCATACGCCGCCTGGTAGCCGCCGTCCAGATAAATTGCCGCCAATACGGCCTCCAGGGTATCCGAAAGAATGGAAGGCTTCTCACGACCGCCGGTTTGCGCTTCCCCTTTTCCCAGGCGCACATAGCGGCCCAGTTCAATCAGGCGGGCCACTTCCGCCAGCCGGGTTTCACTGACCAGCATGGCGCGGGTGCGCGACAGATCGCCCTCGCGCATCTGGGGATAGTATTGCATCAGAACATGCCCCACGACCAGGTTTAAAACCGCATCACCAAGAAACTCGAGGGTTTCATTGTCTTTCAGATCAGGCTCCGCGCATTCGTTGACATAGGAACGGTGCTGCAGGGCCTCCCGAAGGTAGTGCGGATTCCTGAATGTGTAGTGCAGCGCCTTCTGCAGGTCGGCAATCTCGAGTGTCATATGCAGGCCTCTGTCCCGAAGAGTGCGCCGTCAGTTGCGCGATCCGTCGGTGGATGGCGCCGCCGAGAGGTTGGCCTTCGGTTTTAACCGCGCCACCAAATCGGTGTAGCACTGATAGGGAACGCGGAAATCGCCACCGGCGATGCCCATTTCGATACCGGGCGTGACGTTTCCATGGAAATCGGTGCCGCCGGTGGCGACAAGGCCGTAGCGCTTCGCCCAGTCCTGAAAGGTCTGGGTCTGCTTGCCGGTGTGTTGTGGATAGTAGGCCTCGATGCCGATCAGGCCGCGGTGTTCAAGCCATTTGACCAGGTCTTCCAGACGCCAAGCGCCCTTGGGGGCGATCAGACCCGGATGGGCCAGGACCGGGGCGCCACCCGCATCGCGAATCAGTTTGATGGCCGTTTCGCATCCGATGCGATACTTGTCGGCATAGGCCGGCTGGCCAACACCCAAGTAGCGCTCAAAGGCCTGGTCCACCGTGGGCACCACGCCTTTCCGCACCAGGCAGGCGGCAATGTGCGGGCGGCCGATCTGGGCGTCAGCCGCCAGAGCTTCAAGCTCGGCCATTGAAATTTCTATGCCGAGGCGGTTGAGCTTGGCCAGGATGTGTGGATTGCGGTCCTGGCGGGCCGTCTGCAGACGCTCAAGGGCGTTTTGCAGCTGGGGTTCGGCGGGGTTGATGCCATAGCCGAGAAGATGGAGACTGCCGGGGCTTGGAAATCGTTCCGGGGCGGCCGTGCTGATTTCGACGCCGGAGAGAAAGTGGAGACCGGTGGGGAGGACGCTGGTCAAGACCTCGCTGACACCGGCGAGGGTATCGTGGTCTGTAATGGCGATAGCCGCAAGCCCGCACTGTTGGGCACGGGCTAAAATTTCGGCCGGTGTCAGGGATCCATCGGAGGCGGTGGAATGAATGTGAAGATCGATGTTCACATTGGGACTACAACCCAAGTGCTTTTTCCTGGGCCTCTTCCTTGGTTTTGCATTCGATGCATTGGGTTGTGACGGGACGCGCTTTTAGCCGGGCGATGGAAATGTCTTCGCCACAGGCCTCGCAGATACCGAACGTGCCGTTGTCGATCCGGTCAAGCGCTTTTTTGATTTTTTTGATCAGTTTGTGCTCCCGGTCACGAATCCGTAGCATGAAGTTGCGATCGGCTTCGAGAGAGGCCCGGTCCGTTGGATCGGGAAAGTTCTCCTTCTGGGCCGTCATGCCCGACACGGTGCTGTCGGCCTGGCTGAGCAGTTCTTCCAGCCGGTCATTCAGTCGGTTCTTGAAATACTCGATGTCTTTCTTTTTCATAAGCGTGCCTTTTGATTCCTCTGTGATAGCCCCATCTTAGGAAAAAGAAGCGAATAACACAACCGATTTGGCTTGTAAAGCCATAAAAGATGGGATTTTGCACGAAGCGCCAGGCTCCAACCGGCCCATTATGCGCTGTAGTCTATCCTGCCCTTGGGGAGGGCTTGAAGCATAAACGCAAGATCTGCCCCATCCTTAAACAATATTAAAATAACCACGATCATGGGCTTAACCAGTTTGAGATCCCTTATGGCTGAACCCGGCCTCCGCGCGGTGGGCTCAGGGCGCGGGGCACAGCGATTGCCCGTTGTCTTTTCACGGCGGCTGTATTAAAGGGGGTACCGTTGCTGTGGTTTCATGCCGCCGGATCGGATGAGACGGGCTGGCGGTGGGGTGAAAAGGGAATACGGTGTAATTCCGTAGCGTTGGGCCGACGCTGTAAGCAGGGACGGACGCCGCAGGGGCGCCCCGCCATGATTGGATCCGCGGGAGCCCGGCCACTGCCTTGGTAACCAGGGTGGGAAGGCGCGGTGGTCGGTATGATCTGCAAGCCAGAAGACCTGCCCGGCAATTTGAATGGAAGGATGTTGTCCGCAGAATTCCGTGTGTCGCGCCAAGGCGCGGGATGCGGTTTTTTTGTGCCTGATTGCCTCCTGCTGCCCGAGCGCCAAACCTTTCGACGCGATTGCATCAGGAAATGGAGAATCAGCATGCAGACACAGCTTGAATTGGCACGGGCCGGACAAATTACGACCGCGGTCCGAACCGTGGCACAAAACGAAGAACTGGCGGCAGAAACCATCCGGCGCCGGGTGGCGTCGGGTGAAATCGTCATCCCCCGCAATCCCCTCCGACCCGATCAGAAAGTGGTGGGCATCGGAAAAGGTTTGCGCACCAAGGTCAACGCCTCCATCGGCACCTCCTCGGACATCGTAGATATCGATCTGGAGGTGCACAAGGCTCGGGTGGCCGAAGCCGAAGGGGCCGACACCCTGATGGAGCTTTCCACGGGGGGTGATCTGGACCGGGTGCGCCGCGAAGTCCTCTCGCATTGCAGTCTCCCGGTGGGCAACGTGCCCCTTTATCAGGCCTTCTGCGAGGCTGCCCGCAAATACCGTAATCCCAACCGGCTGGAAACGGAATTTCTCTTCGATCTGATTGAAAAACAGCTGGCGGACGGGATCGCCTTCATGGCCATCCATTGCGGGATTAACCGCTACACGATCGAGCGCCTTCGCAAACAGGGCTACCGTTATGGCGGACTGGTTTCCAAGGGCGGAACCTTTATGGTCTCCTGGATGGAATGCAATCAGAGGGAAAACCCACTGTATGAACATTTCGACCGGGTGTGCGCCTTGATGCGGAAGTACGATGCGGTCCTGTCGCTGGGCAACGGCATCCGCGCCGGTGCCATTCATGACAGCCACGACCGGGCCCAGATGGCCGAGATGGTGATCAACTGTGAACTGGCGGAACTGGGTCGTGAAATGGGCTGCCAGACCATGGTGGAGGGACCCGGGCATGTTCCGCTGGACGAGATCGCCGGCAATATCATGCTGGAAAAACGCATGAGCGGCCATGCGCCCTATTACGTACTCGGACCGCTGCCGGCTGACAGCGGGGCCGGCTACGACCATATCACCGCCGCCATCGGAGCGGCCCATTCCGCCCGTCACGGGGCTGATCTGATTTGCTATATCACGCCGGCGGAGCATCTGGCCCTGCCCAACGTGGATGACGTGCGCGAAGGGGTGCGGGCCACCCGGCTGGCGGTCCATATCGGCGACATTGCCAAATACCCGGATCGGCGCGCGCGAGAAAAAACCGTGGCCCTGGCCCGACGGGACACACGCTGGGAAGATCATTTCCGTCACCTGTTGTTTCCGGATCAGGCCAGGGCGGTTCGTGCCAGCCGCGTTCCGGAAAACAGCCAGACCTGCACGATGTGCGGTGATTTCTGCGCCATGGAGAAAGGTCTGGCGTTGTTTCAGCCCGATATCAGCGCGGCCAAAACGGCTTCGGCTGAGGGATAACCTGCGTCAAGATCCACGGCCGGTTCTATTTTGTTGCGCCTCGGGTGGATCGGACTTTTTACGAGACCGTCATAAAAGTAACCAAGAGATCTAATATCGAACAATCATCAGCGATTGCCCCTTTTTGCGTGAGCGATTCGGCCCTCCGCACCGGGGCGGACACGCTCTTTTTCTAATTTTAATCTTTTATCAAACGGAGTTGTCATGGAACGGCTGCAAACAACCATTCAAGCCATAAACGCACCCAGCCGTGAGTGGCGCGAGCGGGCCCTCGAGCGGCTGCGGCAGCAGGCGCGACCGGCCGGCAGTCTCGGGGTGCTCGAGGATATCGGTGCCCGGCTGGCGGGCATCTTTGAAACACTGGACGTTCGCCTGGCACGCAAGGTGATCGTCACCTGTGCCGGTGATCACGGCATCTGTGAAGAGGGGGTGAGCCTTTTCCCGGCCGAGGTGACGCCCCAGATGGTCTACAATTTCGTCCGTGGCGGGGCTTCGATCAATGTGCTGGCCCAACATGCCGGGGCGGAAGTACGGGTGGCCGATCTGGGGGTTGCGGCGGATTTCGAACCGGATCTCCCGATCTTTCACAAGAAAATCGCCAAGGGCACCCGCAATTTCGCCGTCGGAGCGGCCATGACGCGTGGCGAGGCGGTTGCCAGTCTCGAAGCCGGGATCGAGATCGTGGCGGCGATTGTGGCCGAAGGGCCGGTGCAGCTGTTTGGGACCGGCGACATGGGGATCGGCAATACCACACCCTCCACAGCCATCATCGCGGCCTATTCCGGGATGAGCCTGGATGCCCTGACCGGCCGCGGCACAGGGATCGACGATGAGGGGCTGATGCGCAAGAAGGCCGCCATTCACCAGGGGCTGAAGGTCAACCATCCCGATCCAACCGACCCGCTGGATGTGCTTGCCAAGGTGGGTGGTTTTGAAATCGGCGGTATCGCCGGCCTCGTCATCGGGGCGGCCGCCCAGGGCATTCCCGTAATCTGCGACGGACTGATCGCCACGGCCGGCGCCCTGATCGCCTGTCAGCTGGCGCCCGGTGCCCGTGAGTACCTGTTCGCCAGCCACAATTCGGTGGAAGTGGGCCACTGCTACATGCTGGATCACTTGAAACTGGAACCTCTGTTGGATCTGCGTTTCCGGCTGGGAGAGGGCACCGGGGCGGCGGTGGCCATGGAACTGATCGATGCGGCCACCCGCGTGCTGGCAGACATTAAAACCTTCGAGGAGGTGGCCATCGCCGATGCCCAGGACTAAGGGGCCTCGCTCCGATCCGGGTGGCCGTTCAAGACAGCGGGGCGATCGTGAGGCGACGGTTGATCGGCATCGGCCGGCTGGAGCGAAGCGTCCGCGTAGGCATGGCGATTCGGATCCCATTTGACCTTGCGGCTGAACCAGCCCATGCGGATCAGCCAATAGGCCATATGCAGGTGTTTGCGGAGGATATCCAACCCGTAGCGGGCGTAAAAGACCAGCGGGTTTTCGATCGGCAGGCCGGGGCGGCGGTCGCGGCGGAACTTCAGGCGGAAAAAGCCGCCCTCGACCGCATGCACGCTTTCCAGGCGGAGCGATAACGCGAACCAGAGCATCATGAACATGATCTTGCCCGTGCTCAGCCCACAGGCGCCGGCCCGCCGCATGATGGTCTGCATGTGGTCCGGGGCGTAAAAGCGGGCCCAGGCCTCCCCATAGACCCGCTCCCATTCTTGATCGGACATGACGGGATGGTGGGTCACCCGGTGATCGAGATCGAATTTGTTCAGGTCCTCATCCATCCAGGTGGAGGACCCATACAGTGTCCTGTGATCGGCCGAACCGGGCAGGGGCGTTAGAAAACTCACTTCCAGAATGTCAACAGGCAGTTCGCGCTTGATCGTTTCGAGGTCTCTCAGGATGGACTCCCGGGTATCGTTCGGAAATCCCACGATGAGGCCCGCGTAGGTGATAACCCCCTTTTGTTTCCACATCTGGAGCAGCGTCCGGTATTCACTGATCTGGTTTTGGGTCTTGTTGGCCGCTTTCAGGTTTTCGGGATTGATGTTTTCGAGGCCGATGAAGGCCCGGCCCACACCGGCCCGGGCCGCCTTGTCGATGAAACCCGGTATCTGGTGACAGCGCGTGTCCACCTGGATGGTGAACTTGATGTTGAAGCCCTCCTCCTCCCGCAGCCGGATCAGAAGATCGAAAAAGGCCTCCCAGTTGCGATTACGGGCCAGATTGTCGTCCGTGATGAAAAAGCGGTTGATGCCCCGGGCGTAGTTGTCCCGGATGACGGCTTCCAGCGCTTCCGGGGAGCGGCAGCGGCTTTTATGGCCCTGGACGTTGATGATCGTGCAGAATGAACATTTAAAGGGGCAGCCGCGACCCAGGTCGACGCTGGTCAGGGCGCCGAGGGTGCGGCGGATATGCTGCGGGGGCAGAATCGGGGTCGGCTCTGCAGTCAAGTCCGGTGGCGCGCCCAGATAGTTATAGAGCGGTTGAAGGGCTTCCTGCCAGGCATCGCGCAGGACCGTATCCAGCCGCCCGTCCTTGGCCTCGCCGGCAAAAAGACTGATGCCCATCGCCTGGGCCCTCCTGAGTTCAGGGGGCATTTCCGGCAGCATCGCCAGACAGCCGGAAACATGGAAACCGCCAATACAGACCGGCAGCTTGGCCTGGCAAAAGGTGCGGGCCAGGTCCATGGCGAGCGAGGTCTCATCGCCCTGGTCGGTGTCCAGACCAATCAGTTCCCCCGCGCCATGGACCTGGCCCGCACCTTTTGCCAGGCCAAGCTGCCGGTCTGTATTGGC
>JAAUXT010138602.1_pt1 | contig 10447 bp, 10 predicted proteins | sample 7278171 | NCBI WGS metagenome assembly JAAUXT01 (sample SAMN14350112, study PRJNA611818) | marine sediment metagenome | isolation source: surface marine sediment (1.8m) | place: French Polynesia: Moorea | collected 2018-08 | reverse complement strand
ACACAGTCCCGGACCCCTGGATCTGCCTCTGCAGACACACAGTCCCAGACCCCTGGATCTGCCTCTGCAGACACACAGTCCCAGACCCCTGGATCTGCCTCTGCAGACACACAGTCCCGGACCCCTGGATCTGGCCCCGGACAGCCCGCGAGCTTCGGGGCTCGCGGATCGGCTCCGCGATGGACATGTCCATATTGACCACTGATTGCGTTTGAAGTCCGGGCGACGGGCAGGAGATAGAAACCTCATCAAGGGGGGAGTCCCGGGCGGGGCCGGGTCCAGGGGGCGGCTCACACGGGGCGCGTCACGCGCTGCGTCGCTGTGACCTGCGTCGATACCACTGAGTACGTCATTGGGGGTTTTCACACAGGCAGGGCGACGTCAACTATTTTGACGCTGACGTCAAAATTTTTTATGCCTGGGCGCCAAATTTACATGATGCCCAATGGAGAAAATGTGAAAACCCTTGGTTGGCGAAGCGTGAACCCACTGACTGGAACAATGCGTCACGCATCAACTATGAAACTGACCTCAGTCCTGTACGCATTCCTTCCTCACTGCTACACAATGTCCCGTTGAGATGTCCATAGGTGAAGCACAACTCGCACCCAGTGTGAAACGGACCTGTGTCGCAAACGCATTTGCGGCGGTGGAGTGTTGTTCGCGAGATAGGCGTGATGAATGGGAGGGGAGTACGGCTCCCGTGACTACTGCGGGGACGGACTCCAGCCGGACCGGGCAGCATGCAGGGGAGGGGGTGGGGTGGGGGAGTCCAGGTCCCATGACCACTCCGTGGAGTGGGGTTCAGGAGAGAGGGCCTGGTCCATGAGGAGGGGCCGGGGCACAGAGGGTGGGAGAGGCAGGAGGGCCAGGGGGCCCATGACCCCCTGGAACTATTACAGACACAGACATAGAAAAACAGACAGGCAGACAGACAGACAGACAGACAGACAGACAGACACACACACACACACACACATACACCACATTCAATGTGGGATGAGGCCCCCTTGCCACTCCCTGAATCCCTGTGTCCCGTATCGGGTCAGTCTGTTGAATTGATCATTCGGTGCTGCAGAGAATGGGAGTCACTCGGATGTGCCCGTGTGCTCTGTCCACGTGGAAAGCAATCGGTGCTGCACCGTTGAATTGGTCTGCGGTTAGCTGTCTGCAAATAGCGCACAATCCATCGCTTTCCACGGGTGGACACCCGCACTGAGCAAATCTGGATCCTCCCATTGTCCGGGACACGCGGAGGTTTGGCTCCGCGCAATAGTTCATTGGACCTCTGTTCCAGGTTGCGCTTGAATCCTTTCATTGTACCAAGGTCCAGGTTGGAATGGCCATGCAAACATGGTACTTCCGGTGGTTCCTTCCGTCTTTGTGAATTCAGGCCTGTTTCACAATTGGCCTTTTGCGTTACGTGTCTGCACAACCAAAATGACGTGGTCAGTGACTTTCACGGAAAAAGCAACTCGACGCACTCTGTTTGACGCTGTACCCAACTGATAAATTTGTTCAGTGACGCGACGCACGAGGCAGTGCGCGTGCGCGCTGATTGACCTCACGTAGCCGCAGAACTCCCTGTCTCTTATTGGGAGACGCGCTCAGAGGCGCATGCGCTTTGATGAATATTTATTGCCAATAGATCACGTCCACATGTTCCTGTCGTGTTCACTTCTGCAGATCTCGCGTTGAGGCCTGGACGGGGCAGCTCTCGGTGTGGAAGCGGCTTCCATCTGCCGCGTGCACCAGGTCAGACCCTGACTTTTAGAGACGTGTGTCCACAGGGACAGTTTTGGGAGGGTCAGGAGATGGTCAGGTCAGGGTCAGAAGGGTCAGCAAGGTCAGGTGGGGCTCGCTCCTGGGTCTGCAGCAACAACCAGGTATTTCTTTCTGACCTAGAGACTGGAAGCACGCTGTGTCATCTTGTTGCACCAGAACAGAGGAACACTCTAGTCCACACCAGCGCACCACGCGTCTACGCCTCTCCTTCCACTTATCTCCAAACGTCATTCGCTGCAGCTCGAGACGCTATCGGCGGATGGGAACACGACACACTGTGGGCGATAACACAATACTGTGAGCGATAATGCAATCACATTGTGAGACAAATCTCTGCTGGAACGACCCTGGCTGCTCCCTTTTTCGGGCCTGTTTCACACAGGTTGCAGCCTGCTTTTGCGTCCAGGACTGCAGTCCAGCGAAGCCACGGGAGCTGCCGTGTCGTCATTTCCAGAAAGACGCTGTAGGCGTTGAAAACGTTGACGTCGACGTCAAATTTAACATGGGATCCAGTGGAGGGTGTCTCTGGTGCAGTCCATTCCTGACGTCAACCCTGACGCCGTCAAAAAATTTTGACGCGCGTCAGCAATGTGAAAACCGCTGAACTGTGACGTGTCCAGCGCTGCGTCCCCATGCACGTCGCCACACGTCACGTCACGCGACACGTCACGCTCCACACGTGAACACGGCCTCAAGACAAAATATTCTTTTGTACGACGCTGCATATATCAGGCTTGGGAACCTTGACGGATAGACCTGCGCGTTCAGAGATATCCCACGCAACTGCGAGCCGTGGAGCAGTTTTACAGTCAATCTCCAGAGGTGGATGTTAGATCTGGTCAGGATCCCTGGGGAGAATCTCACGAAAAATTCCTCATGGGAAAATGATGGAAGTGACTCAATGCGCCCAATTTTTGGAGCGAAATGAAAGCAGAAGTCCCGAGTGTTTTGGGTTGTGCAGGAGACCCTGATCTAAATTCTCCCAAAGATCCAGAGGTCCAGAGTCCCCCCCTCCAGACCCGACCCTGGAGCTCGGGACCCTTTGTCTCCGTCGCGCAATCAGAAGTGAGCGGGAACATATCGAAGCGGGAACAGAAGCCATCACTGATGGACTTCCCAGCAGGGGAACCTGCAGTAAGGCTCGGGGTGGTGGGTGTCAGGGTGTCACGTGTCACAAGAGTCGGGCCACGTGACCAGGGACCACCAGGAGCTTCCCCGGATCCCTCTTCTTCGTGCGTGCACCACGGAAGACGAGCACAAAACGAAAAGTGTATTTCCAACTTTTGTAGGACACAGCTTCAGTTGCGTGTGTTGGAATCCGTTCCCTGTTCAGAAAAGAAGATTCGAAGGCTTCCCAATCCCGAGCAGAAGCTTCTTGGGGGGATAGAATTCAGCCCGAGGCTGAGACATTTTAATTTCGTTCTGTCTGGGGTCTGTTTGACAACAAACAAGCCCTTGCGTCTCCCAATATCCTGCTCGCCTCTCCCGCCACGGAACAGTGTGGGTTGGGTCACACTGGGTGCGTCAGAGAGGAGTCCGTGCACTGGACAGCTGGTGGACGCAACGTCCCACTGCACGCGTCTCACGCTGCGCTCCCGTGGACGTCAATACGGACGTTTAGCAAACACGTCCGGTCCTTTTTTGACGTGCCCCAATTGCCAGATCAGCGACATAGATACCATTTGGTCACTTGCCATTGGCTCTGGGAGCAAATTCAGGGTAAATGTGGTGATCTGGAGCAGCACTGGTCACGTGAAAATTTAAGCGTTGCTGAACGTCGTCAATGAGCGTTGCGTTCTTGCGTTGGTGCATCTTCTGTTTCGCACAGGGTAGGGCCCACAGTGTTCGGGTGTGGACGTTCAGTGTAGTTCAAGGGCCGCTGCGTCAGTGCCTGCAGCGCTGTACTCGATGCGTCCAACCGGGCCGCAACCAGTGTGTTCGTCTAAATAGTGAAGCGTCGCCCTGAGCGACGCAGCGCTGAGGACGCGACGCGTGACGCGTCCCGTGAGAACGCCACCTTCCCTCCACAGAGGAAGCGTCTGGAGCTGGACGCAGCAGGAAAAGGAAGCTTGTTCTGTGGGAACCAATTAGACTAACGACTCGTTTTTTGTCAATGCGGTGGCCAGGCCTCCCGCCCTCTCCGTCGTAAACCTGTTTGGCAGGGACGACGCGACTTGGGAAGGCCTGGGACGCACTACACGCGTGACACGCGTTGTGTCGCAAAGGTTGCGTCGTCTTGCGTTGGTGCGTGTAAAGGTCCTTGCACCGCAAAACCTGTGCTGCACTGAATGTGGCTTGCCTCACCCCCGATTCACATGTGGTCAAGCGCATCCACGCGTACGCACACCACGGTTACAGCACACCAATAATAGCTATCACACGTGTGAAAGGCAAAGAAAAAGAACACACCAACAGTTCCGCATATCACTGTGATTGCAAATGGGTTTCAACCCTGTTCACATGCGGAATGTCGTAAAAGTGGGCGTGTCGTGCACTGGCGCACGCGGTGTGGATTGGGAGTTATACACTCCCCTGTTCCCTGCGTCGCAGCGCCAATTTGACTGCAGGATGTTTGCAGACGCGCAACTGGTGACGCATCCCATGTGAACGAACCCAGAACCAACCAGCCTGCGCCTCACTGCGGAGAAGCGCGGACACTTGAAGCAGTCGAAAAACAAATCAGTTTCAACACTCCAATCAAAGCCTTGCTTTCTGCGGTGTTTGGTATTGGCGCACGGAGCCCACTTGCAGCTACAGGGGCGACTCCAGGGCAGGCCCTGGGGCCCGTCCCCTGGGGTTCCCCCACGCACACACATACGAACACACACACACTTACCACGGGCAAAAACCACACACACACACACACACACACATACAGAGAGAGGGAGAGCTCTTCATTTCCTCATCTTGCACCACTGCAACCACAAACCCACAAACAATTTTCTTGAACCTGTGTTCACGAAACTGAATTTGGAAAGCCCCCCCCCCACCGCTCTTCCAGAGGTCGCTTCGCCTGAAACCCCCCCCCAGATCCACACCCTGTAACTCGATTGTAATTGCAGCCTGGGTGTCAGGCCTCAGTGTTCGTTAAGCCGCCGCTAGAGGCTGGGGACAGCGAGATTAAGCCATTTGTATTCGCGGGGCGGATTCCGGAAGGAGGGCCATGCAGTTTCGCACTGGATGCGTCGTGAGTGCGTTGCGAACTGGAGGGTGTAAACAGGCGTCCATCGACATGAGCAAAAGACGCAGGATCCGCTTTCCTGGAATGGACTTGTGCAGGGAAGCAGCACCCATTGACTTGTGCAGGGATGCAGCACCCAATGACTTGTGCAGGGATGCAGCACCCATTGACTTGTGCAGGGAAGCAGCACCCATTGACTTGTGCAGGGAAGCAGCACCCATTGACTTGTGCAGGGATGCAGCACTCATTGACTTGCACGGAGACGCAAAACACCGCAACCAGTGTGAGGCAGGCCTCCCGTTCCAAGCTGTGAAACTGTATCGCGCTAATTTGCGGTTCTGCAAAGTCAAGACGACGACTCCAAATCCGTAACGTGCGGAATCCGGAAATACGGGAAATTTGAGCTTCGCAGAAAGTCATGACAACGGACGTTGTTCAGCTAACAACGGAAACTGTGCACGATGTGGCCAAATTCATTGATAAATGTGAACTCGACACCTGGCAACGTTTGTGAATGAAAGAAACGTGATACGCGATGCGTGTTTTTGCAGTGATACTCTGGCTGTTCGCTCCTTCCGCTGAGGAACTGGAGAAGAAACAGGATGCGCCGCAGCAGAGTCAGAAGTCCGTGAGTAGATCTGCGGGGAACGAATTGCGTCGGTTTGGCACAAGTCGATGCAAGATGCGTGGTCGCTAACGGCATGGGTACCACTGACATTGTCAGCTGCGCAGCTCGTCCTTGCTGCGCCATCAAAAGTGTGGGTGTCACGAAAACGTTACGTCACCAAAACGTTGCGCCTTTGACGTGAAATCTTCCCGCAGGAACGCGGCGGCGCCGACGCCGACGGCGGTGCCGCCACGTGGAGCCTGAACCCGCTGGCGTTCGCACGTGACTTCCGGCGCATCGAGTGGGCGCAGCTGTGGGACATCTTCCTCATCCGGTTCCTGTTGGGATCCGCCGTCCTGGTGAGTCAGCGAGCTTGCGCATGCGTGCGCGTGAAGCGTGCGCGTGAAGCGTGCGCGTGAATTTGCGCGTAAGGTGCGCTCGTGAAGCATGCGCGTGAATCGTGCACGTGCAGTATGCGTGTGCGTGGAACATACACGTGGAATGTGCGCGTGAAGCGTGCGCGTGCGTGGAGCATAGGCGTGGAATGTACGCGTGGAATGTGCGCGGGAAGCAGGCGCGTGAATTTGCGCGTGAAATGTACGCGTGGAAGCATGCGCGCGCACACGGGCAGGAAACGGGCGCGCGATGAGTAATCGTGTGGAGCATGGGCGTGAAAGACGTGCGTGTAATGTAAGGATGTATGGCGGTAGTAAGAGTGAGTAATGAAATATGCCTGAAGGCATAACTGTGTCAGTGTTCGAGAACACAAGTCATTGCAGGTAAAATGTAACCATATATGAAAGGTACAGACAAATATGAATATGTATTAGACCACCAAAAGGTAAAGCTGAATGTGCAGTGTAAATGCCCAGATGTAAGGAAGCAGCTGCAGGTCCAAATGAGTACTCATAGTGCAGAGTATGATCTCCTCTGGTCGCACTAAGAGCTAAGCACAAAATACTCTATCTTATGGTTATCGGACTGACACACTGCACTTGGACTCTGTCATAGTGTGTGTGATAGCTGGACTCATATTGACCTATTCATACTCACAGTACAGGAATTGTACTGATATTTTCGGACCAGTATTCACACTTAAAGGGACAGAACAGTAACATGCACGTGAGACGTATGCGTCTGTGCCTCGCTGTGCATGCACCTTGATGGGCACAGGGGCGCGCGACGCATCTGGTGAGAAGGGCCTTTCAGGCGCCGCTTGGAAGCATCTGGTTACTCCCCTGATTCAGACAGGGTGTACCACCATCACGCACAACTTTAGCGACATTATGCACCTTGCGCTGGGGTTGCCACCCAGCCCCGTTCATGGTTGCTCGTGCGCGGTTGTACATGGTGCCTGATACAGCAGTACGAGTATAAACACAACTATACACACCCGTTTGCCTTTTCCCTGCTCACGTGTGCGCTGTCACTTGTTCTCTGCGTGTATGTGTGTGTGTGTGTGTGTGCGTGCGTGTGCGCGCACACCAGATCTGCACCCTGCACGTGACTCATCGTTTCCCGTATTTCCAGGTGTACCGCACCAACTTCGCGCTGATGCTCGAGTACAAGTACGCGGCGTCAGCGGCCGTCACGGGCTACCTCATCTCGTACAGCGGCGCCGTCGGTACCGCCGCCGGCTTCGTCGTCGGGCGCGTCGCGTCCTTCTACGGCGGCGACAACGCGCGGCTCTTGTTCCACACGAGCATCGTGACCGTCGTGTCTATCGCCGGACTGACCTACGCGCCGACGCTATGGGGCGTGGTCCTTTTCATGACGCCGATGGCTATCGGGAACGCCGTCGCGCGTGTGTGCGTGATAAACTTGACGCTCACCAGAGGGCGCGGACAGGAGACGGGCGCCCTGCTGGGGATCGGCGCCAGTGTTTTGTCGGTTGCCCGCATGATGGCGCCAGCCGTGGGCGGGTTCGCGCAGGAAGTGCACTTGTCGGGCCCGGCGCTCGTCGGCGTCGCGTGCGCCGTCGCTGGCGTCGTCGTGCAGCTCGTCGTGCCGCAGCGAAACCGGAACCGGAAGGAGACGCCGTGCGAGAAGTCGGAGTTGCTGGAGAAGATAGACTGATGTTGGGGACGGGGGCTTCCGGTGCAGAAAGGTCAAGTGGACGGATGAACGCGTCTGTGAATGATGCGTTGTGAGATGGAAAATTGTCATGTGATGTGTGGCGGTGATGTTTTGGAGCCTGTTTTGCCACGCGTGCGTGAATGCACTGCGTCCCTCTTCAAGTCAGTGATGCGGGGAGTGTTTCACATCTGGTTTCCCTGCGATCGTGGTCATGACGAAGCATTGGCTCGAACATCGTGCACTTTGGTTGAGAAAACAGTCTGAGCGCCGTGCGAGGTGACCAGCTGATCAAACATGCAGGGAAACCAGAAGTGAATCACCCCTTATCATCTCGTGAGTCCAGCTCACTGACTTATTCAGGGACGCAGCGCTCTTTTCGCTTGTTCTCAAATCTGAACCAGGCTCGTGAGACACAAAAAAGTTTTCTTCGTGCGGCGAGAGAATGAAAGACGTGACTTGTCTCCACGATGTTGTTCGTTCAAGATGATTCTCAGGTTTTGTGCAGCGTGTGATTCAAGACAACTGGACTCGAGGTGGTGAAGGGGCGGATTCAATATTTGGTCAGGAGTTCCCCCACCCCCCTTTGAAAATTTTTTCACGTTTATTGTCCACTGTTCAAAGAAATAATTTTTACTCCAACGGGGACGGATCCTGAATTTGGTCAGGGAGGTCGCAAACCCCTGCAAAGGGGGGGGGGAGATTGATTTTAACTTGAAAAATTGTCTGAAGAAAATTTTACACCTACGGCACCATCTTTTGTGAGGTGGTGGTGGGGGTGGGGGTACCTTCACATGAGGGCCGGAATGGCTGAGGCTTCCCCCTCATCTAGATCCACCCCTGCGTCAAACTTGACAGGGCGCGGACGGTGTTGAGATGGTCTCGGGAACATGTTTCACACGACTGCTGTTGGTTTTGCTGCTGGACAGTTCGCAGAATAGCGAGATACGGCGAAGCTTCCGTGTCCGTCGCACGTGCACGTTGAATTTTGCGTCACCCCACCGTTGTGCACGTGTGACGGGCACGGGGCGGTTTGCTAAAACTGCCTCCTGAACGTTTGTCTGTGACGTAGGTCGAGTTCACACTGACTGCGTCACGCGTTGCAGAGCGCGATGTTACGCGACGCGACGTTGTCACGTGATGCGACGTCGTGACGTGACGAGACGCAGTGTGAATTTGACCTGAAGTTGACGTTACCACGTTTGTTGTAATTTTGCTATTTATGGAATTGACGTTTCGTTCCAAATAAAAAGAGTTACAGAAATCAATTCAATTGCTGAAGAAAAATCAAATTGAATATCTGAATATTTTTTATTCAACACGCAACATAAAATAATTTAGTTGTATTCACATCTTCATCATCACTCAGTATTTCAAAACAACTGTATTTACAGATTCGTGCACGGTGTTTCAACAGCGTTTCGTTTCGCGAATTCGCAAAGCCAGGTTCACACTGCGTCGCGAAGTGGACGCGGCGCTCAATGCAGGACGCAACGTTTGACGCATCCGGTGTGAACCTGAAGCAGCGACCTGCTGTTTTCCGCACACAATGCTTCTGTGCTGAAGCGCAACGGTTCGCAGTCAAATCCACTGAAATATCGAACCCTCACAAAGCTGAATGAATTCCAACGCTGTCCATATCGAATAGCATTTGCTGCGGGCACAAGCAGAACACAGTCATTCTCTATTCAAGTGCGAGATCACAATACATAATGGGCGTGTTCGATTCACCGCGAGCTTTTGGCGTGCACCCTCCCGCGACATGTTCGGCGCAAAATCGGACGCGCCCAAAAAAACAGCAGTTTCAGAAATTTGAGCCCAACTCACCGCTAGTTTCGTGAATATTTGGCAGCTTCATGCACCAAAAATGGGTCACGCCTGGGCTTTCAAATCACAAATGTCTGTCCCTTCTTTTTCACACAATACTCTGATTTTCCAGTGTCGAGATCCCCCCCCCCCGCCATCGCGTGATCACAGCTTTGTCGTCAGGATTTCACTGCTTCCGTCTCCGGGGTTCGACCCACGTCACATACGCACATCTCTTTCACACACACACACACCTGCACACACACGAGTACATGCGCGCACACACCTTCACACACACACTTGTACACATATACGCGCACACACCTCTTCCATTTCCATCTCCACACACACACACACACACACACACACACACACACACACACACCGCACGCCTGCACACCTCGCCGCGTGCATCTGTCTCTGGCGCTGCGATCCCTGCATTCGACGACCCTGACGGATATGTCGCACAGTCCCCCACCGGAAGTGAGTGTTCGCGACGCCTCAAGAGGGCGGTTGTGACAGATCACATGCAAACCAACAGGGAGCGTGACTGGCGGCGCTGGATTGAAGAGGGCATCACTAGCCGAGCCCAATGTCTCCAGAGGACGTCAGTGGTTGAGCTGAGAGGAGCGTTCAGATGGCGTCGCCATCAGCCGAGAGATGGCGTCACTAGTAGAGGTCGGAGTCGAGGAACGACTCCACGTCCACAGTGTGGAGCGACTCCGCAGAGCTGGACTTCTCCCGCTTCTGAAACAGCAACGACAAAACGAGTTCAGTTGATAGGAGTCGACCGTGACGCGTGACGCAAGCACACACACACACACACACACACACACACACACACACACACAATTGCGTGTCTGCCATCCGCATCAGCTGGTGTCTCAGGGTTCCCACTGCAGCTGACTGACAAAATTCCATGATATTTCCATGATTTTTCCAGGTTTTTAACATTTTTTTCCAGGTATTATTTTGTCTATTTTTGCAGGCTTTGT
>JAAUXT010087895.1_pt1 | contig 10447 bp, 10 predicted proteins | sample 7278171 | NCBI WGS metagenome assembly JAAUXT01 (sample SAMN14350112, study PRJNA611818) | marine sediment metagenome | isolation source: surface marine sediment (1.8m) | place: French Polynesia: Moorea | collected 2018-08 | reverse complement strand
TGTGGCACCAGCTTTGCAGCTCGCTTCTGTAAGCCAAGATCCTTGTGCAAGATGCGCAAAGTACTCCCGTGTGAGATGCCCAAAGTCCGAGAGATTTGGTCCACTTTGACATGCCTGTCATTGTCAATAATCACTTTACACTGGCGAATCCTTCTCCTTGTCCGTGCACGTTGAGGAGCGCCTGGTCTGAGCAAGTCCCCAAGCTTTGTTCTTCTACTGGAGAAAGCTGCATGCCATTTGTACACTGCACTTTTCTTGTAGGAAGTATTTCCAAACACAGCTTGCATTTCGGTCAATGTTTGGCTCGGAGTTCTGCCAAGACGCAAAGAGAACCAGATGCAAACTCTCTGCACAATTTGCCTTGGAATTTTCATACTCATGGTTGCGGACTTCTCCTCCATTGTGCAAGTCTTGACAGCGCAGCAGAACTGTCTCAGACTGGTGCAGAGACCGACCAGGTCGCACTGGGCTCTTCTACTCTGCGACAGTCGTGCACTGACCCCATTGAGGTCAATCGGCTGTGCCGCAGAACATGACGATTCCACGGAATAAATGACTGAGCCTCGTATCTATTGCCACGATGGCCAAGCCATTCATCTTTCGATTCAATTCTCATTCGAGCTGCAATTTGCAAAGAATGAATCTTCGGTACAGTGCCGCAGAGAAGCTTCAGTGTCGCAGCATTTAATGCTGCCTGTGCACGCAGCCCAAAGCTCCAAACAATATTGGTCAACATGCCAGATTGCATTCCTAATGTAGCAGCCTTCAGAGAGGGATAATGGCCGCTAAGTCTTGCCAACCTTTTAGAGTGACAAGTAATATAAATTCATGACGTACCTTAGCTGGGAATAATCCGAAAGCCATATTGCACCCGGCTGATGTCAGTGGAGATGCGGTACGGAATGTAGAGTGTGGACGACGCTGTTCCTTCTATCCGAGCGCCACCGCCATCGCTGCCTCCAAACGTTGTCGTGATTCCAGCAGCAAGGTTAGCTTCGTGATTGGAACACGAAGTCTTTTGAAGAGGTCGACAGTAGTTTGGTGCGCGTATATGTCCTTAACAAGTGCACGGTAATGCTTTTCGTGGTGTGGTGGGTGAGAGCTGGCTGGTTCGGCTGCTGTTCGTTGTGTATACGGGTGGAGATGCAAGCACAGCTTTGTTCTGTGAGTGTGATCTCCTTCGTAACAGCTACTTCTCCTGTACACAGCTTCAATTGACAATGACTGCAACATATGTGAACAGCTTTATTTGCACAAGGAAAAAAGTAGAACCGCTATGCTCTTTTCTTCATGACAGGATTTTCGTGTGGGAGCGTGTGTCCTGATCTTGTTGGCGTGGAAGCACTCGTGGTGGCACGGAACTCGTTTTATGCTCAGTCTTGCATGTTACATCCACTTGCGTTTTTGAACTGGCGTCACAAAAAGAGCGGAATCAGGCGACCGCCCATGGCTGAGATGATTCAGTTCCATGAGAACAAGAAGTCATTACTGGGGAAAGGGTCTCCTAATTAATAGTTGACAGGTTACATTACTGCAGTGCCAACAATAATTCCGTGTCAAATTATCCCCATGCTGGGAAATATACACAGATGCGATCCTTAATTACTGCTAATCGGATACTTATCTGTTGGAAGTAATTTTGCAGCAAGTGGAGTTGCCTTGCTGACAAAAATCAATAGCAATGCACACATTATTAAGGCCTAAGTGCATTATTGATCCCATCATTACTGGTAGCCGATAAAAGACACGACTTTACTTCGGAGTTTTGAACAAATATATTTGCAGGTTGGTTGCCACCTCCCACGTACGCAATACTGTTTGTTCATTGAACTTACTGCTCTATTGTCACTTTTGCAGTGTTTCTGAATTCTGCATGCGCACGAGAAGATACATTTGAAATGGGTACCTCACAGCCACGCCCCTCCCCGAACTAAATTCTTCTCGACTCGAAGTGCATCGCTGTGCGGTCAACGTGAGTGAGGGGCAGACGCCATCAGAGAAATGCCTGTCATTTAACTTGAAGGGAATGAAAGAAATGTCACACACACACACACACACACACACACACACACATACACACACACACGTGCACTGCGTACACATACGCACATGCACACCGAGGCAGATGCGTACGTGTGCACACACATACGCGCACAAATTTTCCAAGGATGTGGACTGCAAAGGTCACTCTGAAACAACCATGACACAGATCTTCATCTCGGGAGGGACAATGACTTTTTGCTGGATTAAACAGCCCACAGACACGGAAGAAAGAGAAGGGGCAGATGAACTGCTGCGTGAGAAACATGAGACCTTGATGTGAAGCATGGGTACGAAGCAGTAGCCCAAACAAAACCCAGGTTCCCTCTGTCGGGTGGAGCCATATTCGTGCGTGACAGCTGTGAGGCAAGGGCAGGTCCAAGGATCTGGTCAGGGCCGACCCTCTGGAGGGGGCGACTTGCACTCTGCCAAGAAAAAACAACCACCGCACTCCCTGAAGGGGATCTGGATCCTCTGCTGGACATACTTACGAGGGATATCCCAAAACGGAAGGGTTTTTTTTTCTGGAAGTCCGGTTCGTTTTTGGGTTATTGACAGGTTGTTTTGGCCGATCATGGTTGATGCCCTTCCAGTTCTTCTGCACCATGTTGCAAGGATCAGAGATCGCTGTTGATCAATCCTTTGACCCAATCAACTTGGTGCGTTAAATCCTATCTGCGATGCGCTCGTGCAGGCCAATTCCACCAATGAATGTCTTGTTTTGTGGTTTGAAAGTCTTGTTTTTCTGTTCCGTTTTTGGTTGTTTCGTGCATGAGTGTGTTTTAACATGCAATCCTCAATTGAAAGAGCAGCAAACTGTGATCAAATTCTTCACCAAATCTGGGGCCATGCCCATGCAATGTTGGAGGCAAATGCATGAAGTTTTCGGTCATGCCACGGTCACTCCCAAAACAGTGAGGGTCTGGATGAGAAAATTAACAGTGGTGTGCAACAAGTGAAGGACAGGCCCCATTCTGGAAGACTCCGCAGCACACGCACTCTGGCAAACATGCACCCAGATGATCCTCAATGCAATCTGTCGATCGACAGTTTTGAGATGTGACAATGTGAGCAAATATTCAGTGCACAGCACAGTGCCAAAGACACCAAATGTTCCAAATTGTCACTGAAGTTCATGCCACCCCTTTTTGACTGACGAACAAAAAGGGTTTTGGACATCAATATGTCCTTTCCAGAAAAGGGACTGGCGATGAATCGTGGATCAGTATCTTCGAGTTGGAAATGAAAAAGCCCAATGTGGGGTAACTTCGATGGACAGCACCTTGGTGGTGGACCCACTTGGTGACCATCAACTGGAGTTGATGCTTGACAATAATGAAGAAGATGATGAGTGACTGACTTGGATCATGGAATTGCACATGAACTGCATGCCGCACTGTTGTGTCGACATTTAGAGACATTTCCTGTTCACTTTTGGGATATTTTTTGCCTGCGATTATTGCCATTTTGATTGGCTTCATTTATTAAAAGTTTGCAATTTGAAAGCAGAAACGGTTCTCGGGTTGTTGGAGAAAACCCCGCAGTTTCAGGATATCCCTCGTGTTCACACGATTGTTTTGTTTTTTGAAATGAATGGAAAAATAATCAACATACAAAAAACCGCCCAGTTTTGTGGCAATTCGCTCGCCTGTGTTGGCAAATGTTACTGAGTTGGGAACAAATTATTTTCGAGAGAAAAAGTGGTTAATGGCTGGAATTCAGTGCACGCTTATGATTGATGGAAACCGAGATGCGATAGCTGATACGCCGGACAAATGTAATTGGCAATGAAGAAGAGCGAATCTGACAACTCAGTGCTTGTAATGAACTGAATAGATGGAGCACTGATAGGCAACCGTTTCAATAACATTGTTCTCTTTCCCCGATAATAATCGCAGTTTCATGATGCTCTGTGGGTCTATGGATCGAATGAATGAGTTGCATTCAAGATTGTGAAATGTCCCGAAATTGCCAGGCAGATTACGTATTAGGAAACAATTCCGGTGCGAAATGAATGTGTCTGTTGGTTACATCTCTCCGAGAAATGAAGTTGCAGAACAAAAGGTTGCAGAGCTGGTCGGCCTGCAGCTCAATAAAGCAGAGCCAAGGCTCAGCGAGTTTTGTCCAGGCTGGAATGGGATTCGCCTGGATGCGAACACTGCGACCGAAAAGACACACAACACAGCTGGATGTGATGTGTAAGGTTTTTCAACTCGATCGTCGAAGGCATTCAAGACCGGAAACCTTCACCTCACCCTCACACACACACACACACACACACACACACACACACACACACACACACACACACACACACACACACATATGCTCGCGCCTTGCTGACACAAATGATTTACATTTCAGTTTTCCTGAAAAAAAAAAACGATGACTGTAGCATTGACATCCATCACAAAATAGATTTGGTCTTCTATTTTGATAACCGCTTGTGTGAGCGGGTTATGAATGTACCAGAGAATTTGTTTTATTTTATCGTCGAAAAATAAATTTTTGGAAACAAACAAAAACACGAAGAACCAAAACTCAGTCGCCCAGTCCAAAATTCAGACCTCTTTCTGCAATGCGTCACAACAGACAAACAAACAAACAAGACTGTACATCCAGTTCAATCGATTTTGATTCTTTCAAACAAAAACGGGAAACAATACAGGGCACATTCGTTCAAAAAAAGTTGCCGCAACATCCCCTGGAGACCACTTCAGCAGTCTGCGAATTCGCACAGCGGCAAACATGAGCAGTTATCCATGGCTGCTCTTTTTGAAGAGACGCCGAAAATTTGACCAACATCCGCGACGGCGGCTGTTGTTCAAAGTCACAGTTACTCTCCTGTTTTGGTCAAGTTTGCAGTTTGCATCTCTGAGGTGTTTAACAAGGCGTGAGTGCTTCTCATTAATGGTCGCCTATTGTTCTCCGCTATCACTAACTGACAGAGGCGAAGGCAGCCATGTTGTGGCTTATTGCATTTCTATTTCATCATTGAATATTAGTTCTTGCACCGCGCTGATTGCATTAGGAATTGCCTGTGATTCTCTCTGTTTGCATAAATCTTGTTTGGGGCGACGTTAATTGAAAGGTTGAGCTCTAAACGCAGCTTTGTAACATTCCTTTCCCTTTTAATGTGGAGAGTCTGCTGTTATGTGCAGCACATGTACTGCAGGCTGCACGGATCATGTGCACCACCTGAGAGACTCATGTTCAAAAATGTGCCACAAGCACCAACTTCAGTACATGTCCAGCACAGTTTTGTAGTTTGTCGCACAATGCATGTTTTTCTTCGCCAACAATCAATGCATTTTTTGTTCACCATTGCACGATGTGAACTCGCGCCTCAAAATCAAATGATTTCCAACGTGCGGGAAGAAAGTTCTGCACCCGGTGAAAAGAAGTGAGACAGTGGGAATGCCAAATAAACTTGGATCATGATCACTGGGGTTGCTCTGGATTCTGACAGGGACTGGTTCTGGTTGACGGCTTTCCTTGTGATCAGGGTTCATGCATTTGGTCGTGAAGGAGACAATGCTTTTGGGACTGCGAATGATGATGATGCCATGTTAATCGTGAAATATGGTGATGCCGATCAGATCTAGTGTCATCCCAAACAATACATTTAAACATTTATCAGTATTCCCCCGAGTACATCTTCTCCCCCGACAACTGACCGCAGTGGAGAATCTGACAGGTGCATTCTGTCTTGATGCAGATGGCGGTGACTGAAAAGTCTTCAAGACGGGAAGATCCTGATTAATGCGTACTTTGCCACTCTGGGATCTATCCACTTGGCGAATTTCCATTCGCCAATGATTGCTCTCTTTTTGTGTGTGCGGCACTTTTGGCAAATCAACATTGAACGAGAATAAGCTACTTCAAAATCTCGTTTTCCTTCGTCAGTTCACACGTTGGATATTGTGTGATGTGCATGACTTTATTCTCCCGTCTTTCATTTGCAGCCTCATTGAATGCGCCAGGCATTCTATTTTTCAATTTTCAAAGAAGTCATATCTCAGCGGACGCACTTCACAAGGTGGCATTTCGTGCAACGCAATTACTCCCGTTTCGCTATCGCCCCTCGCAGGTCAGATTCGCCTCCAAGCTGCTCACAAGGAACATAAGAAGATTATCCAACTCATGAATATAAATCGACAAACGCTGGTAATTTCAATCTATGCTAATGACAATGGAGTGCACAATACGATTTGAGGAGCGGTGCATTATCAGGCTGCGGGATTCAGTGCAATAATATCATGTTGTCCCCGACAGGAATTTGGAATGGCTTGGATTGAATGGGAAATGAATCACTTTGGCAGCTTACTCAGGAACCCAGCTTCACCTTTGAAGAGAACAATGCTGCAAGGTTGTGTGAAGGTGCCACCAAATTATTTGTGCTTGTAATTCAATTTTCGACAGGCATCCAGTCTTGCAAATCAAAGAAAATGCGCCCAGGCTGCCTTCGTATCCTCCTTTTATTGACCGCCAAAAGGCACGATTCCTGACAAACGAAACAGCAAACAGTAATTTCCAGCAGCAAGAATAGCGTTTGAAGACAAGTGTATTGTCCATACAGGCTTGCAAAGAACGACGAAACAAGAACATCCACCAGCGTTGGCACGCGCTACGCCCACCAGCCGCTCTTTGCATTGCCTTGTTTTTTTCTTTCGGGTGTGTCAAACAAAAGAGAGAAATACACAAGCATTGAAGAATTTTTGCTGAGGTTATCTGAGAAAGGAAATTTTTGTGTGCCTGTGACCAGTGCAAACAGAAAGGGTGCTTGTATTTTGTCGACACCTGCAAGGATTGGACATCCAGACCACAATCTTATTGCCGTTCTATCGAAGCACACAATTTTCGGGGAAAGTGAAGATTGCCTTGATGTTGTTTTTCATGTCATTCTGTGACAAGATTTCAATCTTTCTGCTGGACTTGTCTCGTCTTGGGGAAAAGAGATTGACCCTGTTTTTGTCTTCTTCAGATCAAAATTACACTTGGCACTTTCAAGGTCTGTGTCCTTTCCTGAACACAAACAAAACGTGACAAACCCTGATATATTGCTGAAACTTGACATTCGGCAGTCTGGACGGATTTTTGTGCCTCTTCAGGTGATTTGAAGGCACGCACGTTCGGGTTCTTCTGAATGAAAAGGCAACCCGAACAAACCGTCTGTCAGGCATACACACTGCACTGGAAGCCAGGTTTTTGTTGCAACTTTTGGTTTCAATAATCTATTTGTGTGTATTGGGTCCAAAAAAAAAGACATTCAGAATGTTTGGAAATGGGGTTTTGCTTTGTAATGTAAGTGAGCAATATTTTGTCAGGGGTGTACATAGATTATTTTTATGATATCAGAATGGCTTTTTAGGTGAAGAGGTGTTTTGTTTCTTTGATGGATTTTTTTCTGATTTTCCTTCTGGCTGAAAAGAGAACATTTGATTTTCTGTGTTTTGGGGAGAGAAAGTGTGCCAGCTTCTTTGTGCACAAAAAAGTTGGTCTGTAAGAGAAATATTGTACAGGTTGTAAAGGTTTCAAATGATGCCCAAAGTATCAATTGGAGGAAAATTTGCTTTGCTTATTTGGGGCAGGGAGATCAAAGTCAACATGTGACTTTTTTTAAAAAGAATAGGTCTTGCGGCCTTGCAGTGATTCGAAAAACTCGAATGCATGAGTGATAATTGGGGTTGGCAGACACATGCATGGCCTCACCTCTTATCTCCAAACCCATATCCCAAAGATTACATTTTTCATACCTCCAAATATCTGTAACCAATATTGAAATTGGTGAAGGAACAAAAAAGATGTAAATGCTCTTTTCACAATTTTGGGAAAAAATTAAACATGATTGATTCACAAACAAGAAGCAATGCTCAAGGCAACTGCAGTGTGAAGTCCCTTGCTGGTAATGTTGCCGATTCTTCCTTGTCCTCCTTGTCTTCTGCAGGGGGGTTCAGGGGCAGGGGGTCTGGGGAAGGGGGTTCGGGGTTGGGGGGTTGGGGAGGGGGAGGGGGCTGAGGAGGGAGGGGTCAGGGGACATTTCATCCACCTTGCCATATACTGCACTGCCACATGGTGCATCACCCTAAAGGGACTTCTCACAATCAATACCACTGGGTTAGTTATCATAACTCAGCCAAAGAACAATTAAAATTATTTTGCTCTATGACAATTCAAAAGTTTCAAGCATTTCACCCTGTTGACAATCCATGTTGCAGACCTTTTGAACCATCTTCAATGGTCATCATGCACCTCTTGGAACATACTCAAGTAAAATGCACTGACCTATCCATCACCACAACCTATACTGTTCAACTTTACTTGAAACATAACCATAATAATGCACCTGTCATCATGCACACTGACAACGTTTTCACATTTCAGACACCTTAAAATGATCAAAATTTTCATCTGGCCATGCTACACACAAATCCCAATTGTGTCACTATGCTACATCAGAATTTGACAATCCAGAGCAAACCATATGCTGTTTCAGAAGTCATTCACAAATCAAACTGAAAATACATTTGAATCATTATTTTTTACCACAATATAAACCCTGATCCCTGTCAGAAAATTTCAAAATTTTGACATTTTTCATGTTCAACCCCAAGGTAGCTTGAGTTAAAATAGTCACAGCCTCATTATATCACATGTGCATCAACTACACCCAAGGACCCTTCTGACCTGTTTTTTATGAGAAAATTAGAACAAAAAGTGTTTACAATCACTGCTGTTGATACATTTTTTGGCTGTGAGACCCCAACTCCCCAAAATCATACTTGGTCAGCCATAATTCAGGAATGCTCAATCTGACTCACACAAATTAAAAATCCCAAATGGAGGTTATGTTTGGCCAACAAAAAGAACCAACAAAGGCTACCAAAGCAACCAATCATCATTTCTAAAATTTAGCCCCAGCAATTATCTATATTTTCCCAATATACATCCTTCATCAACTGCTTCCAAGGTACAAAGCCATTTGTACAATCATACCCCAATTTCACCATGGCAGCCATACTGGGTTTTGGATGTAAAAACCAGCAAAATTACAAATTCATTCTTTTGACACTTTGTGTAAAACTACAACTCTGTATGAATGAAAAAACCAAAAATGACCAAAAATCGAACAAATGAAGACTTTTAAGATGTTGTTCACACAAAAAAGCTTTTTGATGCCTATAGGTGATTTTTCACCACTGAACACAAACAAAAGTTCAAAGCACCTAAATATAGGGAAAGCTATTACCTTTGCGGCGTTTGTTTGTATCATTTCTTGGCTAAACCGGTTGAGGCACAACAGAGTTGTAGTCATTTGTACAGTGTGTGTCTGTGAGCCATACAGTAAACCAAGATGCTACCACCTCCGTTTTTTTTTTTGCAAGAAAGAAAGTCTGATCCAAACCAATTTTTTTATGAGCGAATAGATTGTTCTACACTCTCAACAAATTTGGTTTTGATCAGATGATCAGAATTCTTTTTTGTTTTGTTTTTTCTTCGCATCTTGGTTTGCATCTCAGTTTGCAGGGATCTCTTTCACTGACATGATGCATCATCTTGGCTTGCATGTTTGCTTCATTATTCTGAGATAAAAACAGTTGAAACTTGTTGAACTTGAACACAAACATTTTGTTTGTTTATCACAAACAATTAAGGTCACTGGTGAGTACATACAAAAAGACAAATCACTTCAGTAAAGGACCCTGTTTTTCTACCCCTTTTGAAATCTCTCACAATTAAGAAAATCCACAAAATACACATAATACACAAAATGTCAGCCATCTTGGAGCACATGCACTGGGGGCATCCATCTTTGTTTTGCCTGAGAGCCAATCAGACAGCAATTCAGTCAGGTGACCTCACATTGCATGAGAGAGCCAGAGAAAATCCCGAAGAAAATCCACAAAATAAGGTGGTTAATGATGATCATCCAACAAAAATATTAATTGGGATGGATTCATGAGCGCTTCTGGCATATATATCCTTAGGGAGGATGTGCTTTGAAACAGCGACAATCGATGGATTAAAAATTGGAAGTTTGGACACTGCCTGGCTGCAGCATGGCATGCATTGCACACAAAATGGCACACATTTCATGCCTTACATTCAAATTGCATGCATTGCACACAAAATGGCACACATTTCATGCCTTACATTCAAATTGCATGCAATGCACACAAAATGGCATGCATTACATGCATTGCCTGCATTACATGCAAAATGGCATGCATTGCACACAAATTGCATGCATTGCACCCATTACATGCATTGCATGTATTACATGCATAACACACAAAACATGCATGCCATTTTACATGCAATGCATGTTTTGTGTGTTATGCATGTAATACATGCAATGCATGTAATGGGTGCAATGCATGCAATTTGCATGCAATGCATGCATTTT
>JAAUXT010061083.1_pt1 | contig 10447 bp, 6 predicted proteins | sample 7278171 | NCBI WGS metagenome assembly JAAUXT01 (sample SAMN14350112, study PRJNA611818) | marine sediment metagenome | isolation source: surface marine sediment (1.8m) | place: French Polynesia: Moorea | collected 2018-08 | reverse complement strand
GTGCTGCCCCGCGTCGAGGCCTGGCTGCTCCCGCTTCGGCGACACCAGCCACTCGCAGCAGCCGTTCTGAACGTCGAGGGTGCCTGCGAGCGCGAGCTGCGCCTGCTGCTCGCCCTCGATCCCCAGGCGCCCCGAGCGGCGGACACGCTGCACGCGCTCGCCCGCCGCTGTCGCGACGAGACGCCGCTCCCGCCCGAACACGCGTGTCGGCAGCCGCTCCCCCAGATCGTGACGCCGGGGCTGCTCGACCGCTCGGTCTTCCTGCGTTGGAGCGGACTCGAGCCGGTGGCGCGCGGACGGCACGGGCGCTGGCTCCACGGGCGGGAGCGGGAACCTCGCGCGACTTCTGCCGAGCTGGCTCGCGCGCTCGCTCTCGAGGTCGTGCGCTCCGGCTCCGAGCTGCGGGCGCTGGCCGTCCGCGAGATGGGCCCCGCCGTCGCCGCGCGCTGGTCGGATCTCGTTCGGGGTCTGCTGCCCGCCGCGGCGGGCTTCCTCTCCGGCAAGGCCCATGCGACCCGCTATGCACCGAGCCGACTTCCGGACGCGACCGAGGCGCTGGTGCGCGCCCTGTCGGACTCGGCACTGCGGACCGAGCTATTCTGCTCGATCCGCAGCGAGCTGGAGTGGATCGCTCCCGCACTCGTGGAGCGGGCAGAGCTGGCGATGGGCGGTGGAGGCGAATGAAGCTGTCGGCCGACCCGAGCGCGAGCCGCTTCGCCGGCGCCTGTCTGTACCTGGCCGTCCTCGCCGCCGCTGTCGCGTACCTGCCCGTCGAGGACGTGGGCCTCGGCCTGGTTGCGTGGGCGCTCGCGCTGGCCCTCACGCCCGCTGCCGAGCAGGTGGTGCGGCGGCTCACCGCGTCGCGTCTCGAACTGCCCCGGACCGCTCGCGCGGGTCTCGGCCGGGACGTCGGGCTCGCGCTCGTCGGCCTCGGCACCAGCGCGGTGGTCCTCGGCTCGGCCGCGTTGGCCGCTGCACTCCCGTGGCTCGCAGCCGCGGCTTGCTACGGCGTCGGCGGGCTCTCGCTCCCGCGTCGCCTGGCGCACGCGATCCTCGCCGGAGAGGCCCGACACCCCCGCCTGCTCGCCCACGCGCTCGTGGCACGCGCAGCGGGCTGTGGGCTCGCCATCCTGGCGCTCCTGCTGGGTGCGGGCTTCGGGGCCGCGGCGGCGGCGCTGCTCTGCGGTGCGGCGGTGGAGACCGCCCTGCTGGTCGCCGGGGCCCGCGCCGCGCTGGCCGGCCCCGACGCCTCGTTCCTGCGGCGCGGCGGCTGGCGGCGCGGCGGCCCGCGCATCCGTCCCGGCCTGCGCGTCTCCAACGCGCTGGCGCGCGCCGACCTGCTGCTGCTCGCGGTCTGGCACGGACCGCAGGCAGCCGCGGTCTTCGGCACGGCCCTCGCGATCGCGTGGGTCGCGGTGGCACTCGTGCGGGCCGTCGCCGGCATCCCGCGGCTCGGCGTTCGCGAGGGCGGCCTCTCGCCCGGACACGTCGGCCTGCGCATCGCCCTGGGCCTCCCGGCGGCCGGTCTGCTGTTCGCCTCCGCTCCCGTGCTCACCGCATGGCTCGCGCTTCCGAATCCCACCGCGTCGAGCGAGGCGTTGCGCATCCTGGCGCTCGCGGTGGGGATCGCTCCCCTGGACCCCGCCCTGCGCAGCTGGATCCACGGGAAGAGCCTCAACCGCGCGCTCCAGAAGGTCGACCCCCTGGTGGCTGCGGTCTCGCTGGGCTTCGTCGCGGTGCTGGTTCCCGCCTTCGGCGTCCGCGGCGCCGCTGCCTCGGTGCTGGCCATCTCGGCCGTGCGACTCGTGGCCTGGGTCCTCTGCGACTGGCTGGTGAGCGGCATGTTCAAGTCGCCCTGGCTGGTTCCCATCGCCGCGCTGCCGGGCATGAGCGCCCGGCTCCGGGCGCGGCTTCCAGGGCTGCACGCCGCGCTGGCCGTCGAGCTCTCCACGCTGCCGCGGGTCCTCGGCGTCGAGGTCCGGGGGAGGGGCTCGGATCCGGAGTCCTTCGTGCCGGGATCGAGCGACATCGACGTGGGAGTGGCCTTCGACCTCGAGCCCCACCAGCTCAACGCCCACACCCCGAGGCTCCACGCCATCGCCCGGCGACACCGCCTTCCGGGACGCGTCGACTGCTACGCCGACAGCGCGCCGCTCGTGACGTGGACCCGCGACCTCGGCCGGATCTTCCTCACCCCGCGGCTGCGCCGCACGCTCTACGGCAAGATGCCACCCGACGCCGCGGCTCCGAAGCTCTCGACCCGCATCGATCTCATGCGGCAGATCAACCAGGTGCTCCGCCTGCAGACCTTCTGGCTGCGCTGCCCGTCCGCGGCCGGCGGCACCGCGCGCGGGCTGTTCGCGAAGCAGGTTCCCCGTCTCACGTTCCTCGCGGAGGCCAGCGCCGAGCTGCACCCGCCCGCCAGCGCAGACGCGGACCACCTGGCTCTCGACATGCAGGCGATCCAGCAGGTGCTGGGCGAGCGCCTCGCGGATCTCGGCGGATCCTTCGGGGCCGCGGCACCAAAGGACGGCGCTCGCGATGCGAGCCTGGAGCCCGTCGCCCGGGAGCTCGGACCCTACGTCGACGCGGTCCGGAGCAGCACGGGGGTCGACGCGTTCGAGCTCCTCCCCCAGGATGCGGGCGGCGACTGGCCCGTTCTCATCGGTGTGCTGCCGGAGGCCGCCGGCCGCGATCCCGTCGCTTTCGGGCTCGGGTGGCGCCGCACGCTGCGGCGCCTCGGCCCCGTCCCCGGGCTCTGGGGCGAGTGGTGCTGGCCCCTGCTGCTGCCGGCCGAGTGCTTCCGCTTCGACACCTTCCTGTCGCGCGCCCTGCTGCTGCACCGCGCGCGCCCGCTGGCCTCCGTTGCATTCGGCGCGCCCGCGCCGGCGGGCCGGGAGCCGGCGGCGGAGCTGGTGGCGGAGCTGGCGCTGGCCTCCACCGTCAAGCTGCTGTGGCGGATCCCCGAGGCGATGACCAATGCGCGCCGCCGGGGCCTGGGCGACCTCCACGTCCGCAGCCTGGTGACCTGCCGCTGCCCGGCGATGAGGCTGCTGCTCGACCGCGGCGACGCCCCCGGCGACCTCGCGGAGCTGGCCCGCGCCTGGAGCAAGCACCAGGACGGACCGATGGCCCGCCTGCTCACCAGCGCCGACGTCGCGCGCGCGCCCCGAGAGCAGGTGGTCGCCGCGCTCGAGGACTGGTCGGCCACCACCATGGCCGCGCTGCGCAAGCGGCTCGGCAGCTAGATCAACGCTCGAGCGCGTCCGCGTCGATCAGGGCCCGCAGCGCACCGCCCCGGCAGGCAGCCAGCTCCTCCCAGCTGCCCACCTCGACCACGCGCCCCGCCTCGAGCACCGCGATGCGGTCCGCGCTCCGCACCGTGGAGAGACGGTGGGCGATCAGCAGGATCGTGAGCTCCCCGTGGAGCTCGTCGAGGGCGCCCTGGATCCGCTGCTCGGTCCCCGGATCGAGCGACGAGGTGGCTTCGTCGAGGATCAGCAGCCGGGGCCGCCGCAGCAGCGCCCGGGCGAGGGCGAGGCGCTGGCGCTCGCCGCCCGACAGGCGGGAGCCGTGCGCTCCGAGCGGACTGTCGAGGCCGGCGGGAAGCGCCCGCACGAAGTCCTCCGCGGCCGCGTGACGCAGCGCCTCCCACAGCTCGGCCTCGCTGGCATCGGGTCGCGCCCACAGCAGGTTGGCGCGCACGCTGTCGTCGAACAGGAAGACCTCCTGCGGGACGTACGCGACCGCGTTGCGCCACGCCAGGCGCCGCTCGCCCAGCAGCGGCTCCCCGTCGACCCGGACCTCACCCGCATCGGGGGGCAGCAGCCCGATCAGCAGGTCGGCGATCGTGGTCTTGCCCGAGCCGGACCGGCCCACCAGCGCCGTCGTGTGCCGGGCGGGCAGCTCGAGCTCGACCCCGTCGAGCACCGGCCGCTCGGCCTCGTAGCGGAAGCAGACCCCCGTCAGCTGCACCGCCCGATCGAGGGCGGGTGGCTCCGCGCCGGTCGGCACCGGCAGCTCGGCGGCGGCGCGACAGCGCGCCTCCAGGTCGAGCGCCGCCTCGAAGGCCGGGAGCATGTGCAGGACGTTCTGGGTGTAGCCCTGGGCATTCCTCACCAGCGGGAGCATGCGCGCCAGCACCAGCGCCAGCACCAGCAGCTCGGCGTGCCCGAGACCACTCTGCGCCGCCAGCCAGACCAGGATGCTCAGCAGCAGAGCCGCCCCGACCTCGAAGGCCGTCAGCGTCGAGGCCCGATTGCGCTCGTAGCTGGTGGTGCGCTCGCGCCAGCGCTGGACCGCGCGATCGAAGAGCCGGGTGTGGCTCGGCTCGGCCCGATAGCTCTTCGCCAGCTTGAGCCCGCCGAGGAACTCGGAGACCGTGGCGAAGACGCGCTGGTTCTCCTCGGTCAGGCGGGTGCCCAGCCCGCGCGCGCGGCGCAGCGCGGGCCAGAGCGCCGCGACCAGCAGCGCGGCGCTCGCCAGTGCGGCCAGCGTGATGCCGACCGACAGGCGCAGGGCTACGACCAGCGCGACGAGGATCATGAAGGCATCGACGGCGAGGCGCTGCGCGTGCGAGGTCCCGAAGCCGACGCGATGCAGGTCGGAGACGAGCACCTGGGTCAGGTCGGAGGCGCGCTGGCGCGAGAGGAAGCTCCACTCGGCGGCACCGATCGCGGCGTAGAGCCGCCCCTGCAGGTACGCCACGAAGCCGTAGCGGATCTGGGCCTGCATGAGGTCCCGGAGCCAGCCCAGCAGCGCGCGCAGCGTGACGAGCGCCACGTAGACCAGCAGGATCGAGCCGAGCGAGAGGGGGACGCCGAGACGGGCGAAGGCCGTGGCGACGAGCTCTCCCACCCCGCTCGAGCCGGCGGCTCCCGCACCGGTGGTCACCAGCTCGACGAAGGGCACCAGCAGCAGCAGCCCGAAGCCCTCGGTCAGCCCGGCCAGCCCGAGCAGCGAGAGCGAGATGAGGAGCCGGACGCGGGCAAAGGCGACCAGCGTCGTCAGATAGCGGCGGAGGGAGCCACGCGCTGCGCTCACGGCGGGGACACGGTGGACCGACCGCCGAAGCCCTTCGAGCCCAGGAACGCGATCAGCTCGCGGGCGTTGTGGCCCGGGTCCCGGCCGAGCTCGACGGCGTAGAGCTCGCTCGCCCACAGCAGCGAGAGGGCCCTTCGCAGCCGCGAGACGAACAGGTCGGTCTTGCGCACCAGGTCGAGGGCGGAGGACTGGAACAGGAACTCCACGCCCTGATACAGCCCCACCCCGACCACCATGTCGCGCAGCAGGCCGCGCAGCCCCGCCAGCAGCCCGATCGGTCGCACCGCGCACTCGCTGCCCAGGGTGCGCTCTCCGAAGAAGAGGAAGCGCGGCCGCGCCGCGGTCGTGGCGATGCGTCCCTCGAAGGCGTCGAGCGAGATCAGGTACTTCGGGTCGAACTCCATGCGTTCGAGGTAGGCGATGTGCTCGTCGGCGAATCCCTCGGGACGCTCGCCCTTGACCCCGAAGCGGAGCGGGAAGGGGAGCACGCGCCCGGAGGCGTCGATCAGGGGGCTGTCCTCCGAGAGGATGCGAAACGGCCGATCGTCGCGCAGGAGCTCCATGGCCAGCGAGGTCTTGCCGCCGCCCGAGGGCATCAGGAACAGCGCCGCCTCGCCGCCGCACTCGACCCCGAGCGCGTGCACGCGGTGCATCCGGCGGCGCTCCAGCAGCTCCCCGACGCGTGACAGGATCGAGAGGAAGATCACCTCGTGCAGCAGGTGCAGCTCGTCGCACTGGACGTCCAGCGAGCCGCGGGAGCGGTCGTAGCGGCTGAGCGCGCGTCCGAAGTAGTCGATGTACGTAACATCCCCTTCGGGGTAACAGATGTTGCGCGGCGTATACACCTTCGCCTTGAGCGGGGGCAGCGCGTCGTAGTCGGGCTTGCGCTGCTCGGCGCGGATCCGCAGCCCGATCTCGAGCCCGGTCTCGGGCGCGACGCGGAAGTAGCTGAAGTCGCCCGCGACGCGCTCGCGGACCGGCTCGGCGTCGACCTCGACGTCGACGCCCACCCCGTGGAAGTCGAATCGCAGCACCGGACTCACGCGCGACGGCCACCCCTCGCATCCAGTATACGAGCCGCCGCGCGCCGCCCCCAACCGGCGCGCTCCGGCCCGCCCGTTGCGCGGCCCGCACGGCTCCACCATGATCGGCGTGTGCCCCGCTGTGTCGTCATCGGCGCCGGACCGGCGGGCCTGGCCGCCGCGCACGAGCTCAGTCGACTGGGTCGGGACGCGGTCGTCCTCGAGGCCAGCCCGCGGATCGGCGGCATCTCGCAGACCGTCGTCCATCGCGGCTACCGCTTCGACATCGGCGGACACCGCTTCTTCACCAAGGTACCGGCCGTCCAGCGCTTCTGGGAGGAGCTGCTCGGCGACGAGTTCCTGCTGCGACCGCGGCTCTCGCGCATCTACTACGAGGGCGCGTTCTTCGACTACCCGCTGCGGCCCGTGAACGCCCTCTTTGGCCTGGGTCCGTGGGAGGCGATCCGCGTCGGCCTCAGCTACCTGCACGCCCAGCTGCTCCGGTCCGGGCGACCCGAGCGCAGCTTCGAGGACTGGGTGACGCGGCGCTTCGGCCGTCGCCTGTTCGAGATCTTCTTCCAGTCCTACACCGAGAAGGTCTGGGGCATCCCCTGCTCGGAGATCGACGCGGAGTGGGCGGCGCAGCGCATCCGCGATCTCGATCTCTCGGTGGTGCTCCGCAACATGGTGCGCCGCGCCGGGGGAGGCAGCGACGGCGCCGCGCCGACGAGCCTGATCGAGCAGTTCCACTACCCCCGGTTCGGACCGGGCCAGATGTGGGAGGCGTGCGTCGAGCGGCTGCGGAAGGACGGCGTCGGCGTGGAGCTCGACCAGCGCGTGGTGAGGATCCACCACGATGGAACGCGCGTGCGTTCGGTCGTGGCCCGAACGCCCGAAGGCGTCCAGCTCGAGCAGGAGGCGGACGCGGTGCTCGCCTCGATGCCGCTGAGCGAGCTCGTCCACGCGCTCGATCCGGCGCCGCCCGAGCCGGTGCTCCGCGCCGCCGATCGGCTGCGCTACCGCGACTTCCTCACCGTCGTGCTGATCGTCGACCAGGCCGAGGTGTTCCCGGACAACTGGATCTACGTCCACTCGAACCAGGTCCGGGTGGGCCGCATCCAGAACTTCAAGAACTGGAGCCCCGACATGGTGCCCGATCCCGAGCGGACCTCGCTCGGGATGGAGTACTTCCTGCAGGAGGGCGACGAGCTCTGGTGCGCAGCGGACGAAGCGCTCGTCGATCTGGCGCGTCGCGAGTGCGGGAGCCTGGGCCTGATCGATCCCGCCCGGGTCGTCGACGGCGTGGTCGTCCGCATGCCGAAGGCCTACCCTGTCTACGACGGGGCGTTTCGGGAGTCGGTCGGCTGCATCCGTGAGCACCTGGCGCGCTTCGAGAACCTGCTGCCGATCGGTCGCAACGGGCAGCACCGCTACAACAACCAGGACCACTCGATGCTGACCGGGTTCCTCGCGGCCCGGAACGCGGTCCGGCCCGGGGCGCACGACCTCTGGGCCGTCAACGTCGACTCCGCCTACCACGAGCAGGTCGATGCCTCCTCCGGCTCGGGGGATCGGCTGGTGCCCACGACCCGGGACGCAGAGACCCTCGCCGAGCTGCTGAGCGAGGCCTTCGCGCGCTACGACGCCGTCGCCCTCGGCGGGGCGGTCGGGATCGTGGCGGGGGTCGGTCTGTTCCTGGCGACGGTCGTGCTGCTGGTCCAGAGCGACCCCGCCGCGCGCCCCATGCTCTCGCTGCTCGCCAACTACTTCTACGGCTACGAGGTGAGCTGGACGGGGGCCTGGATCGGCCTCGCGGAGGGCGCGGTCGGGGGCGGCGCGGTGGGATGGGCGCTCGGGCACCTGCTCAACGCCGTGATCGGACGCGAGCGGCGCCGGCTCGAGGCGCACATCGAGCGGGTGCGCGCGGTCGAGCTGATGGAGGGAGACGTATGACGCAGCCCGGACTCACGACCACCGAACGGGAGCTGGTGCGGGCCGCGGTCGTCCGGCTGCGGGCGCGCGTCGCGGCCGTGGTGTTCGGATTGACCGGCGGCGTCGGTCTGATGCTCGCCACGCTGTGGCTCGTCGTTCGCGGGGGAAGCCGCGTCGGGCCGCATCTCGGCCTGCTCGGGAACTACTTCCCGGGCTACGAGGTCACGTGGACCGGCGCGCTGATCGGTCTGTTCTACGGCGCCCTGGTCGGCGCCGCGACGGGATGGTCGATTGCAACGATCTACAACCGGCTCGTCGACCGCCGGGCCTGAAGTCCACACGCCGCCGGCCGGGCCGACCCTCAGCGCGATCGTTCCGGCGCGCAACGCCCGGGCCGAGCTGGCCGAGACGCTTCCCCCGCTGCTCGACCGGGTCGGCGACGGCCTGCTCGAGGTGATCGTCGTCGACGACGCGAGCACCGACGGCTCTGGCGCGCTGGCCGAGCGAATGGGTGCCGAGGTCGTGCGAAACGAGGTTCGCACGGGTCCGGCCGGCGCTCGCAACCGCGGGGCCGAGCGGGCCCGCGGCGAGGTGCTGCTCTTCGTGGATGCAGACGTGCGGATCCACGACGACGCGGTCGAGCGCCTGAGAAAGGGCCTTCGCGAGGACGCGGCCGATGCCGTCTACGGCAGCTACGACGACCGGCCGCCGGTGCGGACCTTCGCGAGCCAGTACATGAACCTGCGCCACCACTTCGTCCACCAGCGGCAAGCCGGCGCGGTCTCGACGTTCTGGGCCGGGTGCGGAGCGGTCCGGGCCGACCTCTTCCGGCAGGTGGGGGGCTTCGACGCCGAGAGCTTCCCCGAGCCGAGCGTCGAGGACATCGAGCTGGGCTATCGGCTCGGCGCCGCGGGTGGACGCATCCGGCTCGACCCCGGGATGCTGGGCACCCACCTCAAGGCCTGGACGCTGCGCCAGGTGCTCTTCACCGACGTGGTGCGGCGCGCGCTGCCCTGGTGCCGGCTGCTCGCCGCGCGCCCGGAGGTGGCGGACGAACTCAACGCATCCCGGCGCGAGAGATGGGCCGCCGTTGTCGCCTGGGCGTTCTGGGCGAGTGTCGCCCTGGCTGTCGCAGGCCTCCCGCCGATCGTGGCCCTAGCGTGCTTCGCGCTGGCGGCCGCCGTCAACCGCGAGCTGCTCGGCGTGTTCGCAAGGCGCGGCGGCTGGCGGCTCGCGCTTCCCGCCCTGGTGATGCACCAGCTCTACTACCTGTACGCGACGTCGATCCTGGCGTACTGCCTGGCCGAGCACCGGCTGCGCAGCGCCTTCGCCGCGCGCGACGCCGCTCCCTGAGCCGCGCCGGAGGCCGCGCTGCCGGGCGCGTTCAGGCGGCCAGCCCCAGCTCCAGGGCGACGAACGTCACGAGCAGGGCCCCGCCGAGCCCGGCGGCCAGCGCCAGGTCGGCGCCGCGCGCGGGTCGCCGGCTGAGTACGTCCCAGGCCGACAGCGCCAGGTACAGCAGCGCGACCAGGCCGAACACGACGCGGAAGCCGAACAGCATCGGACCGTAGATGGCGAGGACCGAGCCGAGGATGGCGCCGAGCCCGTTGAGCAGCCATCCCGGGGCGAGCGCGCGCGGATCCTCGAGCTCGACCCGCGCGAAGACGACGGGGAAGAAGGTGCCCATGACCACGAACGGGGGTGCGGCCAGCAGGACCGAGAGGAGCAGTCGCGTCCAAGGCGGCAGGCTCGCCAGGATCAGGTCGCTGGGCGCGACGAGCGCCAGGCCGGCGACGAACGCGAGCAGACCGGCGGTCGTGAGGACCCGGACGCGGGCCAGGTTGTCGGCGCCGAGCCGCCGGCTCCAATGGGCGCCGAGCGCCGTGGCGAGCAGGGTGCAGGGCAGCACCACCGCCGTGGCGACGAGCGGGTGTCCGACCAGGAAGGCCAGGCGCTGGATCACGACTGTCTGGTAGGCGGTGTAGGCGATTCCCATGGTGGCGAACGCGGCGGCAAAGGCGCTGCTGCGAGCGCGCCACTCCGGTGCGCCTCGAACGACCGTGGCCAGGCCGCCGAGCAGCAGCAGGAGGGTCGCCACGGCGAACGCGATGCGCAGCATGGCGACGTTCCAGCCGTAGTAGAGGCCCTTGCCGGCGTCCGCTCCGATCCAGAGGTCGTTGTAGAGGAAGGGGTTGTCGTCGGTGAGTCGGCGGAGGCGGGCGCCGGTGGCCAGCTCCTCGGCGGGCACCAGCCTGCTCGGCTCGCCGGCGCCGACGCTCGGCAGGCGGCCCTCTTCGGGGCCCAGGCGTGCATCGGGGCGCGCGACGACGAGGAAGCGGTTGCGCGTCGCGAGCACCGACAAGTGCTCGTCGGGCCGCTCGATGCCGCGCCTCTCCAGCGCCCGCGCCATCGCCACGACCACCTTCGAGCGAAACGTGTTCGGGGAGAAG
>JAAUXT010138349.1_pt1 | contig 10448 bp, 11 predicted proteins | sample 7278171 | NCBI WGS metagenome assembly JAAUXT01 (sample SAMN14350112, study PRJNA611818) | marine sediment metagenome | isolation source: surface marine sediment (1.8m) | place: French Polynesia: Moorea | collected 2018-08 | reverse complement strand
CTCAGTGGTTTAGGCTACCTTCCTCTATGGTGTCACAAGCTATTGTGTGTTGGCAGTCTGGGTCATGTGCCCAGCTTAGGATAGTGGCTCCATCTAGGGACTGATATGATAGGCTGTGGCTGTTGCTGTGGCTATGGAAGGCCATGGCAGTCTTAGGGGGTGGTCATGGTAAATATATATAACAGACTCAATGAATGACGACAAAAAGCACCAAGATGTTCTCTCGGCCACAGCAAAGTTCAGGCGCCAGTTTTGTGTGGAAGTCCTGTCCCTTCTTCGCCCTGAACATCAAAACGCAAATCCTCTCCATTTTCTTGCGAAATTAGGAACATCGAAAACAATTTTGTGTTGAGAGAAGAAACCCAGCATAATGACTTTCGACATTTTCGTTTTGCCACTTCTTCTTCATTTCCTACACAGAAGCGGAGTGACTTATTTGTTGGTTGCAAGTGGAAGCAAAATTGCTGCGCCGCCTCGAAGGAACGAGTACATGTGGTGATTGCGCACGCACGGTGTTCATCTCAAGCTGAGATACGTGCGCAAAAACGAGGTTGTCCATTTCTTTTTTTCTGCAGGCGAACATCAAATGAACAAAACAGGCAGTTCTCCATTGCGCTTCTCAAAGTGCAAAAGTGAAAATGAAAAGGCAACTGAAAAGAGACGTTCAAAGGTAAAAAGGGCTGTTTGTAGTAACTTGTGTTTTCGTTCAAAGCATTTTCCAAACAGTTGTATTTCAAGAGCCTCTCAACGTAACTTTGCCTGATGACAATGTGAACATCAGAGATTGGGGTTGTTGCACGGTGGAAAAGTAACAGAGGTAAATACTCGTGTGTTCGTTTTTATGGGTAAAACACATGCAACGCCTGATCGCCTCGTCAGGCTTGAAATAGAATTTGATGTCCCGTTGTTCGTTCGAGCAAGTCATTTCGACTGAAAGGTTCTTTTTTCTCTTCATCCACCGGTCATTAGCAAAAAGGTCCCGGAATAAAATCCGGTCTGAGCACAAGAGAAACCCCCGTCGGGGCTTTGCTTGGCAGGCCTGCTGCCCGAGAGAAAAAGTCACCTCACCGTGGGCTTTTCTTTGATTCGTCTCAAGGAACGCAATAATCAGAGAAATCCCGTGCGTTGTTTCCCCCAAGAGAGAACAAACCTCTGGGATGCGCACGTACGAATAGACAGATCAGATAGGGATTTGAACAGACAGTCGATAAGCTCCCCACTGAGGACTAGTGGACGGAAAATATGTTCTGATTGACACGCGGGAAAGCGCACAAATACAATTCGCAATGTTGCAGGTCACTCAGGAATGAGCGTGCGTGGTTCTCAACACAACTGTACAGAGGGCTGTGTACGAATTCTCCGCTGCGTCATGGTATCAAGACTGTTGGCGAGATGTACATCGGCAGCGGAAAATTCGTGGATATCCCTCACATTGTGGTTCGGGTTGACGTGCGAATGCAGGTTTGGCGTGACATTGGATCTTGTTCGACGTCTTGTTGTCTAGGCAGCACACATCTGGATTCTCTTCTGCCGATACTGTCTCACTTGCGTTGTGGCAGCTTCTTCATGCGGCACCAAAATGCTTCAACCATCACCAAGATAGAGTTCAATTGTACAAAAAATGACAAATTAGTTTTGTCCAGGTCCATTCTGCAGTCCTGTCCTTTCACTTGCACGAAGAAACAAGGAAAAGGAACAATTGTGATTCAAACGAATGGTCTCAAAAGGAAGGGTTGTGTCCTACTTCGCCAAGAATGTGATGTTATCAAATTTGGTGTCAAAAGCACTTGCTTTTCTTTTTTTGCTGGAAGAAGCGGTCTCCAGGTCAGCCTCGTACATTGATTGCACGCTCGTCTGGTTGAGCTATCCTTTTCTCTCTTCTTCAGAATTTTAGTGTAAAAACAACAGCAGTTCACGTGTTTGCTCCATTCTCTTCCTTAGAGTCCAAAACCTTATGCGCAGGGCTATCATGATGAGCATCGACACCAAGTTGCATGCCAACAGTCTTGGACGTTGTTCCTGCTAAAACGTTTGTGTCCCGTCTCTGTGTCAAGCGAATGCAGCTCTAGCTTCTGTCAATTTGGTGGGGGGGGGGCGGTGACACAGAAACTCCCGTCTTTGCGTGATTCCGACAAGTCGCTCTGACTCTGAAGCCATTCAAGAATGGTGACCATTTTGATTTTTGACGAAGCTTGACCAAAATAGACAACTACAACTATTATTTCCTGGCGATCTCTCCTCGTGAGCTCGTGAATCCGGGTTCCCTTTCTTTTCTGGATGGCTACTGGGCAGACGAATGTTCCCTTGAAGAACTAATCATCTCATTTGTGAAAGCAGTTGTGGTGAGCCTGGGGCGTTCACACCACTCTGCGAAAAAAAACAACACTCACACTTCAAGTGTTGCACCAGTTTGAAAGCAAGTGCCCAAAAGCCAGTGGCAATAATCGCTCGTAATTCACACAATCTCCACGCATGGTGTCATTCTGGGGCACAACGCACACGTCATACTCGCTTGAAACCAATTGCGCTCAGGTGACGAGGCCAGTCTACATGATCCGCTGAAGAATTGGCTTCATAAATTTTCCATGGTCGCCTTGTCGACAGTCTGGGGAAATCCTGGAAGATTTTCGAGTTTCACCCAAGAGCTGCAGACCAGAGATCTTTCGCGGCAACTCAAAGCTGTCATTTGGCGTTTCCCGATTCATGTGCTGTTTGTTGGAAACAGTTCATGCACATTTTCCTGTCTGTTCTACAGGTTCTGTCTGTTGATGCAAAGCTTGGCAAATTCTACTTGCGCCCATCCCGACAACTGACCACGAACGGAATACTTCGTGCTTTTCCTTCGGCCCAATCAGTCAGAAAGGCGACAGAATCTGTTCGAATTGTTCAAAGCATGTTACTTCTTTTGGCTGGAAGGTTTTTGCATGTCGCGGGAGACTAATGAGATTCCGCTCCACGCTTTCTGCTTTGAAGAACCTCGACTCAATTGACACAATCCTCGTACTTTTTCTTGCCTGCATAGATTTCCAGTGATTGGATTCGCTGTGATTTTTTTGCGTGAATCATGATAAAAAAAATTTTTCAAACCACTAAAAAGACCCTGAACCACCGGGAAGTTGTCCGAACGGAACCACTGGAACAAGTGTGTTCTCTCACCAGACCAGACGTATGATTTTGGACTCTTGAAATTCGACTTCAGAATCCACCTGGCAGCTCAGGAGACAGCAACCATGTTCGCAGATGGTGCTGACTGTGGGCAAGAACACTTTCAGTCAGGATGCCCCGTGTCCCATCCCATCGAAATCGTGTCCCATTCCAAGAGGGGTGCTCAGATGGTGCACAAATGGGGCATATCAAGCCAAATGGCATCTCTGCCAGGATGTCTCATGTCCTGTCTTGTCCTATCCTGTCCTATTCCAAAAATGGGGCACTGGGGACATCGCACCCACAGATGCCTTCCGCACTGCTTCTTGCTCCTTGTTCTTCCAACTTGAAACGGTTGGTTTGTTTCTTGCTTTCGCTGGGGACTGGTTCACGCGGCACAATTACATGTAGATCCAATGTAGACTCTCCGAGGTGCCTTCTGATTCAGAAGATTGTTTGAAAGCCAAACGATGGTTCACTTGACCTCATTGAATTTGAATATATTTGATTTGGAGACTCAAAACCCCGTTCACCCAAAATCCCTGGCGAAGTGGCACACTGCTAAACCGAGCATGAAAACCAAATCCAGGATGCTGGTGGTCAAACCCAAGAGACAAATCATTGCTGGCCAGCTCAACACCTGACTTCTCCGTGGCAAGGAATCTCAACGTAAAAAGTCTGGGCCAACCTAACCCAGGTCAGGCGACAAGATCAGAATTTACCGTGGAGCTTCAGCATGTGGGGTATTTTTGGGATCCGCTTTCTTGGCTTCAAATGTGGCACAACAGAAACAAGAGCACGCCTCTCAACACGCCTTTCTTCTCGTAACGGGTTGAATGGACCAATCTTCAGACTGGAGGTCCTGGTCAGGATTTGCGGGACAAAGAACCTCAAATATCTTGTGACGCTCAAACGGTGAACATTTGCTAAGATTCACCTTGAACCATGCCACGGCGTGTTCCAAAACAATTCCTGGTCGAAACCACTTATCATTCCTTTGAACCGACAAGCTGTTGTTCAAGCTTCTAGCAGTTTGACTCTTGAAACAAACGTCCTGAAGAACACATAAAATTTCTCTGGTACCCAAACTTTAATTATCCTTTGGATTAGTTCATTTGCCTGCAGCAGCCAAGTCTCAACTGATTAGCCGGTCTGTGTGTGGTTTAGTTTGCTGTGCGAATGAAGCCTCTGGAGACTGATTGGCTGGACTCTGACGCACCCTTTCTTTCTGTGTCCAGTTTCCTTGACGGTATCGTGACTCTCACACGATCCAACTGGGGACAATACACACATGTACAACGGAGATCAATTTCCATGTCCGTCCATTCCAGGTACCGGCGCATGCAGACGGTGACGAACGTGTTCCTCACGTCGCTCGCGTCCGCTGACCTGCTGCTCGTCCTGCTCTGCGTCCCCATTAAGGTCGGTCTTCTCGTTTTCATTGGTCTCTGCTGTGACTCAGCAAATCTCACGCAAAAGCAGAAGCGGCTCCAAACTGAACGGTTTTCCATCATGACCTGTACGAGTAGTTGCTGGCATGTTACAGGAAACGAGTGAGCCGAAGACCTGAAGTTTTTGTGATTGTGTGTTTTGTTTCTGGATCAGACCCAGCTCGATGTAGTCGCCATCAGCTGCGCTTGAAGCAATGTTTCAATTGCACAAGAGCAATTCTGGATTCACTTTTCTGTTGCTCCAGCGACAGAGAAACCTCCAGCTTCACAACTTTGTGATGGTTTGATTTTTCAAAAAATTCTGTGATTGACCTCGATTCTGGACAAAAACACCATTTACTTTTGGAAGAAAAGCACCACTTTCCCGAAAAGAAACGCCACCAAATTTGGTGCCAACATTAATGCCTTCTGTTTCCTAGTAAAACGAAGAAATCCGAAACCAACAATGTGCAGGATAAATTATGCAAGTCATTGTTTTGTTCCAAGGCGTTCACACAATGTAATGTTTTCTGTGTTCATTGACGGGTTTTGCTGATTCCGTGTTCCACAATGTTCACACAATCTGTACATGCAGTTTGTGTTGTGATGTTTCGTTATTTCCCGTGCTGAGTTGATGTTTTTAATTCTTTCCACACAGAAAATTTGCTTGCAGCGGCAGTGACGTGTTTATTTCCCGCAGGAGTCCCGTTGATCTAACGTGTTGGTTGGGCACTACGTTTCGTCAAAGAGTCAGGTGAACCTGGGATCAGCCCGCCACCTGAGCAGGGGGGGGGGTCATTTTATCAACCTGCTTCACGGAGGCATGTCATACGCACGCATACACAAGTGGCTTCCTCTTGCACCAAGACACTGTCCTTTCTGTGCGGACCTCCTCCCTTCGTCAAGGTTCTGGTTTTGATTGCTGAAGGTTGTGTGTGTTGTGGTTGATGTCTGGAAACTGCCCTTGGTGGCATGGTACGCGTACTCGCGGTTAATTTTTCACTACCGTGCATTGCCATCAAATTACCAATTAAATTTGAACAATTATGGCATGTGAATTCGACAGTTCTGACTTTCGAATGGCCCATTCCCACGAACGCATTTCCCAACGGAGTTGTAATGTGCCCCTCACTCTTCATTGAGAACCACCGACATTCGAAAAGACGATGAGAGTGGCCGTGTGGGACCTGCAAGAAATGCAATCATGTAGAATCATGAAGCTGATGACTGAACCAGATTCCAATCTTTTACGACGCACAAATGCTTGTTGACACTCATTTCGCGCATCAAATTCGCACCAGTGCACATGGCCCCGTCTCTCATGAGATTCTGAACCTCAGGTCTGCGCCTTTCAGCAGCTTTGCGTCGAGTTGGCTGTTCATTTCAATGCGAATATTTTCAGCTTTATCGGAAACAAGATTCAATCACTACAAAATGTTTTTCAGTTGGCAATGCATCATTCTGTTTGTAGATGTTGTTCGTTCCAACTGCAGATTGATTTGGGCATTGTTGGTGGAGACTCGGTGTTCCCCCTCAATCGCAACAACTTTGTGTTCGACACTGAGGCGTGATTTATCGGTGATGGTCACACAACCTTCGTTGAGTCGAATTCAGCACGCCGGACATTCACGTTTCAAATTGTGTTCGGTTTTGGCATGTGTGTGACATGAACGCTTCATGAATTTCGGGGGGTGGCTCAAAGCTTTTTGGAAAAGAGCCCTTCAAAACAGCTGGGGCACGAGTAACTTGTGCGCACAATGCCAATGATCGTGAACCCCCAGCTGCAGTGATTGGCTTCCGTTGCCAAAACCTCTGCGTCCCAACGGTACAGGCGTTGGCACAACACGTTGTTTTGTGCGTCTGAAATTGTCTTTCCATTTGAGCTTCTTGCGGTTTTGTGAGAAAGTCTGTTTTTGTTTCAGATGAGCAAGTTTCAACTTTTCCGTGCATTTGAAAATTGGGTCTGACCAGCGATGTCCTCATTCTTGCTCTGTGTCCGATCGGTGTGGGCGAACTCGCACACTGCAGTTCAAGGAATTGTCGCGCACAATTTCGAGAAGCCGCGTGCTAGGGCCAAGGGCAGGTTTACAGCCTACAACAAGGGCTCATCCAGAAAACGACCAACACCCGGAAAGAGCAGCAACTTGTGCTGAGAGAAATTTCGGCATGTATGCATGCAAGCTTTTCGCTCGATGATGCTTGTAACCCGTGAAAACCTTCATTCAACAGCAAAATGCATTAACTGCAAGCCCATTTGGCACATGGAAACAAAACAGAAGGTTCAGAATAGCCAATCAATCGACTGTTTTTGTCCGAAATGCTCAAAATTTGGTCTCAAGGCCTTAGAAATTGTTTGGCAACAGAAAGAACTGCTCTGTTGCTGGCTCGTGTGGCACAAAATACGCACCGAAGTTGGCGCAGTTCAAAGATGACGGTGATGTTGCTGAAAGACGTTGTTGAAAAATGTTGCGCAGGAGAACGAGTCCATTGTCTTGGCGTTTCGGTATTGCGACGTATTTCAGTGTGAAAAATCAACCAGTAGATGGTTGGACGAAGATTTCTGTCTGGCAATCCACTTTCTGTGATCCGTTTGCAACCGCATTTCACAGCCTGAATTTTAACGATGAAACCAGCAAACAGGAAGTGCTGTTTTTACAGGCAAATAGACAACTGGCCAACAGAACAACTGCAAAAGTAGAAACATTAAGTGGAGCTCTGTACGAAACGAACGCAAATCTCTTGGTGTGTTTGGGTACACGAAAGAAAATTTTCGGTGGTCCAAAAAAGCAATCTCACAAGCTCACAAATGAATGCGTCCCAGGTAGACTGAAAAGATTTGGATTGACCCGGTTGCGCCTTCCCCGGAGGCTTCGTCTTCAAGTTGTTTGCCCTGCCCGGCAGACAAGTAAAGACATTGTGCAGTCCTGTTTCTGCTTTCAAGTACCTACGAGATTCTGCCGTGGAACTGAGAGGTAACGTGATCATCCAATCATCATCCATTCTCTCTCACACAAAGGTGTCGCCAAACTGTCCTTGATGTATTGGCTAACCCTCCGTACTGTCGTGTCTTCCTGGACACGTCAAAGCTTCGTTTTCTGATTATCGAAGCTTCTTCGGGGAAGTGGGATGTGATGTAACTCAAAAGATGTTTGAGTCCTGCACTGACTTTCTGTTCCAACTGCACCAAGAGTCTTTCATGTGAGTCTGAAAAATGCAAGTTCTGATCGTGTCATGGACTTGCTTTCATTGGTCTCTGGATGTAAGGCCAGAAACGAGAGACAATTCTCGCAGCGGAGACTCGTCGCTGAGTTTATGCCGAAGGGTTCACCAGGTCCCTCGAACCGAAGCCTCGATGATCTGTCCTAATGATACTCTGTGGACTCAAGAGTACTTTCAGGGAATCAGTTGTGACAGCAATAGGGGGTTGCTTTTAAAATGGTCATTCCAACGTATTTTGTCTTCATTTCGACAGTACGTGCACTTTGTGAAGTCGGGTGCGTTTCGTGGTGGAAAGTTGGTGCCGTTATGTCAAACTGATGGAAAAACATGAGCCGTTTTATTCAGGAAAAGAGGTCTCCAAAGGACCAACAACTTGATCCACACGTTACAATTGAATAACGACAGCTGAATTTTTAAATTAAAGTACTTTCGTGAACTATTTCAAGAAATGTGCAGTTCAATTTGACAATCCCATCAGAATTGTGAAGAGGCTTTCACATTTTCACTGGAAAAAGCAACGAAACAATTTCGAAACTGCATTTGTAAATTACATTGTGGCAACTGGGAACAAAGAGAGGCTCTTTTCCTGTGTTGATCTTGTTTTCATTTTGCCATTTGGCACAGTGTGAATGTCCAAATTTAACTGGATGCAACATTTGCGCTGTTTTGGTTCAGGTCGAAGTTCAGAGCAGCCACACACAGTCAGGTAACTGCCTGGTGTGTGAGACAGACAAGGACTCACAAGGAACGTCCATGAAATTCCTGTTCTGCCGTTTACACGGCTTCTGTCAGAGTGAAAGTTGAATCCAGACAAGTGATTAAAATTCTCTGCACAATTCCAACACACTGCAAGTTCTATTTCACCAACCCCATTTCACCTGTTTCTTGGAATGGTTTGTCACCAATCAACACCAACACCAAGAGGGAAATGTGGAGTCTTTTGTGCCAAGCGCTGCCTCTCTGTGCAAATGCAGAAGTGGAGAGAGACAATCAGTGTCCAGACACACGGTGTCTCATTGCAAAAAAACTTTCCAAAAGACACTTGGGTCAACGAGGCCTGCACAAAGTTGCCCTGTGCACTTTGCACAGTAACGGGACCAGGATTCTCTGATGCATCACTGATTCGTCGGTGTGGACGTCTAATTTGTCTGTGTCGGTCCAAACTGTGTTTCTGTTTTTAGATGTGGTCGGTAAATGGGATGGCAGACCTCATTCAATTGTGCTTGGTTGTCATGGATTGCGAGCAGTCTGGAGGATTCACTTGGTGCAACATTTACTTTTCACGGATCTGTTTTCACCCTTCAAAAATTGGTCGGTTGCAGACAGAAGGTCTCTGCTGGAATAACATCATTACCTGTTCTGTCTGATACACAAGTTTGTCGCTGGGAGTGATTGTTCTCGCAAAAATGAACACAGCACCTGTTGACGTGCAGCGGAAAGTGCGCACAGAGTTTCCTTTGTGGTGGTTCTCTTCGAACTCCAGCTACTCTCTCTTTAGAGATCTAATTTTCACCGACTTCACCTCCCGAAGCAAGACTCGTGGAAACTTCGATGCACAGAGCAGCTGTCTTTGTCGGCTCATTCTGAACGGAGTCCATCATGCAAATTCCGCTCAAGAGAAGAAAACAATGGTCAACTTGACATTGCTTTCAACTTGATTGGAAGAACTGGACGTGAGAACACTGCGTGTTTTGGGACAGTTCTTCCTGGCTGGAATCTCCTCTGGGGGCCGAGGGTTGGTGGTTCAAGTCCCGCAGCTGCACCAGGCACTACAGACTGAGCAGCTGTCAAGAAATATGCTTCGATTTTTGTGGGTTTTGTTTGTTTGTTTGTTTGCTGTTATTTTTGTGCTTATTTTCTGCAGTCTGGGTTTTGTTTTTCGTTTCTGCACTCTTCTGTGAAATCAAGCGGAACACATCAGCTCACTTGCACACAAACACGCACTTCACTGTTGTAAATCGTTCGGATTTCTGCAGAGACTGCCATGCAATGTGAACTGATGCAAAAGATTTTGTTTCCGAGTGTCGCTGGTCGGTTGTGGTTGCAGCTAATTGCTCTTAAACCTGGGACCATTCCGTCGCCATGAGCAGGAAATGTGATGATCTCCATCAGGACTCGGGTGAAGTACAACCTGTGATCCGATAAAGTAAAGCGGTCCCCGTTTCACGCGAAGTGTTGAGGCATGAGTCTCACAAGTCAGTTTATCCACCAAAATTATTAACACCTTTCAAAGCTGGGAATGCCATTGCAAATTTCAAATGTCTGCTCTCGCCCGCTGAAAAAAACCTGAACCTCTTGTTTGCAAATAGAGAACATTCACTTCAAAAAAACTGATTTGATTTTGATTTCAATCATTCTGGAACGCCGCTCATCCAAGAAGGGGAAACACTCACCAGGAAAGTTGCCCATTTTCACTCCTCCACAGCCACTTTCCCAATTTCTCTGATGCGCAAGCGACAAGCACGAAATGTAACGGTCCCACACACGAGAGCAACAATTGTTGCTTCATGCATGAGATTTGTGATTTGATCTTCTGTGGGGGTGATTTTTAGGTGATTTGAGGAGCTTGGTCCGATTTGTGAGCTTTTGGAAAAAGCGAGCGAAATTGGAGTGAGTGAAATCAAATCACCTATAGGCAGCCTCTTCCAAAAGTAT
>JAAUXT010134987.1_pt1 | contig 10448 bp, 14 predicted proteins | sample 7278171 | NCBI WGS metagenome assembly JAAUXT01 (sample SAMN14350112, study PRJNA611818) | marine sediment metagenome | isolation source: surface marine sediment (1.8m) | place: French Polynesia: Moorea | collected 2018-08 | reverse complement strand
CCCGTGTGTGTGTGTGTGTGTGTGTGTGTGTGTGTGTGTGTATGTGTGTGTGTGAGAGAGAGAGAGAGAGAGAGAGAGAGAGAGAGAGAGAGAGAGTACGGATAACGTGCGGACAGGTCTTCTGTCTCTGGTTCTCAACAACAAAAATTGGGCGCGAGGGACAAGTCGTTTTCACATTGGTGCCGTCCACGTCAAAGTTCAGCAGAATTTTGATGCTCAATTGGTTGGTGTGTGTCAAAAAACAGTCCAGACCATCCTTTGACGTCGTCAAAGAAAAACGTTGACGCCGTCCCCAATGTGAAAAACACTACAGACACCGTCCTCTTGTGTCTATGTGGGTGAGAGGGTGGGTGGGTGTGGGGAGGTCAGTCAACTCTTTGGTCAAGTGAACGGGTTTCCGCTTGGGCAAGTGTCTCCTCAGACTCTGAGGGCTTTGAGTCTCTCGCTAATGACTTCAGAACGAGGTCCTCAGGTCTGATACAACAGTGCGTGGGCATGACAACCTTCACACAGAGAAAGTCACGTGTTTCGAGACCGCGCATTTGTGATGAATCGTTTTTCATTGGACAGGATTTCACCAAGATCTGGCAAAGACAGGGTGAACTCACAGGGGGGTCACCTACCCGCATGAAAGGTGATTCCACCCCACCCACCCCAAAACCCTGTCAGGCACAGTTTTCTTCATAAAGTTTTTGCACAAACCACGTCAAATATCGGAACGGCTCCCTTTGAAGCCAGGCGCTCTCAGTCTCTCAAACAACAAATGCGGATCCAAAACAACAACAACAACAACAACAACAACAACAACAACAACAACATGCCCTGGCACTCCGACACGACCCTGGGAGCAGCAGCCATCGTGTGTTCTCGACCCTGTCAACGTGGCCTGCGCGGCGCCCAATTATTGCTTTGTCCTCATCACGGAGTTTCCCTCATTAGCTCCTCAGCTTCGCGCGTAAAGCGCTGACCGCGGCGGGGAGGGGTGCAGGCGCAAGGCCGGTGGTGAAGGGGGAGAGTGCTGATCCAGTTAGGCGGGCCAGGGGGAGGCAGGCACAAGGCCGGGGGTGACTCTGAACCCATCCAAATCCACCAGATCCGTTTCCTCAGTTTGCCTCTCTCCTGACCTTGTCTGGATCCTTCCCTCAGCCTGCCTGGACCCTCCCCAGACCCCTCCCCAAGGCCTCCCTGTATAGATCTCTCTTTGGCCTCCCCCCAGACCCACCCCACCCCCAAACAAATCCCTCCCCCTGGGCCTCCCTGGACCCTCCCCCAACCTCCCACAGACCCCTTCCACAGCTTCCCATGGACCCCTCCCCCCGCCTCTCCGGTTCCGTCCCCAGGCTGCCCGGACACCTTCTCCAACCTGCCCCAGACCCTCCCCGGCCTCCCCCGGTAGATCCGGGCGGGCTTCCTTGGTCTCCCCCGGGCCTCGTTCCGCCCGCCGGACACTCGGCGTCCCGGGCCGCGGTGCTCCCGCCCTCCCGGGGCCCCCGACTCCACTCCGGGCATCACTCTTCTTCCCCCCCCCCCGCCCGACCTCAGGAACAATGGAACAAAGCTCTCCGCAAAATGGAAATTTATTGAGACCAATTTGCAAAAGCACAATCGAGAGGCGCAGAGAGAGTTGCAGCCCATTCATCCAGCTCCATTTTCAATGCAAAGAAAAGGTTTACAGGAAACAGTGGGCGAACAGACCAATTGATCGTAATTTTCAGAGGCAGTTACTCTCGCAGTGGCACTGGCTTTTGGGAGACAAGGATATTTTTTATTTGCCCGGTCAGTGTCATGTGGCCCCTGAACATGGACACGTTTATCGTTCCGTGTCACGTGAACATGGATGCGCACGCACTTTGTGCGATTTCCTGTTTTTGGTGCCTGGACGGTTGTGTATCATGAACACGTCACGTGTCCAGTCACACGTGCACGTTTGGTGCCTGGCGCACGGTCAGCTGAACCTCCCGACTGTCCAGTGTCCATGGGAGTGGTCATCCCGGCCTCTGGTCATCTCATCTGGCCCCGGACCTGGCCCCATCAGACCTCTCCTTCGTAATCTGTCCTCCCCAGCCTGTCACAGCTGAAGGCTCCAGTCCCTGCTGTCCGCGGCTTGATACGGAGGCTCCGGGGCAGGGGACGGGGTCCCTCCCGGGCTCCCTCCCTCCGGGGCAGGGGACGGGGTCCCTCCCGGGCAGGCTCCGTCCCTCCCAGGCAGGCTCCCTCCCTCCCGGACAGGCTCTCTCCCTCCGGGGCAGGGGATGGGGTCCCTCCCGGGCAGGCTCCGTCCCTCCCAGGCAGGCTCCCTCCCTCCCAGACGGGTTCCCTCCCTCCAGGGCAGGGGACGGGGTCCCTCCCTCCCTCCCCCTCCCTCCTGGGCGGGCTCCCGCCCTCCCTTTCTTCCTCCCTCCCTCCCGCCCGCCCTCCCTCCCGGGCTGGACCGACTCTGAGACAGTAGGGAGGTTTAGTTGCAACACGTGCGACGTCCCCGTGCCACGTGCGATGTGGCATTTCACCCTGGAAAATCTGTGCTGATTTTTCTTTCCTATCTTGCAGTAACTTGTATCCTGTTTCAATTTTTCTTTCCATTGAAATTATTTTATCACAGAAAGGATAAATCATTTTTGAAAGGAAATTTGTATCTTGATAAATTGAACATGTTTTCTAAATTTTGGAAACAAGTCAAACTGATTTCCAGCCTGTAATCCCACATCGCATGTCACACGTGTGGCCTCCCACGTGTTGCAACTAAACCTCCCTAGTAGTAACGAACGAGCTGACGTGCGGAGATTCGTCTCGTTTGATTTATTGAGCGGGTCGTGGTATCAGTATTGGACAGGACTCCACGCCTCGGGTGTTCTCCGACGGATCCAGCATTCCCAGTGTTCTACCAATTGACGTGGAGTTTTAGTCAATACGTGCAGTCCTTTTGCAAAGCACCCCAATTGCTAGATCAGTGACACAGATTGGGTCACTTGTCATTGGCTCTCAAGTGCAGGTACGCGTTTCATCTATGTTACAATTCTGGCGCACTGCACGGATTCAAATTTGGTGGTTGCTGAAACTCGCCAATACATGTATCCCATTTGTTTTTCTGAAGTTGGACGTTTGTTCCCACCCTCACCTCCTGGGTGGTCAGGCCCCGGGCACGAAGTCAGAACAGGTTCGGGGAAGCACTGTTTACCCCCAGCGGGCACCCCGAAGCGTTTCGTGGCCTGACAACAGTCGTGCCCTGGTGTGAATTCTGTCAAGCCTGAAGCCATTTTCCCGTTGGTGCCGTCGACGTCAAAACTTTGACGTCAACATCAGAATTTTGACGTCAACGTCAAAATTTAACATGATGCCCAATTGGTGGGCATCAAGAAAAACGGTCCAGACCATTATTTGACGTCGTCAAAAAAGTTGCTGTTGACATCTGAAAAAGCTGAAAACCCCTTGAGGTTGGGAAGAACTTGTCTTTGAGCGCACCCTATTGGTATGTTTCTCTCCCCTGCAGTGTGGACAGTAAGATCCTGGCGCGGGACCTGCTCGCCGACACCAACATCGAGGTGAGCGCCACGGGAGACGTGTCGTGGACCGCGCCGGCGCTCTTCAAGAGCTCCTGCAACATCAACATAGGTGAGGCGCACGCACACACACGCACCACACACGCACAGACATGCACTCACTCACTCACTCACTCACTCCACACTTTCTCTCTTCTCTGTCACACACACTTCTCATGCTCTCTTGTTATTTTCTTCTTCCCTCCTTTTTTCTCTCTCTCCCTCTGTCTCTCTCTGTCTCTCTCTGTCCTCTGTCTCTCTCTTCTCTCTCACATTCACTCTAACACACATACAAACACACACTCTCGCACACACACACACACACACACACACACACACACACACACACACACAAACTAACAAACAAACAAGCAAAACAAACGTGTAGAACAATTTTTGTCCGAACTCGACTGGATTTTGATAGCCTGAGAAGGAAGGCTGAACTGACAGGTCCATCGCGCTTGGAATTAAAATGCCCCAAACGCTCACTGCATTCAACACGAACTCCTGTCACCAGCAACGCACAAGTCTCCCACCTGGACACACCCGTATAGTTCGAACACAGATTCCCAATCGGCACCATTGCGTTATTTTCTTCAGTTGAGTCTGCAGGTTTTTGATGACGTCACTTCCGGAACGAGTCACATGAGTCGGTGGTTGTGTTGTTCACCTCTTCCTGATAAGGACAAGAACTTCTGACCGTATTTGGCCATGCGCACATCCGCATCCTTTTGTTGTCACCACCAGATGTCGTGTCGTGAGAGCGATGTCAATGATTTTCCTCCCTTGTTTCTGTCTCTTTGTTAGGATGGGGTAACGAACGCAGCCGCTGATCTCGTTGTAGCTTCGCACTCACAGTTTGCACAAGTTTCGCAGTTTAGACGCAGCTTCCATTGACTCGAATAGACGCACAGGCGCACAGACACGCGCACGCACGCACACACGCGCACGTGCTTCCGAGGTGCAAGATTAGACAGGTTGTTGAGAATGGTTCTTCAGATTGTTCTGTAGTCGGAAAAGCATGTTCACAAGAGAGAGTGAGAGAGAGAGAGAGAGAGAGAGAGAGAGAGAGCGAGAGAGAGAGAGAGAGAGAGAGAGAGAGTTTAGTCCGGATCTTACGTAGCTTTTCACTGACTCCATAGAGCAGCAAGAGGTACAGAGGTGCGTCAGGTTTTTGAAAATTTGTGGCATCTGATGGCAGATCGTGTTGAGTGTAGAATTTTGGGGGCGTACGGCGAGGGAATGCAAGAACTTTGTGAGTTTGGTTCGGTTCTTTCTCAGACTCTTCTTATGTTGCTTTGTGGCAAACGCGGCTCAAAGCAAAAACCCTCTCGGTCCCGGAATCCGTCAGACAGGAGTCCAATTGTCTCGGCGACGGACAGAATGATCTGCCGTCAACTTCGAGTGAAAAACTGGATTTTGAGGCTTCGTCTGATTTTTCTTTTTTTTTTTTTTTTTTTTGCTTTGGTTCTCTTCCCTTCCGCTTCCTCCAACACACCGGATTGTCTTCCCTTCCGCAGCCTTTTGAACCTTCCTACTGCGGCCGCATGTTGTTCTCTCCAATCCGGGTTGTAATGGAGCTCATTGCGCATGCGCGAGACGCTCCGTCCATTCAGGCGAGCGCGGCGCGTTCCGTGTAAACTACATGCATGGACACGAAGCAGATGCTCCACCCGCGCATAAAGGTCCCTTCTCCGCGCCTTGCAGACTCAACCCCCCCCCAATGTCTCTGGGAAAAAGGGTTTTCACATTGGTGACGCTGCATCAAAACAGCCAAGTTCTCTTCACATTGCCTGCGTCAACATTTTGCAGGGTCCCCTATTTGATGCAGTGCTCATCAAAACTACCCCTGTATTTTCTGTGTAGGTTTTGACAATTGCGTCAAAAATTGGTCTGGACAGATTTTTTTGACGCGCGCGTCAAAGTTGTGCCGTTGCAGCGTCACCAATGTGAAAACCCCTTGAAGGACTTGTGCTTGCGCTTGCTGGATGCGGTGGAGTGAGTAGTGTTTTTTGCCTGCTGTTTGTAGCGAACTATCCTTTCGACGAGCAGCGGTGCCACATGAAGTTCGGGTCGTGGACGTATCACGGGGAGGAGATCAACGTGACCAGCTTCACTAACCATATCATCCTGGATAACCTGAGTCCTAACGGAGAGTGGGAGGTCAGTTCTGTCTGTCTGTCTGTCTGTCTGTCTGTCTGTCTGTCTGTCTGTCTATCATCTGCGTGTGTTTCCTGTCTGTCTGTCTGTCTGTCTGCATGTTTCTTTGTCTGTCTGTCAGTCGGTCAGTCACTCAGTGGGTTGTTCAGTCTGTTTGTCTATTTATCTGGTTTGTCTGTCTGTCGGTCTGTCTGCCCATCTGTCTGCCTAACTGTCTGTCTGTCTGTCTGTCTGTCTGTCTGTCTGTCTGTCTGTCCGCATGACACGGGCGCCTTGAAAAGTCTGTCCCTTGACTCGACTCCGGACGCGGTTCAAAGTCGCCCGTGTTCCTTAGGACTCTTCTCTCGAATGTCCAGCTGCTCTTGTGGCCGTCTTCTTCCTCCGGGTCTTGTGCATCTTTTGGCTTTGCCTGTTGTCTTTACCACTTGCAGTGATTCACTGGTTTGGGCCGCTTTTGCAGTTCCCCGCCCACACAAAGTCACGAATGGTTTTGCCTGTTGAGTGCTGCAACAAACATCCAGTTTGTCGCTCTGAGGGTGGTGGTTGGAAGTCTTCTTCTTTCTGATCCCTGGTTGGAAGTCTTCTTCTCTCTGATCCCTGGGTGTGAGCCTTTCTGCTCTTTGACCCCTGGCTGGCAGACAGCGCTTTGAACTCGGATTAGGAAAGATGAAACACCTCAAGTTCCGCGGTCTTGGTCCGCTGGGGTGACGCGTTCTGTGATTCTGAAGGCGATTGGTTCAGATCAAGGATTGAGACAGTCAGGCACAGCTCAATTCGTCCGTTGTTTGGGAGGTAGCGTCAGACATATTGCAGAAAAGTGCCAGACAAAAGGAGAGAGAGATGGAGAGAGAGAGAGAGAGAGAGAGAGAGAGAGAGAGAGAGAGAGAGTGTGTGTGTGTGTGTGTGTGTGTGTGTGTGTGAGAGAGAGAGAGAGAGAGAGGAAAGAAAGAGAGAAAGACAGTTGGGAATGAAGGAAGGAAGGAAGGAAGGAAGGAAGGAAGGAAGGAAGGTTGCCCCGCACCTCTTGGTGCGGTGAGGGCCAAACTTGACGCCCAGGTCACAGATTCACAGTGGCGCCTTCTGGTGCCTCATCCTGCCGCTGCGTCCCAGGCTGCGAAGCCTGCACCCAATTCCGCACACATCACACTCACAACGACGAACCCACCCACCGTTTACAACTACATTCTTCCAGACCACGTGGACTTGTCCATGGTACATTGCAGGCATGTTGCGCCCCCATGCGGAAGTTTGTTGCAGGCATGTACCCGTATGACGTCCAGCAGTGCCATCTCAAGTTCGGGTCGTGGACCTACAACGGGGACGAGCTCAACGTCACCAGCTTCACCGACCGTATCATCCTCGACAACCTCATGTCCAACGGAGAGTGGGAGGTATGCGTGCACACACACGAACACACGCGAGGAGTGACCTCTGGGAAGGACGCACGCGTGTACTCATTTCTGAGTACTCGCAGCCTTGGAGCCTTGATATTTGCACCTTCACCAAAGGTCCAGGTTTCCTACAAGTTGCGAGTGAAACAAATGATTGAACTCTTTGTCTTTGTTTGGTCTCCGGCACAACCTTTCAAACCAGCATTTGGTAACATTTGTTGTTTTTGAGGCTTGGCGGTCACGTGTCTTTTCGTCTTCTTGACTTTTGTATTTCTCTGCCGCTCGCTCCTTCACGATACTGTTGCGCACATCATCCTCGAGCTTGTCTGTCTCTTCTTCTGGCTCGGTCTCTGTTTCTCTTCTCCATCAGTTTGTCTCTTTCTCTTTGGATGTTCATCTTCTCTGTATCTGTGGTATTTGGCTCAATGTTCTCTTTGTAAGCCTCAGATTCTGTTTCCTTTTCATGTCAATGATTTCTGCAAAGATTGCGAAGTTTTTCAGGCGGCAACAGAAGCGACTCGATGTCGATTTGCGGAGCCCGTTATTTCTGCGTCGGTAAGAAAGTGAAAGTGAAAGTGAAACCGAAAGTGTCGGTTCTCCGCGAGATGAGTGCTCTCGGCCGAGTGTTCATTTCCCCGACGGATTGATCAGAATGTTTCATGTGATATCGATCTGGCTCTCCAGAGTCAAGGACTCATGGCGCTGAAACTCGTCACTGCAGAGAGAACCGGGGAACAGAGAGAAGGATTGAATGGCGCATGCGCTGTGTGCTTTTGTCAGGGTATTGAGATGGGAGGCGAAGTCAGCCTTGAAATTTTGGCCTTCCTTCTGTGTGTCTGGGTTTCTTTAAAAAGTCGTCACCCTGCACGGAACATTTGAAGTTCTTTGATCCGAGTCTATTTGAATTCGGATTATCCTGATTTTGATTTTTGGTCAGCGACTTCTCTCCAGAGAAAAATCCTCACCATCAGTCAAAATTGAAAACTGTTGGTTTCTTGGCAACGCTTACCAGAATGACGTCAGATCACTGACCAATGTCGCGCCACATTTTTGACGAAGCCGAAATTTGTGCTGTCAGTGTTGCACTGATAGTGCCAGCATTTGTTCACAAATTTTTGGCGGTAATGGAAGGGTGAGTATTATTGATAGCGGCATGAAGGACGGCATGAATGCTCAGCACTCACGGCGTTCGGTGTGACGCCGTATGCACTGACGGTGCTGCTGCGGTTCCATGCGGCAGGTGCTGGCGGCGTTGTGTCAGTACATGTACTGGTGGCATAAGTACTGACGGAGCGTCAGATTGTACGCCGTCACACCGACGCCATCACACTGACGCCGTCACACTGACGCCGTCACACTGACACCATCACACTGACGCCATCACACTGACACCATCACACTGACGCCATCACACTGACGCCGTCACACTGACGCCGTCACACTGACGCCATCACACTGACGCCGTCACACTGACGCCATCACACTGACGCCGTCACACTGACGCCGTCACACTGACGCCGTCACACTGACGGCGCTGTGGTTCTGTTCCGCAGGTTCTGGCGGCGCCGTGTGAGCGGAACGAGGTCTACTACTCGTGCTGCAAGGCGCCGTTCCCCGACGTGACCTGCACCATCGTCATGGAGCGACGCCCGCTCTTCTACATGTACAACCTCGTCTTCCCCTGCATGCTCCTCATCATGATCGGAGGTACGTACAGCTCCACATCATGATCGGAGGTACGTACAACCTTTCAACGTACAGCCTTTTACAATCTCATAATCGAAGGTTCGTACAACTCTTTACAACTTCATGATCGGAGGTACGTACAGACACCCGCTCTGGTACACGAACATGATATTCCAGATTTTCTTGTCAAAAGGGGGGAACATATTTACTTGGTGCTTCCTTTTGCAACGTTTGGACCAATGTTTGCTTGGAGACCTGCTTCGCTCACTGTGGGCATCCATCAACCAACCCAACAACCCCCCTCCCCACCTCTGGGACAAACATCCCTCTCCCAACGCTAATGACTCTCTCTCGCACTCTGTCTCCATGTAGCACAGCGCAGTCATCTGGTTCCTCATACCTTCCTCAGAATTCGGTCACACTGGGGTCTGTCGCTGGGTTATTGTGAAACACCCCGCTCTGCGAGAGATACCAAAGTTGACATCTGGAGGAATTATCGCTCGGTCCATCCCGCCTCCGCTTCACCGTGCCCTCGCTCTCCCAGAGGTTGGAATAACACCTCCTGCTTTCGTAGTTCAAACAGAGAGAAAGCCCCCACTCCCCGCCTGTAAAGCGAAGTGTGTGTATCCGCACTGCCATATTGAACTCTGCCGTTTACACAGCCGCGACTCGTTGACTCATTCGCTCGTTGAAATAACACTCAGAGCATTTGCATTCCTCGTCTCTCCCCAGCTGGCTTCGGGTTTTTTTCTGTTTCCGACAGCAGTTCCCAGGAATGCTTTCCTTTTTTGACATTCTGTTCCGCACACGTCAATCAAATCACTTTCTTCTCCGAAACTCGGGCGGGTGGGTGGAGGTCAGGTTGCCGTGGTTACCCCCGCCCACCCGCGTTGCTACGAGACCCACCTCTGACCCCGGCTACGTGGAGCAGCTGTCGTCGAGGAAAATCACTTTTGCGGCACATACAGGAAGTGACAGGGTTGTTCATTATGGAACGCGTGTGTTGACACCAGTAAAGGCGGCTTCGCTGTTCGGGGGAATCCCACGTTGAACGAATAGGGCCTTTAACACAGAGGACGCGTCAAGGGGTTTTCACGTTCACACTGTCGGCGACAAAAAAGTTCACTGTCGACGTCAACTTTGACATGGGACGCAATGGAATGCATCAAAAAAATGGTGCAGCCCATTTCTGACGTCAACTGTCAAAACTGACGGCGCGTCAGCAGTTGACGTGACGTCAAAATGTGGTCGTCACCATTGTTTGATGGTGCGTCAAAAGTTTCATTGAGAATACAGTGTTGGGCATCAACCCTGGTGTCAAGCCAGTTGGTGCGTACTCAGTGGGAAAACAAATGACGGAGGTTGAGCAAACACGTCCGCTCCTTTTCGGACGTGCCCCAATTACCAGATCGCTGACACAGATTCCATTTGGTCACTTGCCATTGGCTGTCAGGTGCCCATTGGAGGAACTGTGCTACCGATCTAGCAATTGGGGCACCGCAGGTGAAGATTTTTAAGCCGTGCTGAACCTCCCCAGTGATGCTTTGTCGTGACGTGGCATCCAGAAAGTTGACAGTGAAGCTGGTCTCCTCCATTGTGGCAATGTGAACAAGAAGCAGTGCTCAAGGCAACTGCAGTGTGAAGTCCCTTGCCGGTGATGTCATCAATTCTTCCT
>JAAUXT010051017.1_pt1 | contig 10448 bp, 10 predicted proteins | sample 7278171 | NCBI WGS metagenome assembly JAAUXT01 (sample SAMN14350112, study PRJNA611818) | marine sediment metagenome | isolation source: surface marine sediment (1.8m) | place: French Polynesia: Moorea | collected 2018-08 | reverse complement strand
CCCCCCCCCTGGTGGGGGAGGAGTGTGGTGTGACACACCAGCTGTGAATTTGAACTACCGCGTGACAGGTGGCAGCACTGTTCATTCAATAAACACAGAGATTCGCGCCACCGTGGCCAGTCTCACCCGAGATACCCAACTGATCGTTTGTGATATCACTACACACGGTGTAGTTTCCCTGACACAATTTGGATCAAATGTCAGATCTATTTGATTGGTGTCGTTTCTTAAAGAACTGGAGAAGGTTGTCCGAACTTGGCCAACCTTTGCGTAGAATAGAGGGAGAAGAAAGGAGAGAGACAGGAAGCGAGAGAAACAGTGAGACACTGAAAGAAACGGAGAGACACGATGAGACAGACAGACGGGAGAGAGAGACAAATGAGATACAGTTCGTCCAAGAGACAAAGACAAACTGGGCTTGGCCTTTAGAAGCGCGGAAAATACGAGAGACTGGACTCCTTCTCTTGGTCAATTCTTCCCAAATAAAACGCCACGCGTGAACAGGAAATGTTTGTGGTACCAGACACCAAACACAAAAAAAGTCATTTTCAGTTGTGAAACAAAAACAAGTCTTGCTGAACAAGCCGCAAAGTTCCCATTCTACCACGCTGCCGTCACAGAGCCTCCAATACGTGACCTCATTGTGGTAGAAGTGAGTTCACCCACTGCAGAAAAGGTTCCTGTTCAATCACACAACTCTTTTCTCGACCAAAGGTCTCGAAAAGTCATTGTGTGATTTCACAGGAACCATTTTTGCAGCGTGGGTGAACCCTTACTTCACTGGACCCACAAAGCAGAACACGACGCTTGGTGCTGCGCTGAACGCAACAGACACGTATTCCATTGAGGATCCAGGCCCCTCGACGGCTGTGTGTATAGGCACGCACGCGTGGGTTCCTGTTACCAGGTCCTAACCTCCAGGGGTTGGTTCCTGCATGTGGCTTGTAAGGCATCTCAGAGTGGGCAGCGTGCGTGGACTGAAACAGATTAGGGACCCTGGATTTATTCAATTGAACCACCGGTTTCCTGCCTTGGTTCGCAGCACTCCAGAGTGACGGTTGTCGTGACAACGGTCGCCATGAGCAGGAAGGTCCTCAGCAACATGCTTCTGAACATGTTTGCAAATGTGTCCAGACTCAGGAGCGGTGCAAAATGTTTCATGTGTTAACGTCCCTGATCTTTCATGTTGCTTGGTTTGAATTTCACCAAGTTCATCTCAACAGCTTGGAAGCCTTCCTGTTGAGGTCTCTCTGCTCAATCCAGATTCACATGGGGCTTGACTGACTTGGGGATGAACGAAATGGGACCAAGGCGATAGTGCAGCTGAAACGTCATCATACACAATGACCCCCATGAGAAAATCATGATCACAGTAGACTGTTTCCAGAATGGTTTTTACCCCTGTTTCCCATCTGGGCGACATTCGTGGACCTCTCCTTTCAAGGATATTCCAGGTCAGGAGCCTTGGTTCCACCAGAGGAACTTTGGTTTGATCAAGCGTATGGAATGCCGAACATGCTGTCCAAAATCTAATGAAGCAAGGCATTTGCTTGAGAAAAGAGCTCCATGGACAGGTGAGATTGTAAAACAGCCAAAGGGACGACAGGGTTCTCACACTGTACAAAAAGGGTTCCCGTGAAATCACACAATGACTTTTTGAGACCTTTGGTCAAGAAAGGAGTTGTGTGATTGAACAGGAACCCTTTTTGTGAGGTGAGAACCCATTTCTACCACAATGCGAGCACACACGATTGGTTTTGTGATCGCAGAGTTGTAGAAACAGATTTTATCGGGGTCGTGCAAGCGAACAACGCGGTGTGAAAACTCATTGAAAAGTTTGGACTTGCCTGTCAGGAACAAGACTTGGTAATTGGACGATATTTCTGGAACTTTGGTCGGTATCAAGTGTTTTTGACACGAACAAAGGAGACAAAAAGTGCGTGGTGTGCACTTGTACGGCAACTTTGTTTTCATGTTCTTCAATGCACCGATTTCAATGTCTTGTTCCATGTTCCAAGTGTCATTTTCTGTGTGATAGGTTGAACTGCCCTGCAGAATTGTTCAGCGTTTTTTTTTCATTCCACTTGGATGAGCGAACACAGCCTCCCCTTTCTGTTGTTGTCCCATTGCTGCCCTGTCCCATTCACTCTCTCAGATTTCACAATTGTACAGACAGGTCTCCCGTCTGGGGCTGATCTGTGAGGTCTCACTCCGAAAGCGTCACGAGGGATCAGACTCCCCCCCCCCGACACCGAACGGACGCGAGACTTCGGACGCGAGAAGCAAAACATCCCGGTGGTGTTGAACACTGGAGAAAATGTGGAATTGCACCACTCATATTCTTCTGACAGACAAAGCTGCTAAACTACCGCACAGCACTACCAATCTGGGGCCAGCCAACCATGGGGAGGAGGTTAAGCAAACCAAGGGGGAAGGGAGGTCAAGCCAGCTTATCATGGGGGAGGGGAGGTTCAGCCGGCTGTGGGGGCTCCAGGTGACAATGAACCAAACCAAAGGGTGTGACCCACCAAAGGGGTTTGATATACCATGGTTGGTGGCAGCTGACTCTGGGGAAGTAAAGCTGACCATGTATGGAAGACTGGGGGCACCAACCCGAGTCTCCGGGAGAATTCACCTTCCCTCGTTGTAACTCCTGCCACGATACCTCCGTCGTTCATGGCACAGCTCTTACGGACTTGCCCATAAGACTTCCTTCTTGTGGCAAAATTCACGGAAGGCAAAGCAGAGAAGTCATCTGAGGCGACCACAAAGCAAAAATGTCTGTCAACACTGCAAAAGAGACGACAACAAAACCAGTCTGTTTGATATTTTACTGTGTTCATTGTGTTTTCAGAAAGCGCACTGGGTTCCAAGCGAAAAGTGGAATTTCCTGTTGTGTGTACAGTACGAACTTCATTCAGAACGTTTTGATTTCGCTTTCTCCTCACATACCGACCTATTTCTTGCCGTGATGATACATAGATCCACCATAATGTGAAGAGTGTCCATGCACATATCCTGAGAATACGCCCCCTGTCCGGGATGAGCGGCGATTGCCTCTTCGGGGACGAACACCGCACGTTCCAGAGCGAAACTTTTGCACTCCGATACACCAACCACTCACACACTCGTAGTTCACCCAACAACGCCCACCTCTTGCCTGGGTCCTCTCGCGCACGGCGCACACGTTTTGAATGCATTTCACAGAGCGACAGTCTTCCGGGACTCTACAGGAACCCCCATCGGGTTCCTTGGGTCTACACTCACCGCATGCTGTCCCGTCCGTCGCCCCAACGCATCGGTGACTGACGCAATCGCTGTTGACCTGACAACGCCCCCCGTTGAGAGTCTCCCCCGCCTTTGATGGTTGGCATTGGTTACACATGCACTTTCTTGACTCACACGCCTCATTCTGGGTACAGTTGGCACCAACACTCAACTTAGTCTGGCATTGCCCGCAAGTTGGCTTCACGCGTGAATCACAGTACCCATTCGAACATCGCTCGTTCTCGTTGGACCCGACGCACCACCCACTCTCGCATTCGACACTTCGGGCACACGCCCCCAAATCAGGCACACTCGATACCGTGCCCTCTCGACACTGATTACAGATACAGGCTCTACCCATACACTCCTCTCCATAACTCGCGCAAAAAGCACCGTTGGGGATCTTGGGTTTGCACTGACCACAGTGCGTCCTGTTGCTCCCCGCGCACCACTTGCTTCTGCACCTGTAGTTCCCCCTGCAGCTGCCGCCATCTGGGATCACACCCGTTCCGATGCATTTACCACACTCACACCGCGTGGTCTCACACTCCCGGTAGCTCGTACATTCGTCACCCATTCTGCCCTTTGCGCTGCAGATACCATAACAACCTTCCCCAGGGTATTTCTGAAGTCTGTCCGAGTTTGTCTCTTTCAGACACCGGTTCGAATGACAATCCGTATCAGACCCACAGATGTGCCCGTTCTCGATCAGTCTCCGGAACCTCGGTTCACTGCAGTACCCGCACAGTTTGTAGAAACTCAGGCATCTCTCCTCGTCTCCGTCGTTTTTGGTCCCCGACGCGATCCCCTCAACACAAGTCCCATTGCTGGGGCCTGTGCAGTTCCCTTCGCAGTACCAGAAACCTGAAATGGTTTTGAATGGATTCAACAAGGGACACAGCAGTTGCGCCAATACTCGCACATCGACACGCAAACGATTTCATTTCTCGTCCGCGACACCTTCATGGTTGCTGACAGGTTAGTCATTTCAGAGTGTTCTGTTGTGTACAGTATACCCCAGAAGAGAGACCAGGCAAAACGGCCTTGTTCTCTCCTGAATTTGATACACTCTCTCCTTTGCTGAAGGCTCAGACAGACCACGAAATTGGAACTGTCATAGATTGCATTGACTCTTCCCATTTGGAAGCTGCAAGAACTGCCAAAGAGGAATGAAGCACCGTTTTGTCTGCAGTCCTCGTGATCACAACAGTCGAGCGCGACGGTCGCCGTGGTGATGATCGCCAGGAGCAGCGCGATCCTCTGCAGCGTCATTGCTCTGTGCGAACCGGCAACGGACGACAAAGAAGCGTGTACCGTATTGCAAGAAAACCTGAGTTCTTCAAGGTCTTCCAGCGCGCTGATCAACACACACACACACACACACACACACACACACACACACACAAACTTTCCAGCAAGGTACGAATGAGCCAAATGGTGCTTCCATCTCCGCGCAAAGATTTTGATATCTAAAATGTTTCAAAAGTCTTCGTACCTTCCGAATATGTTCGATCTGTTCATGCAGAAAATAAATTCTCTTCTCCGAATCAGTTTTGGTGTCAGAGACTGCAGAGGGTCGAAGCAAATCACGAGTGAGAAACAGAACTCTCCTTCTCACAAACCTGAGTGTTGCAGAAAATCTGCTTTTATTGATTGCTTGAGCTTATGTGATACGTTTCAGTTACAAATTGAAGCAAACCGATCCGACATTTTTTGCGAGCATGTGACAAAATGCTTGAGTGCGACAAAACACATGGAGCAATCTCTTGTGAATTTTGAGGCCAAACATGAGGAACGGCGTGTGAATCTGTTTACACATGTATAACGTTTGTACATACGATAGAATACAATGTACATCTTTCTTTTCACAAGAACACAAGCCATTCAAAGGCCCCACCTCCACCCCATGATGCGTGGCGCCACGTACGAGACGTCTAACGAAAATCGGGCCTGAATGGGGAGGTTCAGCACAAACACGTGCTACGTGCCCTCAACACGTGGCTGACGAAATCGGGTCGTCAATGTGGAGACTGCATGTGGCTGTGGAGACTGCACATTTGTCCTGTGTGTTTTGGGGATTCTACCAAACTTTCGTGCGGTGTGGGAATGTATAATGGAATAGCCACATAAAATTTAATGGTTGCTGAACCTCCGTATTGTGGGGGGTTTTTTCAAGGGTTGCAAGTCCCGCACGTGGTTCCGCTCGCGCCGACGCACTGCCTGCTCCGACAGTCGTTGTTGTTGCGACACTCGCCGCCATCGGGGACGGTGCGGGCACCCCTGGCCCTGCACACGAGACAGAGACAACTACCGGACTGACACTCATTGTCGTCCCCGCTGCAAGCATCACCTTCCGCGATCTGAGACGTGCACGTCCCGCATAGCGCGGTCGCCGGGACCTTCCGGCACCAGCGGCTCCTACATTCGCTGTTTCTCCTGCAGCCCCCGCCGTCTGGTACGGGACCCCTGGCCTGACACTCACCGCACAGACACCGCCTGGTCTGACACCCGAGGTTCTCGGTGCAGGTGGAGCCCACGCCGAGCATGGGCCGACACACACCGCACTGACCTCGACTCTCACCAGCGCAGTACCGACTCGTGCAGTCCGAGTCCCGCTCACAGCCCCTCGAGTTCGGGACACTGTAGGGGCTTCTGGAGCGGCACGCAGAACACAGACACCGCCCCGATTGACACTGATCGTTGTCCCCAGCACACGTGGCGCCGTCAGCCAGTTTACGTTGACATGTTCCGCACGTGTTTGGAGGATCAGCCCCAACACAGTACCCACTCCTGCAATCCCTGTCCGACAGACAACGCCCGCCGTTGGACACTGTGCCTCCGAATCTGGGTTGGCACACACCACACAGACATCTGCCGACCTGACAGTTCTTGTCTTCATTGCAGAAGCCGCCAATAGGAACCCTGGCGCGACATAGACCACAGTGGGTGCTGTTCATCCCGAAGCACCATCTGCTTCTACAGTCGTTGTCCCTTTGGCAGGTCGCTGTGTCAGGAACAACCAGACTGCCCCTCGGTCGGCATTGGCCGCAGAGACACCTCTCTGACTGGCAATCCTCGTTCCCACTGCACAAACCGCCAATAGCAGTTCTGCGCTCACACTGCCCACAGTGGGTGCTGTTGAAACCGACGCACCAACGACTCCTACAATCTCTGTGCTGGCGACAAGCACCGTTGTCCGGGACAACCGAGTCTCCAGGGAACCTGCATTGGTTGCACAAGCACCTTCCCCAGAAGCATTCTCCGTTATCTTCGCTGCATACACCGCCCAGAGCGACCCTGGATCTGCACACACCGCAGTTGTTACGATCCCCACCCGGACAATAGCGACTCTGACACTCAAAATGCCTCTGACATAGACCACCATTGGGCACAGAGAAAAAGCTCACGAGCGCACACTCCCCACAGAGACACTTTCCCGATTGGCATTGGATGTTTTCAGTGCAGTTTCCCCCCAGGGGGACCCTGGGCCGGCAAACCCCGCACGTATTCCGACCCGCTCCCATACACCACCTGCTTCTGCAATCAGTGCTCCGAGCGCAATTCCCGCCATTTTCAACACTGAAGGGAAACCTGAACCTGCACTGCTCGCAGAGACACCTTCCCGACGCACACTGCTTGTTCTCATCACACGTTTCTCGATTCGCCAACTTGGGCTGACACACCCCGCACGTGTTTCGATTCCCACCCACACACAACCGGCTCCTGCACTGAAAATCCCTCTGACAGCCCCCACCATCCGGGACGCTGAACGAAGCTCTATCCCTACACGCGTCACACAGACACCACCCTGAGTAACACTCTTCGTTATTTTCACACGCCTCTCCGAACGCAGCCTTGGCCCTGCACCTCCCTGAACACCCGTTCGGGTCGCCGCCCTCACACAAGTCCGAATCGCAGTCCCTGTCGGTGATGCACACGAGTCCGTCCTCTATGCGTCTCTGGTTCCTCAGTTCGCTGCAGAATCCGCAAAGCACGTACGAGGTGAAGCAGCGTCTTCGGTCCCCGACGTTCTGCTCCCCGACGACCAGCCCGTCAACGCACGTCCCATTCGTGACGTCATCACAGTCACCCTCGCAGTACCAAGACCCTGCAGAAACGAACATTTCGTCACTCACTCTCACACACATGCACACGTCTTCAATTTTGTTTTGAAAATGGCAAATTCATCATCACAACTTGTGTATGAAATACAGGAAGACTGGGTCCACTTGGTAAGAGGCACAGAAACGAAAATCCAGAAGAATACAAAACTGCGGTGCAGCCGATATTTTTCTGGGATTGAGTGGAGCATCAAGGAAAAATAGCCGTGGAAAACCAGGGAGGCGTGAGATCCAAGACTGGGGGGCTCCATGGCACCCGAAAATTTTCAGTTTGTTGACATCGCTTCCTTGTTGTGCTTGCCAGTCCAAAATTTCTTTGCTTTTCTGTATCAATGTTCTCGAAGTTGAGACCCAAATACAGGGGCTCCGTGATCCCCGAAGATTTTTCATTTTCTCACGCAACCCAATTTCTGCTGTCAGGCCTAGATTTCGCCCTGCGGCGGCAAATCAAATCCTGATCTGCCCCTGAGTACTGACCGGCGTCTCTGCAGTCGTCGTTACTGCAGCACTGGATCTGGGCCAGGGTCCCGGTGATGGCGCAGCACCACAGGAGCGCCCGCAGTAACATCCTATCGTGACGAGAAAACACTATTTTATTTTATGGGCGTTTCAAGGTGAGATCCTTCCATGCGGAACCCCACCCAAACGACAGGATTCCTCAAACTCGTTTGGTATTTCGCCCAAGATGAGCAATGAAATTTATTGTGCTTCTTACCTGCAACAAGATGTGATGAAGAAGCCTGGTAACTGCAAGATTTATTGTTTATGCGGTTTCCAAATCTATGCGGAAGCAAAGCCGTTGTAAAAGATCACCTTGAATCGGGGCAAAGTTGTTTGCCACACGCTCCAAAAATTGTGTCCCCAGTGGTGAGGTGAACAAACTCAGGGTGCTCTGACGTTCGACCCGATCTCGAAGTGTTCCCATGCACATCTGTGGTTGAAAGCTTCGTGCTCCTTTTGTGAGCTTTGCGTGTCAGACGTCTATCACTCAGCGACTTCCATACCCACGTTTTCGTCGAGTTTGCAAGTCACTTTTTGTCCCCCATGGGTGACACGTCCATGCACCTGTGCTGATCAGCGGTGGATTTTGGGCGGCTCTACAGCCTGAGCCCAGTGGCCTGGCCCACCCTGAATCGCTCACGGAAAGCTTGACTGATGAGACAAAAAATACCACTTGACAGATGTCCAGAGTTTCCTACTCGAACCAGTGCATCCTTTTTCAAGTGGAGATTCGTGAAACAAGTGCTGAAAATCCAGGTATTCACATGTCTTTCAGCCTGGTTCTGAGATTCGATTCAACCTTGTCGTCGTACTGAAAGTTTTCAGAGAATTGGAACACATCGTTTTCAAATCTTGGAATTCCCAAGGGAAGTTTGAAAACACCTTTGCATGAATATTTCGTGGAGATATGATCAGCATTTGCCAATTTTGAAGGAGTGGCTGAAGTTCATCTTCCCAATCAGCACAGTGCTGCCAGCAGTCATTCCGTCGTTGAAGTCCCCCTTGTCTGATGTCGTCTCCTGTCCCCAGTCAATTGTTGCAGCCTACATGGGAGTTTTTCAACAAAAAGATGTGCGGCAACAACAAACAGTGGTTTCTCAGACCTTTGAGATTTTGCTTGCAAGTCTGTTCGAAGGAGTTTGACTGACGTTGGTTGGACGCAGCCCAGAGAAACGTGAAGACAGGAAAGACACGAAACAGACTGTAAATTGGATCTGGATAGATTTGCAGATACTCTGATTTTCACCTTGATCAACAGTTCTGTTTTGAGAAGGGCTGCAGTCTCCACGAAATACACAGTTCCGTGTGGTACCTCCACTCAACCCAGCTCATTCATTCATTCATTCATTCATTCATTCATTCATTCAGTCAGTCAGTCAGTCAGTCAGTCTGTCTGTCTGTCTGTCTGTCTGTTTGTCTGTCTGTCTGTCTGTCCAAGCAGGAGTGAAAGGAGAGACGAGAGTTTGTATAGGCCCTGGGAACTCATATTAGATGGATTCACGGTGAGTGAGTTGAGCAGCACAGTTTCCTGCTGAGTGGAACAAAGCTCCCTGCTTATGTGTGGACGCTCAATGAAAACCGAACGACGGGGATTAGAAATTTTGTGAATGTTTTGGCTTGTTCACAGTGAATGCGCCACGGGTCAACCAGACCTGCGCTTTGTAAAGGTGACTTCATATAGAGCTGCGGCTGCGGCAGCGGTAGCGGCTGTGGAAGAAAGTCACCATTGACTCCTGTGTCCGCACTTTGTCAAGAATCGGCTGCCAGCGATAATCTGGGGAAGCTACCTGCGTCACATTGGGCGTCATGTTAAATTTTGCCGCACAGAAGAAAGGCCAAGCAAATTTGTTGCCGCAGAAAATCTGTATGAATTCAGCTTAATACAGACGCTGCGTCCCTCAGTCGACGACAATGTTTCCCACAGGATGCAAAGCCCTTTGGCAAGATGACATCAAGCCGGCAAGGCGTCATTCGGTGAAGCAAAGCGGGACGTATCCAGTGTGACTGCTTGAGCTGGCTGGACAAATCCAAAGGTTCGGTGACGCTCGGGGAAGGGGGCTTCGTAAGAACACCGAGTTTTGCATCAAAGAAGAGCGAATTACAAGGCAAAGACGTGTCTAAAAGTCCCCATCACAGTCGAGCTATTCTGACCATGTGTGAAAAGCTTCGGGTATTGACAAAGGAACCTGGTCAACCGTTTCTCGATGCACGTTATTCACCCGATGATATCAGGTGACGCCCCCTCTGAGCGCTCAAGAGAATCCACTTCAGCATCACATTGAATTATCCATTCACCCGTTACACAGGTACAGGCAATGTGTTCACACCTGTTTCACACTGGATGCGACACGCGTTGCGTCAGTGTACAAGAGTGGGTGCTGCGTCCCTGCTTGAGTCGACGCGTCGACTCCCCCCCCCCACCCGCTATGAACTTGTGTGTATCGTACGTAAGCAATGTCACAAAATCATAGGCCACTTCTGAGATTTTACTCCTGGGGTAATATCAGACGAAAGAAAGGACCAACTCATTGGAAAAGAGCATCAATCACTTGCTTTGGT
>JAAUXT010016981.1_pt1 | contig 10448 bp, 9 predicted proteins | sample 7278171 | NCBI WGS metagenome assembly JAAUXT01 (sample SAMN14350112, study PRJNA611818) | marine sediment metagenome | isolation source: surface marine sediment (1.8m) | place: French Polynesia: Moorea | collected 2018-08 | reverse complement strand
TTTGTACATAGATTTTCAATATGTATTTTCATGACGCCGTCAGTACTTTTACTGACGGCGTCAAAAAATGGTCTGGACCGTTCACGACTGCAACTTCACTTTACTGACGGCATCAAAAGTGAAGTTGCAGTCGAGAAAAATGACGACGTCAGCGCCCAACGTGAAAACCGCTTGACTTGGTCGCGAACCGGAGCCTGGGCCGGCGCTGCAGTAAAATGGGCTGGGAATGGGGAAGGGGGGAAATTCCTCGATTGGGGCTGGATTTTGTGCTGACGCTGAGACAATTTCAGGCTGGACCTTCGGCTGAATCTGAGAACGTGGGTCGTGTCGAATGTTGTAGGGCTGTGTGTGTGTGTGTGTGTGTGTGTGTGTGTGTGCGTGTGTGTGTGTGTGTGTGTGTGTGTGGCTTTTGGACAGGGGCCGTGATTGGACTTGGAATTGGCCGAGTATTTTCAGCACACCAGCCTTGCTGGATCTTAGATGTGGTTGGAGTCAGGGTTGAAGCATTGTGTGGGTGTTGGTAGGGAGGAGAGCGAGACTCCTGCGGTCCTTCGTCGAGCGACTGAGTAAGACTGCCTTCGTTCACACTGGATGCGTCACGCGGTGCGTGCCTGCAAGTCACAGGCGACTTGTCCCATCTGGTATCTCTGGGGACGAGACGCGTGACGCATCCAGACGGAAAACCTTTGTCTTTGGTTAATTCGTTGGGTGGGGTCCGGACAGGCCTGCAGATTGTCGGCTGATCCGAACCCAGGTTGCACATGTTGTCTGTTGTCAGTTGGTGTTCTCTTTTTTGTCACCGGGTGAACCAGTACAATTTCGACTTTGTTGTTCGTGAAGCTTTGAATTGCGACAAAGACCAAATCTATCATTTCTCTCAAAAGGAAGGCGCAACAGGTGCGGAGGTTGTGTGTGTGACTGCTGCACACTGGAGCATCGTGCTTGTTGCGTTCTGTCATGTCGCAGGACAAAGTCAATGCCTGAGTTGTGCATACCAGAGTCAAATACGAGTAAAACAGACCTGAAACCTGTGGTTTTATGTTCCGTACAAATCAGTGCAAAGCGTTTTGTTTGAAGTTGACATGAAATCGTGTGACACGCTCAAAAACAGCGACCATAAAGCTTCGCCAGGTTCAACTCGACAATGGAAAAAGGTCGGACTCAGTGCCGGGCGGGTTTGGTGCACTGGTGCCCGCTGGGTGAAATGAAATTGTGTGCCTGTTTGAAAAGTAAAGCTCAGTAGCGGATCCAGTGAAAAAGGGAGTCACCATGACCTTGGTGGCTGGTGAAACCAATTTTACGACTGTCAATGGAATTGTTGAACATTGTTCAACGAAGCAACGTTCTTCTTCACGATCAAGCAAGGACAGCGCCAGTGATTCTGTGTGACGAACACAGTCCAACACGCAACTTCTATCTGCGACCAGCATTCTGCTGTTTGTCACAAAACAGCGAAAATTTGCAGGTGCTTGTTTTCTTTCTGAGGTGAAACATGTCATGTTTGCTCTGTTGAAGAAACGAAGTTTCTCTTGGAGATGTGTGTGTGTGTGTGTGTGTGTGTGTGTGTGTGTGTGTGCTTGTGTGTATATGTGCGTGTTTATGCGAACAAACTGGCAGTTCGACACACCTCTGACATTATTTTCCCGTTACAGACCTGGACGACCTGTGGGGCCTCTGGGGCAAAATCGTCAACGACTGGGAGAGTTACGCCAAGCGACGGGGCGCCTTCGTCAAGGTAACGTCGTCTCCCTCCCTGCTGTTGCGTCGTGCGTTGCGTTTCTGTGACGTGCAAATTAAGACGCATTCAGTATGAACCGTTTTCGTGACAAGTTTGCTTCCTCACTGCAAAAAATCCAAGCACCACCGCCTGCGTTTTGTGTCACTGATTACGCGGTCAGAAATTTTGAAACCACGTGGTTTTATGTTGCAGGAGCTGGTGCGCAAAGGCATTCCGCACCACTTCCGCGGGATCGCGTGGCAGCTGCTCTGCAACGCGCACAACTCGGCGGCGCGCGAGGCGTACGCTGAGTACCTCAAGATGCAGTCGCCCTTTGAGAAGGTACGTGTGCGCGTGCGTGTGTGTACATGCGTGTGTGTGTGCGGGGTGTGCGTGTGTTGTGGAGTGTGCGCGTGAGTGTACAGGGCGGGTCATCGCCTTTGTCGAAGGGGGAGGGGAGATGTAAAGGAGTTGCTCCCCTCCAATCCCTCATTCCAGGGAAGATGGGTCAGATTCGGGCGAGTGAGAGATGCAGTGTGAACTCAGCCTGTGATGCCAGTTGTCTTGGGGTCGCCACACCCGTTGTGTCACGCGTCCCAACAGTCAAATATTCTTGTTTTCTGCGCCAGGTGATCCGGCGCGACATCACGCGCACGTACCCCGAGCACGACTTCTTCAAGGAGAAGAACGGACTCGGACAGGAGAGCCTCTTCAACGTCATGAAGGTGCGTCGCGTCACGTCGCGTTACGTCAGCGTCTGACGTGATTTTATCACCTCCCTTGACATCAGCGTCTCACGCGTGACGTCGATACATCGCGTGAACATAACATCTCACAAATGCGCTTGGGCACAGTTGTGCACGCACAGACGAATCAGCAAGCGTACACTGTGTGGTTCGCTTGAGCCGAAAAGTGCCTCACCCTGCGCTAATGCGTGGAATTTGAGACTGCATTTTTGCAAGACTGCTGCTTGAGGCAAAAGCACACCAGATTCTGCCGAACGTCTTTCGTGCAACGTGTGTAGTGTCACGCCAGCATTTTATCTGTCTTGGCGGGCGGCAGTCTGGTGTGACATCACCACGTCGCGTGACCCTGACCCTCTTCGTGACGTCATGATGGCACGAGCTTTGTTTTGCAGGCGTACTCGATCCATGACCGTGAGGTGGGGTACTGTCAGGGCTCCGGATTCATCGTCGGGCTTCTCCTCATGCAGGTCAGTGGGGCATCGCGCGCGATTGGAGGGGCGGGGAGAGTGAGGTGTGGGGTGGGGCATGGGCACAGGGCCTCAGCGAGGGCAGGGGGCAGCAGGAGTAGGGTGGGTTGAACTGCCCTTGCAGTGGAAAAATTTGGAGGACTGAGAGAAAGGGTAGTTGAGCTGCAAAGAAACGAGTTGTGTTGGACATATCTGAAGCTGGGGGATGTGGGATTGTGGCCTCGCAGCAAATCAACGAATCGTCGCTCCACCTGCCTTGGACGCGACCCTCTTCATCCGAGCACCCCCGCCCTGCCGGTCGCACTCACGCACACACAGACACAGACACAGACACAGACACACACACACACACACACACACACACACACACACACACACACCGGGTGCCCTTGTCCACGCACGTTGCGTTGCCACTGCAGATGCCGGAGGAAGAAGCGTTTGCCGTCCTGGTGCAGCTGATGCAGGAGTACAGGCTGCGCGAGTTCTTCAAGCCCAGCATGGCGGAATTGGGGCTCTGCATGTTCCAATTGGAGTGTATGATTCAGGTGAGCTGTTGGGAGGAGTGTGACGGGTTCGAGCGTGGCAGGGTGTGTGTGTGTGAGTGTGTGTGTGCGTGTGTGTGAGTGTGTGTGTGGAGGAGTTGGTGGGGAAGGGTGAGGAGGAAAGGGTACGTTCGCGAGAGAGAGTTGTATGGGACGACGGTGTGAAAGTGAAAAGGCGGGAGGGTTCGAGGGACAAGGGGCGGGGTCGGGCACAGGTTCCAGAGAAAGGTGAGTGGGAAAAGTGAAAGAGCGCACGTCCTTCCCGTGTCTCGTGAAGAATGAAGATGCTTCAAGTTGACATCAACCTTTTCTTCTTTCCGTCTCCAGGAGCAGATTCCAGAGCTCTACATGCACTTCCAGTCGCAAAATTTCTGCGTGTCCATGTTCGCCTCGTCGTGGTTCCTTACTCTGTTCGCGACGGCGCTACCACTTCCGGTCACGTGCCGCATCTTCGACGTCCTGCTCAGCGAGGTAGTGGCTCAGTCGTCAGCGCGTCGCGCTGTGGAGCGGGCGATCCGGGTTCGATCCCCGCCGTGGGTGGGAAATGGTTGCACGAGGTTACGCTGTGTCGGCGCACTGTGTCGTGAACGGCGCACACACCGGTGGATCGTTCAGTGCTGACTCAGTGCGCGTCTGCTTGTGCAGGAAAAGTTTCTTGTTTGTGATGTGCCTGTTTGCGGCTGAAATTGATTTTGCCTGGCTGTGTTGCAGGGCTGGGAGATCGTGCATCGGGTCGGCTTCTCCATACTCGAGATGGCGAGAGACACGCTGATGTCACAGGACATGGAGGGCATGCTCAAGGTACATGTGCGTGTGTGTAGTGTGTGTGTGCGTGTGTGTGACACTGATTGTGGAAGACATGCTCACAGTGTGTGTGTTCGCGCGCGCACGCGTGCGTGGGTGTGTGTACGATTGGTCCGGTGTGTGAAGGACACACAAACATCACAGGAGGTGGTATGTGTGTCTGTACGTCTGTGTGTGTGCATGTAGGTCTGTCTGTGTGCGCGTGCATGTGCGTGTGTGTATGAGCTCGCGCGTGTGTGCGTGTAAGCAGCAATGAACACTGCGAAAAACGAATTTCCAAGCCCTGTCAACCAGCTCCTGCACCGCCCCATCCCGTATAGTCTTCAGGAGTCAACATGTGGTCTCTCTCACTGCAGTACCTGCAGAAGGACATGCCGGCGCGCTACGAGGCGGACCCGGACTCACTGCTCAACCACGCCTTCCACGTCAAGTACTCGGGCAAGAAGATGAAGAAGTGAGTACTCATTTCATTTTGACCCAAAGATCACAGCGCGTCCGTGCCTGAGTTTTCTGCACAAACACGAAGCCGCTGGTGCCAACATTGACACCAGTCCGCAGGCAACTCTGTGTCTGCAGCTTTCGGAGCAAATCAACGAACGTTGCAACAAGTAGACAGCAAATCTTGAGCACCACGGATGCGTAGACATTTGCGCAGTGGGGGAAGCGCTCAAAATTGCACAGGAAGTCAGCTGGATTTATCCGCAGCTTTCTGTCTGACTCGCATAGCAGTGCGTCACCCGGCTTGTCCCACGATCCCACGCATCGCCGTGGAGACCTCTGCACGAGGGTCAGCCTGCGTTCTTCTGACGCAGCGCGCACAAAATTGCACAGGAAGCTTGCGGCACGGACGCAGTGTGAATCGGGACTTTCAGGACCAGCCACACGTCCAAGAGCACTTCGTCCGTTTGCGAATCATCACGACTTGTCTCGAAAGATGCAGAATTTGCAGGTGATGGCACGCGTGAGAGATGAGGTCTTCATCGGATCCAATGTGAATTTGTGCCTCTGCGCGCGCGCGCGTGTGTGTGTGATGGGTACTTGGTGTGTGTAGCTGGAGACGAAGAACTGGTGCAAGGTACCGCGACGTCCACACCTTGTTGCTTGAGTAGAGATTGTTCTTTTCAAGGTCCGCAACTGAAGGACGTGTCAAGCAATCTGTTGCTCAGGTGTTGTTGCTTTGTTTATGTTTCTGCCGTTTCCAGGCGACTGAATTTGTTGACAGGACGCAACAGGAGGTTGACATCCAGGGATTCCCCGTCAGAGAGTCAACAATCTGAATTGTGACTCCGGGCATCCGCTCTGATGCCCTGGCCATTGTTTTGTTCAAACAAAACGTTCCTTTCGGGATTGCAGATTCTGTCTTGGCGCATTGACTCACTGTACATGGATTTGGCAGTTGGATGGCCAAGTGTCAAGCGAAGTTTGGATTGTGTGGTCCGTGGGTGATGGACGAGTCTCCCACTGCGCACGTTTCGAAGATAGAATATCGGGTGGCGGTGGATCCTCGGGCTCTCCGCAGGGTTCTGTCCTCAGGTTCGGGGCCCTGGGGCCACGGCATACTCTGTCAGTGTTGAGGTAACGGTGGTATCCTTACCAAATGGTGTTTGCAGGGTTGGGCATTGATGCAGCTGTGGGCCAAATGCAGTGAGAAAAGGCAATGGCGGTTTATCACAAATGTAGGGTTGCAGCCCTTTGTTGTTGTCAGGGTTGCACCCTGTTCTTTGCTGCATGGACAGCACTGCAGTCTTATCATGAGCAAATTTGCCAAAATCTCAAGCAGAAGTCTATCTCTATTCCTGGGTGATCAGGTTTGATGAAGAGGTGAGTGAAGATCTTGGGACAAGAGACGGGGACGGGTGAAATGGATTCCACCCGTCTCATGCAGAGCGCTGTATGGAGCCTCGGAACAGATAGATTTCCTATTGTGCCAGCGATACCTGAAGCCTGAATCACAGAAGAAAAGGCTTGAAACGTGAGGACAAATTATTTTGTTGACGTGACAGGCAGAATTGGTTTATGATTGTGACAGAGACTGCGACGAACGTTGTGCGGTGCTGGGTGGGTTCACGCTGGGTGCGTCGTGTGTGGCGTCCCTGTGTCCCGCAGTCGACGCAGTGCCTGTGACTTGCACAAGACGTGCAGTTTGAGACACGCACGTCCAGTGTCGCGTGCACAGGGCTGACGTTGGATGAACTGCTTGAAGGGTGATTTCAACGACGAAATGGAGTCTTTGCATCAAATCTGAACTGCACTGCCCATGAAGTTTGTGCAGTTCTCCCACTCAATTTCACATCTACTCGTACACTTGGGTGGTCAAGACAAACACAGACACTTCTTCCAAGATCCATTGACCGAATTGAAAAGACGGCCAATTGTGCTCTGACTTGCTGAAGTTTGCATTTGGAGAACAACACACACGACAACGTCCATCCACATTCAAATCACGACATCAGTGTTGTCAGTTGAACGGGTGGAACTCATTTCTGCGGTGTCGGATGAATTTTTTTTCAGCTGAGCGTGAAGGAGTTGGGACGCCTTTGTGCCTGGACCTCCGGTAACTGTTTCAGATTTGGTGCGGGTTGACTGACGCCTGATTCACACCACGCGTCGTGCGTTGCGTTCTCACAGAGCAAGCAAAAGGCTCTGCGTTGTGGAACAGCTGTGTTTGTGTATTGCGTCACTGATTACAGCTTCGCACATGAGTCATCGTCTATTCTTAGTGTGGATCAATTCTTACCTTTGCACACAAGTATGGGTTGGGTTTTGTCATTGTGAAAAGTTTTGCAACAAATTTCCCAGCTGTGCCCAAAGCTCGCAAGGAATCAGTCAAACTCTGCGCGTTGTGTGAGCGTGTGTTAGTTCTTGTGGCTTCGTTGACTCACTAAACTTTTTAATATCACAGAGGGACTTTTCTTCTCATTTTTGCACGGAAACGGATGCTGGCGATGACTGATCGAAAAAAGAAACAAAGCGTAATTTCAGCAGTTGACATATTTAGAAGTGTGGGTGAGTGAGCATGTCAAGGAATGCGCACGTGGGAGCCTTGGGCCATTCCTATTTGATCTACATTGTGAAAAACACTCCTCTCCTGAACTGCACATTAAGATGCTGTTTTGGTGGCCCAAAAATGTTCTGGTGTCAGAAATGCGCTTGTCCCGCGCAAGTGTTCTGCACTCGGTGTATTGTTTGATGTGTGAGTTCGGCCATGCGCCATATACAGTAAAAGTGCATTTGGAGGTAAAAACGGAGCACGGAGGTGACAGCCAAGTTGAAAAATCTGCCATTGCCAAATTCTGTGTGTTGTGCTCTGTGAAAATGTGGGTTTCACTGTGTGGGGCCAGTGCGGCGTCGTTTTGTGCAGGGAAACACAAACACTGACGTTCACAGAACTGACCTCAAGTGTTTGTTGAGAAAATAACACGTTTGCAGGTTGAAGGAGGAAATTTCCATGAACACACACCTGGGAACTTCTAATTGAGTTCGGAGTGCTTGTGGGCATCTGAAATTGCTAGTTACAGCCAAATGCGCACAGAGTGGAGCGGATCCAAGGACCCCACACAGAGATCCTGAGGGTTCGGGGTTGGGGTCCCCGAGTCAACTCCTTGATCCACCCCTGAACAGTGCGCTTGTGTCTCGCTGTCCTGAAGACTCCGAATTCTCGGGTCACATGCACGCTCATGTGTGTGACAAAGCTCAAACACGCATGCTTGCCTGGGAAAAAGAGCTGTGTGTACAGACACGCACAAAATGGCTGTATCGCTGCGAAAGGTGATGTCAGTCCCCAATGGTGTGTGCATGCGGTCTCTGAGAGTGTGCTCAGATTTAGATACGTACAAACACAACAGCAGCCAAACTTGGCGAATACAGGGGAGACAGAGATGTATGAACTCAACACACGGCGAAATGAAAGCGTCGTCGTTGCAGTTTTGCGGTACTTGCTTGCATATTGAGCCACAGGAGCTGCATCAACCACCGCAGTGACTTCAGTCTTTTGTCACTGCAAAACCCCAGCAGCTCCATTGCAACAAACTATGCGCAAGGACACCGCCTTGCTGCGGCCAGAGTCAAGGACGGCGTTGTCGTGTTGCTGTGGAATTGAAGCGCTTCTCTCATCCCAGAGATGACAGCAATCGTACTGCGTAGCGACCACGGAGCTCGTTACCTGCCGACGACACAGTCACCTAGATACGGACACCGCACTGTTTCTACCTCACAGGGAGTAAAACACGTAACTGTGCAAACTGTGCTCAGATGACTGTTGCATCATGGTGGAAATACTGAGACTGTGGGAGGAGTAAGACAGGGATGATCTCAGTCTGTGTGACATGAGTTACTGACAGGTGCTGGGCCGGATGGTTTGACAGGTCGGTTGTGCAGGTGGGTGTGTCAAGTTGGTGTCTTGTGGTTCTGTTCAAGCAGGGTATTTGGTTGGAGACGGGGGTGTTGTTGAGTGAGATTGGCAGCAGTCTGGACACGTCAGGTTTGGAGGGTCAGCTTGTGGAGTCGGGTGTGGGTCCAGTGGGCGCAGATGGCTTGACAGAAGTTCCCAACCTCTGCTCCAACGGTGCAAAAGCTGGGAGAATCACTTTCCTGGAATCCCAGACAATTTCTGAAACCGCCGCTCGAAATATCTTGTCACACAGGTGGCTCTCTCTGCCCTGTGTGTGTACAAGGAACAGTAAGTACAGAGGCCACACGTTCATGTACATTGAGACATGTACACAAGATCAATACAGTGTGTATGGAATTTCACACTGCGTAGCCACACTCAATACACCTAATGTGGACCTCTCAATGGAAAACACAGGCGCAGTGAATAAAACTGTCAGCTCTGCCAAATTCTGACTCACTCTCATTCAAAACTATTTCTGTGTCAAGACATGCGCCAAAATGGGAAGAAGAACCGTTTGCAACCACAGCACGAAAATCCTCGTAGAGCTGTGGACTGAAGGTTTTCGTTGAGATTTGGTGCCACAAGACACGGCAGATGGGTGCGGTGTGAAGTGGCCGTGAAAGACCAATTCAGAAAGATGACGCAAAGTCAAGTCAGAGGACAGACAGGTGCGATCCGCTCAATGAAGTCTCTTTGGTTTGCAAAGCGTTGCATGTGGGTTCTGGAAATTGACCCCATTTTTGCCTGAAAATTTTCAAAAGGAACTTCATGCATTCATCGTCAGTAAAACCAAACACTTCGAGTTGAGCGGATCTGACCTGTGGTTTTTGGCGCCACAATGTGGATCTACATTCAGGTGCACAATGTTTGTTGGCACTGGCACAGTCGGGTTCGCAGTGGATGCGTCACCGCACAATTCAGTGGGAACCGTCGCCCAGTCGACCAGTGCATGCTCGCGTGCTGACTGCGGGACACACTGCGTGACGCGTCCATTGTGAACCAGGCCTGACACCGTGAACCATCTGTGTGTTGTCGCCAGCGTTTGAAGTCCGTTTGAAGTTTGAACTGTGAATATGGAAATGAAGTCATGATGGACCCAACGCATCCAGGACACTGGATCAATGCGGACTCCGGAGCCATCCAGGATTCAGTGCGTGGGCGTGTCTGCAGTCGCTCCTGAGCACACTCAGGGATTGTGAACGGACAACCTGCAGAGGGAAAAAACTATGCCATTCACTTGTACATTGCGGATGTTCCTTTCGTGAAGGATCCTGCTCGAGGAAAGTTGTTGTAAATGGAGCTGCCACCCCACTGCAGATAGACCGACATGTGCAGGATGGAGGAGCGAGAAATCGGCTTCGAGTTCGGGTGAGTACCGCCTTGCTCGCTTTTCTCATGGACGGGGTGTGCACACTGGAGACGTCAAGCGTGGCGTCTCGTGCTTTGTGAGTTGTGCAGAAACGCAATGCTTGACGCACACAAATTATAAGTCTTTTCGCCTTGTTTGTGCAAGTGCAAAGGTGAACAGACCTGTTTTGAAAGCATCGCATCGGGTGTTGAGATGTTGTTGTGACGGTCAGGAAGGAGAATAACTGATCATGCAGTGTAACACGTTTCCCACTGCACCTGGAAAACCTGGAAAAATAGGTCCATACCTGGAAAACCTGAAAAAACAGGGGGTTTTGGGGCAAAAACCTGGAAAAATATTGCAAAACCTGGAAAAAAATTTTGACCTCACCCTAAAAAAGCCCAAGAACCTCAACAATATCTCAATATATA